>Ga0075895_15_pt1 | contig 5687 bp, 5 predicted proteins | sample RifGroA1_FD_68318 | JGI IMG/M metagenome (GOLD analysis project Ga0075895, IMG submission 68318) | Parcubacteria (Jorgensenbacteria) bacterium GW2011_GWA1_48_13 | reverse complement strand
TGGGGGAGCCCGGCGTAGGCGGAAAGTTCCACGCGTTTCGGATCAACCAGAATTAAGCGCAAAGTTGCCGGGCTGTTTTTGTAGAGCATGGAGATGAGGATGGAGTGGATGACCACGGATTTTCCGGAACCGGTCGCACCAGCCACAAGTATGTGCGGCATCTTGGCGATATCCGCGAAGATCGGTTCTCCGGTCACGTCGCGTCCGAGAGCAAAAGACAATTCTCCGCCTCCGGAAAATTCCTTAAAGCCCATAAGCGACCCTAGGCGAACAAGCGCCGCGGCCTTGTTCGGAACTTCAATACCGACCAAGGATTTCCCCGGAATCGGAGCTTCAATACGTATCGGATGCGCCGCCAAAGACAGAGCCAGATCTTGGCCGAGCGCGGTAATGCGGGAAAGCTTCATGCCTTCCGCGGGTTTCAAGGTATAGCGGGTGACTTTGGGGCCGATATTTATCTCGCCCATTTCGACGGAAATGCCGAAGCTTTCAAGCGTACGCTTGATGATGTTCGCGTTCGCGCGCAAGTCGCCGGTAGTCGGTTTCTCCACGCTGGATTGCAAAAGCGAAAGCGGCGGGAAATTATAGTTTTCCACTTTCGGCGCTACGAAATTTTTGCTTGGCAGAATGTTGAATCGGGACGGCGCTTCTTTGACTTCTATTTCCTCTTCTTCCTCAACTTCCTCCTCCTGATGCTTTTCCTCTTTTTCTATTTCCTTTTGTTCCTCCTCCGGCTCTTCCGGTATCTCGATTTCTTCTTCATCCTCTTTTCTCTTGAGCCAGTCGAACTTAATAGACGAGTTCATGGCCACAAGGATCGAGATGCAAAAGATACCAACGTTTATAACGCCGGCCGCGGCGGATCCGAAAAGATATTTCAGGGCACCCAATATCATACCCATATATCCGCCCTGTCCCACGTAAAATATATCAATGAGTCCCAAAAGGGAGAGGACTGCTAGGCCTACGCCCAGCGAGGTTATGCCGATGAGCCTGCGCTTCGAAGAGATTAAAAATATTGCCGCAAGACCGAAGAGAGCAACGGGCAAAAAGTAATAACCGATGCCGAAAAGCTTGGTGAGAATCGAAAGCAGAAATTCTCCCGCAGGGCCGGCTGTGTGGAATCCCGCGAGAGCCAGAATTATACCCAGTCCGATATAAACTATGGCCCAGATGCTTTCTTTGGTGTGCGGGTGGAGGCGTTCGGATTCTTCTCTTTCTTCCGCTTCCCTCGCGATCCTTTTCTCTTTGTTTTTCTTTTTAGACATTAGTGGCAACGAAAATGAACCCGTGTTTGGTTCTCTATATAACATTCTAATCAAAAAACGGCCCGTTTGCTAATCCGGGGAAGATTTAAGCGTTGACAAAAAAAATTAATCAGGTATAATTCTGCGAGTCTTGGATAACTGGTTAAGGCACAAAGCCAAGACTGGATATCCAAAAAAACGAAGCGGCAATTTGCCGCACAAGGAGGATCCTAGGTCATGACACCTTCCGTTTTCATCCTCATCGCCGTCTCCGTCGTGGCTCTCATCACCGCTCTTTTCATGTGGGCCCAGAAGGAGATCCTCAACAGGAGGGCGGCCACGGAAATTCGTAGTGCGCGCGATGCGGGCTTCGACGAGGGCCTCGCCTCCGCACGCGCTGAAATGCGGTTCGGCCTTAGCGAGGCCGCCAAGGCCGCAAGTTACTACGCCAAGGATAAAGTTCGCGACAGCGCGGTTCTCGCCGTGGTCTGCGGGGTCTTCGGCCTCAAGAACGAGGTGAGCTCGGACGCCGAGAAGGAAATCAGAGAGCTCTACGAATGCGCCAAGGCGGGTACGGCCAAGATCGAGGAGATTGGCAAGCAGATCGCCGCTCTGCAGGCGAAGATCGTCTCCGTGAGCGAGGCCATTGCCAAATACGATCGCAGGGCGGCGGATGTACAGGAGATCGCCGAGCGTTTCGGCGACCTCGCTAGCGACCTCGCTGTTTCCGGGGGCACCAGCGAGGCTCCCGAGAAGCCGGCAGAGCCGTCGATCGTGGACGAGGAGGGGTAGGTCGTCAGTTAGTCCAGTTCGGGGGAGGCATGTTGCCTCCCCTTCTTTTTTATCAAAATGTTGGATAGCCAGGAGATGTTATATAATTAACTCGTGGACAAATCTATTTTTAAGGCCTATGACGTCCGGGGGAAATATCCCAATGAAATAAATGAAAAAGACGCAGAGATCATTTCCGGAGTTTTAGCCGCGCATTTCCGCTCCGGCGAGGTAGTTGTGGGTCATGACGCGAGAAAGAGCTCGCCCAAACTTTATCGGGCGGTCATTCGCGGGCTTCAAAAAACCGATTCCAAGATAACGCTCATAAAAGTTGGCCTCATAACCAGCCCGCTTCTATATTTTCTGGTTAATCGTGTGGGCGCAAAAGGCGGAGTGATGGTAACTGCGTCGCACAATCCCAAAGAATATAACGGCCTTAAGGTGGTTGGTCGCGGTGCGGAGCCGATGAGCGGTAAAGATATTTGGAAGCTGGTTCAAAAACGAAAATGAGCTATCGCGACTATGCGGCGTATCTTTTAAAATTCTTCCGCCCGGCAAAGCCAGTTTTTGTGGTCGCCGATGCTTCTGATGGCAGCACGGGGCCGATTCTAAAAGTTTTAAGCGGAAAAAATCTCAAGCTAAAAATTCTAAACGGTATTCCCGACGGAAATTTTCCGGCGCACGGACCGGATCCGATGAAGGCGCGCGCGGAAGAGGAGCTTTCCCGCGAGGTAAAGAAATCCGGCGCTGACTTCGGTGTGATATTCGACGGAGATGGAGACAGGATTTTCTTTGTGGACGACTTGGGGCGCAGCGTGAATCCGGATGCGGCAGCTCTTCTTCTCTCCAAGAATTTCAAACCGCCCTTTGTCATCACTCCGGTTTCCGGCTGGGCTTGGCGAAAAGCTTTGCGCTCAAAAGAGATGCGGTGGAGCCCTGTGGGCCACTATTTTATTAAACAGAAGATGCGGGCGGCTCACGCGAAATTTGCCGCAGAACCATCCGGCCACTATTATTTCGAATTTACTTTCGGAAAGCGGAAAGCCTATTACGATTCCGCTCTCCGAGCCTTGGTCGAATTTGCTTCGCAGGTTTCCGCGCTCAAAAAAAACGGACAAAAACTTTCCACTTGGCTGGATTCTTTGCCCGAACATTATTCTTCGGGCGAGTTGAATTTTAAAGTTAAGGATGCCGGAAAAATTGTAGCTAAGATAAAAAAAGTTTATGCCAAACGAGGCAAGGTGTCGGCGCTGGACGGCGTAAGCGTGGAGGGGAAGGGCTTCTGGTTCAATGTCAGGGCTTCCAACACGGAATCGCTTTTAAGGCTTAATGCGGAAGCGAATACGAAAAAGGAATTAGCGGTGCTACTCGGGGAAATAAAGGAATTGATTAAGAAATAAAAAGCCTTGGCCATTGGGCGGGGACGGACTTAGGGGTTTGACCCCGTAGTAGAACTTTGGGTCGCGCCGAAGGCGCAAGCGGAAAGAACCCGCCCAAAGTTTCACTACAGGGTTGACGCTCCCTTTAGAACGCGCGTATATTGGGGGTTATGGACGCGAAATTCAAAACGGCGAACGGACAGATGCTCGATATCCGGGAACTAATCCGGGAGATTTTTTCGTACATGAAAGAACTGCCGGAGAATTTCTATAAAATTTCCGTGGGTACGGACTCTGAGCTTTCGGGCGCGACCAAGCATGCCAATCTGGTGACCGCGGTGGTTGTCCATCGGGTGGGGCGCGGCGCGCGTTATTTTTGGCGGAATATGGACGATGGTCCGTTTCATACCTTGCGCGACAGGATAATCCGGGAAGTTTTGATCTCTATCGACGCGGCGCGCGATATTCTCTCGGCGTTGCAGGCAGAAGAAAAGAATTTTTCGGAGGGCGAATCTCCGAAGTGGAGCTTTGAGGTTCACGCGGATATCGGCCGGGAGGGCGACACTAAAGCGATGTTCCAGGAAGTGGTGGGAATGATATTGGGAAATAACTTTGTTCCCCAGACAAAGCCTATGAGCTACGCCGCCTCTTCCGCCGCCGACCGGCACACCTCCTAAATTGCTTTTTGGGGCCGTAAGTTATAGACTACCGCCAACTAAGGTTCTCATGGATCCCGTTAGAAGCCGCGATCGCGCCTAAAAATTTAACTAAAATGGAAATTATAATGACCAACAATAAAGTCGCTAAGTGTGAAAATCGCCAGATCGCGATCTGCTTCTAACGGGATGGACACCCTTGTTTTCGACATAGAGACGCAAAACTTTTTTACCTCCCCGGGCGTGGGCTGGGATAATTATGGCGCCCTAAAGATTTCCGTGGTCGGCGTGTATTCCTATTTGGAAGATAAGTATTATTGCTACGAAGAAACGGAAATGGATAAGCTCGCCGAGCTTTTTAAAAGAAGTTCCCGCACCGTCGGGTTTTCTTCCAATCGCTATGATACGCCGGTTTTAAATCTGTATTTTCAAAAACTGAATCAAGAGGGTCTGGACCTATGGCAGAAAGAGCGCGTGGATTTGTTGCATGAGATAGAAATGGCCACCGGCGAGAGGATCAGCCTTTCGAGGCTGGCCGAGGCGAATTTGGGAGTCGGGAAAACCGGCCACGGTTCCGAAGCCATCGGACTTTATGAGGAAGGAAAGATCGATGAGCTCAAAAAGTATTGCTTGAAAGATGTGGAGCTGACCAAGCAGCTTTACGATATTTATTTAAAAGAAAAAGAGCTTCTTGTGCCGAGCAAGAAAACGGGAGAGCTCAATAAAATTCGCTTTGCACCGAAGGCTGCAACGGCTCCGTTGTTTTAGTCTTAATACCGGTGCGATTTTTTTGTTAGTATTATGAGGATGCAGAAACGTTAGCTTGGCTGTCCGTCAGACGGTGGATTCCGGCAGATAGTTTTCACCGGTTCCGCGACGGAAGCGAACAATCTGGCGATTAAGGGCGCGTTTTTGGCCGCCAAAAAATATTTTAAGAAGAACGGAATAAAAGGAAGGCCGAAAATAATCGTCTCGGCCATAGAGCACGAGTCTGTTTTGGAGTCCGCTCGCGCGCTAATCGACGAGGGGGCGGAAGTTGTGTATTTACCCGTAGATAAAAACGGATTTGTACGCGAGGAAGCATTGCGTGAAAGCCTGGATGAGAAGACTGCGGTGGTTTCCATAATGCTAGGTAACAACGAAATCGGAGTAATCCAACCCATTAAAGAAATTTCGGAAATTATCATAAATTTCCGAAAGGGTTTCGGGGATAGGGTTTCGGGTATAGTATCCGACAAAAATTCTAAAATTCTAAACCCTAGTGGCCATACCCCATACCCTATTTTTCACACCGATGCCGCTCAAGCTTTTCAATATATAGACTGCAATGTTGATCGACTTGGCGTGGATTTAATGACTCTGTCCAGCCAGAAAATATATGGGCCGAAAGGCGCCGCCGCCCTCTATGCGCGGGATAGGGTTTTGGGTTTAGGGTTTAGGGGAAAACAAAATCATTTTCTAAACCCTAGTGGCTATTGGCTAGCCCCTATTATCTCCGGCGGCAATCAGGAGTTTGGCCTTCGTTCCGGCACGGAAAACGTTGCGGCAATAGTAGGATTTGGGGAGGCGGTAAAAATAACCGCCAAAATGAGGATCAAGGAAGCCAAAAGAATCGCGGGACTAAAAGCCTTCTT
>Ga0075895_13_pt1 | contig 295373 bp, 318 predicted proteins | sample RifGroA1_FD_68318 | JGI IMG/M metagenome (GOLD analysis project Ga0075895, IMG submission 68318) | Parcubacteria (Jorgensenbacteria) bacterium GW2011_GWA1_48_13 | reverse complement strand
CTTCTTTTTGCCAAATCCACGGACGGCGGCTCATCCTGGACAACATCCACAATTGATGCCGTAGCTGCCACGGGTGCCCATAGTTCTATTGCTGCCCCCACCGGCACCTCCACGATTTATGTGAGTTATTGTGGTCAAGGAGCTTGTTCTGGATTGGGCGGCATACTCAATTTCGCAAAATCAACAAACGGCGGCGTAAGTTGGACTACATCCACAATCGATAGTGGGACTGGCCTTACCGGCTTCTACACCTCCATCACTGCCCCCTCCGGCACCTCCACGATTTATGTGAGTTATCAAGACGGTGTACTGACCGATCTCCGCTTCGCCAAATCTACCTCCGGCGGGGAGCCGGCTTCCTTTGCCGCAGGTGAAGACACTCCAATTACGGGCTTGGACAAAGATACCACCAAACGCCTCCGGCTTGAGGTTTCCAATGAGGGCACCGCCTCTCTTGCGGCCCAGTATCGGCTGGAGTACGCGACGGGAACGGGCGGTCCCTGGACGCAGGTTGGACCCGCTGCCGATTGGGTGATGGCGGATTCAACATACTTGACCGACGCCGCTTCAACAACAAACGTTGCGGGCGGTCTTTTCGACGAAAACATCACCTTCCTGGCCGGCCAGGTGAAGGATACGGGAAGTGAGACTGCCTCAATTACGCTTGGCACAACTAATTTTACCGAACTTGAATACTCCATTGCCGCGACCTCAACCGCACCTGACGGGCAAACATACTATTTCAGGGTTACCAACGCGGGAGCGACAACAAACTTTGTTTATCAGGTTTACGCTTCAGCGACGCTCGCGGCGACGGCGAATATCACCATTGCCGGCACCTGCAAGCAGTATGACCGAACCACGAATTGCAGTAACGGCCTGGCAGTCAAGGCCGCGTCAGGAGGCACGCTTCTCGGGCAGAGCACGACGACCGCAAGCGGCGCTTGGACTATTTTTGATATTCCTAAACCGTCATCCGGGGCAGTCATTACCGCTTTTCTTGACGGGGTCGCGGCAAGCGGAAGAGGCGCTGCGGTCACCAAATACGACGGTTCAGGCAATATTAGCGGATTGGAGATTTACGAAAAACATCTTACTATCGGCTCCACCGGCGATAATCCGACCGTCACCAACGCCGATTTGAGCTCGTATGACAATTCTTCCTCAACGGACGCCGACGTGTTTTTTGACGTGGATGCGGATAATAATTTAATTCTTGATGCAAACAGTAATTTCACCGACGAAGTTTTCCTGATTAAAAGCGGCAACAACACTTACCGGCCGGATTCCACGGGGGCGGGCAAGCGCATTTACACCCACCATTTCAGAAATAACGGCACGACAACGGCCGACGGCGTGATTTGGCGCGTGGGCGGCGACTGGTTTTCAAACGGCACCTACACCCAAGGCACTTCCACGATTGAGATGGCCTCCTCCAGTGCCGTACTTGATACCGGCGGCACGCTCTATAACTTAACTGCCTCAAGCTCCGCTTCAATTACTGCTTCTTCCAGCTTGACGGTTTCCAATATTTTGGATGCGGAGGGAACTTTGAATATCAACTCCGGTAAAACCGTAACCGCGCCCGGGACGATTACATTAAACGGCACTATCTCCGGCGCCGGCACCTTAGTTATTCCCGACACTTCATCGGGCCCGGGCACAACCGGCACGCTTTCTTCAATTGTCCGCTACAGCGGCCCTACTGCCAATATTGCCTCAAGCACATTGGATGCTCGTACTTACGGTGGTTTGGTTGAGATATATGTCCCTGGAAGAACAGCTTATCTTTCAACCGGCAGCTATAATTTCAACGGTGGTTTGAATATCATCTCCGACGGCGCCGGGGCTTCTAGTTTAAATGCCGCCCAGTCCAATCCGACGGTGAATATTTCGGGTGCCGCCTTGGACTTTGCCGGCGCCGTACCTAGCGGGACGATTCTCTCCGGCACCGGCACTTGGAGCGCTTCCACTTCGGTTGACTTCACGGCCGGGACTTATACCGCCGCAAGCGGCAATACATTTGTGTTAAACGGCAGCGGTCAGACACTCACAGCAAACAGCAATTCCTTTAGTAATTTGAATTTGACCCCGTCCGGCGGGACACTCACCTTAGCCGACAGCAACACCGTATCCGGCAACCTTTCTTTGGGCGGCGCCGGGACGGTTTCGGCCGGGGCGACCACTCTTACCATGACCGGCACCAGCGCCACGCTTACCGGCGGCGGCAAGACGCTTAATAATCTCACCGTGGATTCCGGCGGCACCGTCACATTGGATAATTCGGATTTGACCGTTGGTGGGACTTTGAACATCGCTGGCGGCACCCTTTCCCTTGCCTCCGGCCGGACGCTCACTCATTCAGGGAGCACGCTCACATTGGGCGGCACCATTTCCGGCATCGGCAAGCTAATCTACCAATCAGGAACTGCTTTTCCTTCAGGCGGCACGATTTCCTCGGTTTTGCGGTTTGATTCCACGAACAACGACCAAACAATGGGAGCGAGAACTTACGGCGGCGCGGTGGAGCTTTATAACGGAGAGGGAACGAATCGCGCCGTCACCATGGCCGCTGGAGTGCAAACGCTCTCATCACATCTCACTCTTTTTGCCGCCGGCGGAGGCAACATAACGCTCGATGCCGCGACCAACAATCCGACGGTCGGCGTTACCGGCAACACGGCCTACAGCGGGGCGGGCGGCGGCAGTGAAATTGTGAGTGCTTCCTCAACTTGGACGAATTCCGGCGATCTCACCATTTCCGGCGGAACGTTTACCGCTCCATCAAGTACTTTGTCAATTGGCGGCAATTACACGAACAACAACGGAACTTTCACCCACAATTCCGGCACGATTCTTTTGAACGGCTCCTCCCAACAAACCCTCGCCGGGACGCTCTCCGGCTCCTCCGCTTTCAATAAACTTCAGATTAACAATAACTCCGGCGGCGAGGCGACGCCGAGCGTAATAATCGGCGCGACGACCACCGCGACAACCTTTGTCGCGACCACCACTTCAAGCACCATTCGCTTCAACGCCTCCTCAACCTACACTTTCACCAACTTCACCATCAATGGTCAGAATACAACAAACAGAATCCTTCTCCGTTCTTCGGCGAGCCCCGCCAATTGGCTTTTGAACGTGGCGGAAGCTGGCAGCCAGTCCGTAAGCTATGTAGATGTCAAGGATTCCGACGCCTCGGGCGGCAACGAGGTTTCCGCCGGTGACGGCACGAGTGTCAATTCCGGCGGCAACAGCAACTGGGCCTTTACCGTGACCGCCCCGGGCGTCACCTCCACCGCCGCCGATGTCTTTGAAATTAACGCTGCCTCCACCACCATTGCCGATGTTACGGTGACCTCCGGCGGCGGCTCCCCCGGAGGCCGGATTACGGCGACCAATAACATCCGGCTCCGTATTCCCGACAGCTTCCCGGCGGTTTTTGACAGCTCCACCACCACCATTACTTGTGTGGGCGGCGATGCCTGCGGGAAGATATCTCTCACCGGCGTCACTTACGAATCAAGCACCAAGATTGCGGTTATTGACGTCGTCACGAGTTTTGCAAACGGCGAGAATGTCGTTATTTCCGGATTGAGATTCGCCAATTTCTCGGCCGTGAAGGCCTCCACCACCGTCCACCGCGCCCGCGTTGACGGGGCCGCGGACGCTAGCGATGACGCGACCGATTCCCAAGTGAAAGCCATTAAAGGCAAGCTCGTTGAAGAGGACCATGGCCAGAGTCAGCTCGCGGACAATAAATTTGACATTGAAGGCGGTTCCATTACCAACACCGAATTGTTCCGCTACCGGCTTACCCCAACCGGCGAGAATATGAATATGGCGACGACAACCATCAGTTTATCCGCCGTCGGTTTCGATTCGGGGAACATCACGAGCGCCGCGCTCTTTAATGACACAAACGGCGACGGCGATGTGGACGGCGGCGAGCCCCAGCTCGGCAATAACTGCTCGGCCACAATTAGCGGCGAGGGCGGCACGATTACCTGCGGCGGCACCTCCACCGTAACCGGGGCCACGAACGTGATTTTGCGAGCGAGCATTTCTTCCATTGACGAAGGAGACAGCTTAACTTTCTCTTTAGCGCCGGCTGACGTTGTCGGGGTGAAAGGCGCGACAACAGTAGAAAACATCACCGTTAGCGGTTCTTCCAACAGCAAGAACCACGGCAAACCAGTCAAGCTTCGCGGCGGCGGCAGCGCTTTCGGCGGCGCGCCGCCGGAAGTCGGTTCTCAAGGCGGCGGCACCCCCGGAGGCGGCGACAGCGGCGCTCCGGGCGGCGGCGACCAAGGCGGCGGCGACCAAGGCGGCGGCGGGGGCGGCGCGCCACTCCTCTTCTGCAACCTCTTCCCCGGCAATCCTTTCTGCAAGCCGTTTGAGATTAAAAAGGAAGAAGCCGATGTCAGTCATAACGCTTCGGGATTTTTCAGCGACCTTCAAGAACGGCTAAATACTCTTGAGGATCAACTGAAAACCTTCTTTAGAAGGCCGTAAAATGAGCGTTTCGAAAAAAACTTTAATTTTTGGATTTGTTTCTGCTTTTATTTTTACCGGCGGGTTTTTGTTGGGGGTGCCGGAAGCACAGGCGGTGCAAGGAGGAAATCAACTCTCTTCTATTGTTACTCTTACCGGCACCACGGGGACAGGCGCCTCAACGGCGGTTAATTTCTCGGGCGGGACCGCTCTTAACAAAATGTTCCATTTTTGTTCGTTTCAGTACAACACAGCCGATTCGCTCCATGACCAGGTTTTCCGCTCAACCGCCCTTACTGCGACAGGTACCCTGACGATTTCCGCAGGTCAGACGGCTGGCAGCAACCAGAATTTGAACTACAACTGCAAAATCCTTATTTTTACCGCCGCCTCCGATCTTGTTGTAAATCGGTATTTAGCTCCAACCACGGCGGCGAGGCCTACGGCCGTCAACGTTACTATCACCGCCGTCTCAACGACAAGCCAAGCTTTTATCATCCCTCACGGCGAAACAGACCCGACAGACACAACTATTGGCAACGAAGAAGAATGGGAATATCAACTAACCAGCGCTACCAACGTTGCTATTTACGTTGATTCGGCCAACAACTCTTCGCACCCCGGAGCCCGCTTTGAGGTTGTGGATTGGAACAACTCTGATATTAGAGTCCAGCACATTAATAACCTCGCTATGACTACCACCGAGACGACTGACACCTCGACAATCCCCGTGCCGGTTAATCTTTCCAAAACTTGGCTGATGCTTACGGGGAGCACAGAGGCGGGAGCCAGCTCCGAGGTGACTGGCCGGATGAACGTCAGAGCTGATTTGCAAAATGCCTCCACGGTGAGGTTGCAGCGAGGCACGTCCACCATTGCCTTTGAATGGAGCGCTCAAGTGATTGAAGACGTCTCAAGTTACGGACTTTGGAATGTGCAGAGCGGCAACATTGGTATGACCACCGGCCAAACCGCAAACACTTTGACTATTTCTGGAGTTGATGCGAGCACGACGCTGGTTTTTTGCACCGCTGTCGCGGCTTTTTCGTGTTCTGGCCAAAGCGCGGACACAACAGCGGGCAATCACGATACTGTTGATACCATCGTCGCGCTCACCAACAGCACGACCATTACCGCAACAAGGGGGGTGACGGATTCCCGGGCGCTTGACGTATTTGTCCAGGCAATTGAGTTTTTGCCGGCTTTTACCCAATCCGGCTACCGCTGGTTTCGGAACACCGATAGCCCCGATTTGGCTTCGGCCGTTTCCAATCCGGGCACTTCAACCGATGCGATTTTCGGCATGGGCTTGGATAAGGGTGATGAAATTTTGTATCTTGCCGGTGACACTGCCACAGCCACAAGCGGTGATGCCTGGCGGATAGAGCGGAGAAACGCTAAAACTGGTTTTCTCACCTACGCGGTAACCTCTGACCCGAGTTCCGGCAACGACGGGCCGCGCGATTTGGGTTTCCAGAATAGCGAGAACAGGATTTATATTGTGGGTTTTGACAGCGCCCCCGGCAACCGCGAGTGGCGGATTGAAAAGAGAAAAGCTCGGACTGGCGAGCTTGTTTACGCCGTCGTGAACGATCCTTCAAGTGGCGCTGACCAGGCCAATGCCCTCGCTATAGATTCAACAAGCAGCTTCATGTATGTGGTTGGCACTGATTCAACTTCGGGCGACGAGGGCTGGCGGATTGAGAAGAGAAATTTGAGCGATGGGTCGCTTGTTTATGCCGTAAGTTCCAATTTCAGCACCTCTTCCGACGTAGCCGAAGATATTTCTATTGATAGAGACGGCGGTCATATGTATGTGGTGGGAACCGAATACGTAAGCAGCACCGACGCCCAGTGGCGGATTGAAAAAAGGAATCTTTCGGATGGCTCGCTCGTTTTTGCGACGACGACTAATCCCTCGAGCGCCGTGGATACTCCCGAACGCATTGTTCTTGCTTCAAGTTCAATGTTTATTGTTGGTCGCGATAGGGTAGTGGATAACGGCGAGTGGCGGATTGAGCGGCGGAGCACCTCAACCGGCGCTCTGCTTTACGCGATCACTTCCAACCCCTCCGGCGGCGTGGATGAAGCAGTGGATATAGAAGTTCATGACAATAAAGACGTGATGTACGTGATTGGCGAAGAAAGCAACGCTTGGCGGATTGAAAAACGGAGTTTGGGCGACGGCGCCTTCGTCACCGCTTTTGGCACGAACGGCGCGGTCACAAGCGACCCATCAGGCGGCGCCGACGTGCCCAATGTGGTTGCCTTGGACAGGCAAGACGACAGGTTGTATGTTGCCGGCCGGGATAATATCCCGGGGGAGGGCGAGTGGCGGGTTGAAAGATATAACACCAATAACGGCAACACTAACTGGGGCAATGCCTTGGCTGCCTTGAATACTTCTTCCACTTTTCCGGCTCGGCGAGACGCTGTCCGGCTCCGAGCGCTTGTCCATGTCGCTGTCTCAAAGCTCGCCACAAGTAGTCAGTCATTTAAACTCCAGTCAGCCGTTAGTTCGGGTGTCTGCGACACGGGTTTTTCCGGTGAAACCTATGCCGATGTTGCGACTTCAACCGGCGACATCCGCTTTATGTCCAACCCCGGGGTGTCGGGCGACTCGGCGGCTTTGCCTAATTTTCGGGATCCGACCCATTCCGGGGACAATATTGTTGAACAAACCTATGTTGACAGCGGCACTTTTTCAAACACCACCACGATTCCGGTAGGAGAGGACGGTCTCTGGGATTTCGTCATTCAGAATTTTTCCGCCCCAGCCGGCACTACCTACTGTTTCCGGATTGTGAAATCCGACGGTTCGCTCCTCTCCACCTATTCGCAGATTCCGGAGGTTACAACAAGCGCGAGTTTGACTTCCGCCGCCAACCAAGTTTTTGAATTCGGTCAGGCAACGACCACGGCGGAAACTATAACGATTACGGCTTCGGCTGGTGCCGGCGGCGCGATTGCCACCTCGACCGACATCCGCATAAAAATTGACGGCGCTGATGCCAAAATAGCTTGGGACACCACCAAAACGAATCCTACTTTGGGAGGCAGCGCTTCGGGCAAGGTTTCGGGGACAGTTTCTTATCCTGACACCCAAACTCTCTTGATAGACGTGACTTCGGATTTTGCGGTCGGCGAAACGCTTAACGTTTCCAACCTGGCTTTTGCGCAGTTTTCCGACGTAAACGCTGCTTCTCCTGTTCTTAGATTATTTGTGGACGGCGCCTCTGACGCCGATGACGATGACACGAACGACAAGACCATCGCCGTCAAGGGCAAGATTACGGAGAAAGAACACTCCGGCGGCGTTGTCGCTGACAACAAATTTGATATTTCCGCTTCAAGCGTTTCCGGAGAGGAGCTTTTCGGATTTAAATTGGAGCCGGAAGGCGAAAACATGGATTTCGGTACCACCACTCTCGATTTGACTTTGAGCGGTTTTGCAGCCGGGAATATCACGAACGCCAAACTTTATCTTGATTTGAACAGCAATAATGTCGTTGACGGCGGCGATACCCAACTCGGTTCAAACGGCACGGTTTTAGTTTCGGGCGGCGCGGGTTCCATAACTTTTTCCAATACCGCCTCGGTCACGACCACTCGGGACATAATCCTCGCCGCCGACGTTACAAGCATTGACGAAGGCGATTATATAACTTTTAGTTTGCCGGCAAGCAAGATTGTGATGAAAGGGGCGGTGAGCAAAGAATTTACAAATGCCAAAGGCGCGGCCTCAAATAAAAATCACGGCAAACCCGTAGGGGGGAGAGGCGGCGGCGGTGGTTTTGGCGGCGGAGCGCCGGGAGGCGGCTCTCAAGGCGGCGGCGGCGCCGGCGGCGGCGGTGAAGCGCCTCCTCCCGGTGACGGGGCCGGCGGCGGCGGAGCGGGTGGTGGTGACGGCGGTGCACCTTAAATATGTTATAATTTAGGTATGATTAACAAAATTTTAACAGTCGTTTTGGCGGTCGTAGTGCTCGTGGTCGTTGTTTATTATCTGAATTTGCTGCCAGTATCGGTTTTGGCTTGGTTCCACACCGACTATCAGGCGGTATTTTTGACGAACGGTCAGGTTTATTTCGGCAAGCTTTATAAAGAAGGCAGCCGGTATCCGATTTTGCAGGAAGTTTATTACCTTCAGGTGACCCAAGCGCCCCAGCCGATTCGGGAAGGGGAGACCCAGCCGCAGAACATCAATCTGGTGAAATTGGGCGGCGAACTGCACGGGCCGCAGGATGAGATGCGCGTGAGCCGTGACCAGATTCTCTTTATTGAGGATTTGAAGGCAGACTCTCGAGTTATGCAGGCGATTGAGCAATTCAAGAGCACAAACCAGTAATGGCTGATGAAATTGGTATTAATATGTCTTATTGGTCTTATAGGACTTATTGGTCTTAGCGCCCACGCCACTGATTTTTCCTCCAATAATTTTACGGTCAAAGACCCGGTCATTAAACCGGGAGCCGGTTTTGCAACCTCAACAAGTTTTCAGCTCTGGAGTTCGCTCGGCCAGGAAGCGATAGGTTTGAGCGATGCCACGTCTTTTGTTTTGAAATCGGGCTTTCTTTATTTTCCGGCGCCCGCGGCAGGCGTCGCGACGCCGACCGGTCCGATTGAAAGGATAGGAGGCGGTTTGCCGATTTTCTATCTGCCTCCGATTGTTGCCGAGGGCTGCGATTTTTCCGGTGACGGCCGCTGCGATATCATCGATTTCAGCATCCTTCTTTATTATCTTGACCAAACCGGCCCCACTATCGCGCCTTATGATTTGAATAATGACGGCAAACTGGACATCGTGGATATTTCTATTCTGCTTTTTTACTGGGTATAGCCCAGTACAATTACACCGATGGTGTTCTTCTATACTTATATCTTAATGAGCAATAGAGATGGCTATAGTTACATAGGTTACAGCCAAGACCTGAAAAAGAGAATAGAAGAACACAATAAGGGTTATGTTTTAGCCACAAAACACAGAAGACCGCTGAAGTTGGTATATTATGAAGCATGTTTAAACAGAGAAGATGCCATGCAAAGAGAAAGATATCTAAAAACTACCAATGGTCGGAGATGGTTAGGTAAAAGACTACGCCGTTACAATAAATCGGTGTAATTGTACTGGGTATGACTAAACTAATCGGACTTATCGGACTTATAGTCCTTATGGGGCTCGTAGGATTCACCGCTTTCGCTCAAAATCCGCCTCGCCTTGACTTGAGGGTTAAGGCAACGAGCGTTGCCCCCGGTTCTGATGTTGAAATTACTATCCTGGTTTCAACCGAAAAACCGTTGAACGCCGCCGATTTGGCGATAAGTTTTCCTCCGGCAAAATTGGAGTTTCTCTACGCCGCCACCGGCGATTCCATTATCCAATATTGGAAAACAAACCCCAAGGCAACCGGAGAGGGCATTGTGGAATTCGGAGGCGGCACCGTGAGTCCCTTTGCCGGAGAGGACGGTGAACTTGCGAAACTCTATTTCCGGGCCGAAAAAGAGGGCGATGCTCTCCTCTCATTTGAGCGGAGCAACTTATATTACGCCGACGGTCGGGGAACGCTTGCGGAGACAGAGGCAAATTCTTTGAATATTAACATCACCCCCGAGGCGCTTTTGGTTCAATCGTTGCCCGAAGACAATTTTCCTCCCCGGCTCATTAGAACGGAAATTTCCGAGAACCCGTTTGACGATTTCAATTTGGCTTTTTTTGACATTAAGGATGATGAATCGGGCCTGAATAAAATAGAAGCCCGTTCCCTAAAATGGTTTAGGTGGGGGGAGTGGAGCGAAATTCCCAATCCTGTTGGCGTGGAAAAGAACGTCTGGGCCATAAATGTGCGGGCCTCGGATAATGAGGGCAACAGCACCGAAAAAGTAATTTACATTTGGGCAGTTCTCTTAAGGAAAATCGCCTATTTTGTTCTCGCGCCAATCCTCGGCCTCTTTCTGCTTTACTTCGGTTTTAAATTATTGCGGAAAAAGTCCCGCCCCGCCCCATCTGCCGACAGGCGGGCGGCGGGCAGGGAATTGCTATAATAAAATAAATGGATTTCAATCGTTCCTTTTTATTTAGTATTGCGGTTGTTTTCTTATTTTTGGTTTCTTTTAGCACAAGCGAAGCCGCCATTTTGAATTTGAACCCGACGAGCGGCACCTTTTCGGTCGGGAGCACTTTTGACGTTTCCGTTTTCTTAAACACTCAAGACGAATCAATAAATGTGATTGAGATGTCGCTTGGCTTCCCGCCGGATAAAATCCAGCTTGTTTCGCCCGCCACCACCCGTTCCATTATCAGCGTCTGGACGAGCCAGCCGCGCTTCAATAATGCAACGGGCCGGGTTGATTTGCAGGGCGGCATCCCCGGCGGAATTAATGTTTCAAACGGCCTAATTACGACGCTCACTTTTCGGGTAAAATCTGTTGGCCAGGCCTTCATAAAATTTTTGGATAATTCCAAGGTTCTCTTGAACGACGGTTTGGGCACTGATGCTCTTAAACAGACCCAAAACGGCGTTTATCAGTTGATTCTCCCGCCGCCGGCCGGGCCCATTGTTGCTTCTCTGACTCATTCTGAAGAATCTAAATGGTACGCTAATCCCAACGTGATATTGGACTGGGCGCCCCAGTTTGCCGACGTTGAAGGCCACAGTTATTTACTGAATGATAGCCCGGTTGATGTGCCCGACAACATTTCCGAAGGCCTTCAGAGGCGGGTTGTTTATAAAAATATTGCCGACGGCAACCATTACTTCCACATTAAATCGTTGCGCGCCGGCACTTGGGGCGGTATCACCCATTTTGCGGTGAATGTTGATGCCACGCCGCCTGCCGAGTTCAAAATTGAAATTACGCCGTCCTCGCGGACGGTGCGCCGAGAGCCAATTATAAGTTTCTTCACCACTGATGCCCTCTCCGGTACTAACCATTATGAACTGAAGATTATTCCTTTGACACCGAACGTGAAAGAAGGCGAAGCGGGCGGTAATCAAGAATTTTTCATTGAAGCGGGGAGCCCTTATGTTCCTTCGTCGCTTGAAATCGGCGATTATGATGTGATTGTTCGGGTCTATGACAAGGCCGGTAACTTCCGGGAGGTGGTGGAACGTCTTCAGATTCGCCAAGCCGTCTTTGAATTTTTCGGAGATAAGGGGCTTGTGATAAGAAGCCGGGTAATTGTTTCTTGGAGTTGGTTCTTTGTCCTGTCTGCCTTGCTTCTAGGCGTCCTCGTCTTAGGCGGCCTGCGTATCAGACGCTGGCACTACGCTCATCATCTAAAACTTGCCACCAAAGAGCTGCCCTCCCATCTCCGTTCAGAGCTTGAGGAGTTGAAAAGATTACGCAATAAATACGGCAAAGCTTTAATGATTTTCCTATTGGTGATTCCCATTGGTTTTATGGGGCTCATGGGTCCTGTTGGTCTTATTCGCTCCGCCTCCGCTCAAACAGCGCAGGTTGAGCTTGCGCCGCCTTTTGTTTCCACCGTCTCCCGCAACATCTCCAATAACGAAATTTTCTATATCGGCGGCAAGACCGAATCTAGCGGCACCGACGTCATTATTTATCTTCAAAATCTCCAAAGTGGCGAAACGCAGAGCCAGACGGTTGTCTCTGACAAAAGCGGCGACTGGTTCTACCGCCACCCGGCTTTCCTTTCAACCGGCAACTATCTTTTGTGGGCCCAAACGAAAATCGGTGACCTGATGAGTCCGCCCTCGCCGCAGATTCAGATGCAGGTGCGGCCGACGGCGATTCAATTCGGCGCCTCGCGCATCAGTTTTGAAACACTTTATTTTATTATTGCTCTTCTGCTTTTCATCGCGGTTATCGGTCTTATTGCTTATATCTTCACTCACGCCTATCATGGCCGCCGGAAGCACAGGGTTTTTTGGCGGGAAGTTAAAGAAGCGGAAGAATCTCTGAAACGCGGTTTTGCGGTTTTGAGGCGCGATATCCAGGCTGAACTCGCCGTTGTAAAACAAGCCAAACTTAATAAATCACTGAAAGCCGAAGAGTTGAAAAAGGAAGAGGAACTTTTGAAAGACCTGGACTACGTTGAGCGTTTCATCGGCCGGGAAATCTGGGACATCGAAAAAACCGAACACGTTGATTAACCTCGCTCATTTAGTCGGTGGTATACTTAAGTATACCACCTACAAATTCTGAGGGGTTTTGCCTTCAATCTGGATTTTTTTGAGTTTCAGTTTGCCGTCAATAATTTCCGCTTCCAGGATTTTCAGCCGTTTTTTATTGTTTTGAAAAGTCCAAACGCCCGGCTCGGGGTTTAATGCTCTCACTCTCCGTTCCACCATTACGGGGTCATCTTTTTCCAAGTCAATGTAAGCATCGTCGTCTTTGAATTTTTTCGTATAGGTCGCGTCTTTGTCGTTTTGCGGCTGAAGTTTATATTCTCCTTTCGCGTATTTCGGTATCGTTTCAACAAGCAAATCACCGCCGAGTTCCGCCAGTTTGTCGTGCAGCGTTTCGTAGTTCCAGATTCCAGATTCTAGATTCTGAATTCTAAATTCTCGCTGTGCGAGAATGGGTCCGTGGTCAATTTGCTCGTCCATTAAAAACAAGGTGACGCCGGTAACTCTGTCGCCATTCAAAATAACGCTCTGAATGGGTGTGGCACCGCGGTACTTAGGAAGAAGCGAGGGATGGACGCCAAGGACCCCGTTTTTGAAAGAACCGATGATTTCTTTGGGAATGATTTGTCCGTAAGCGGCGACGATGCCCAAATCAAAATCCTTGATTTCCGATTTGAAATCCTCCGTTTTCAAATCCACCGGTTGCAAAACCGGAAAGCCATTTTTTTGCGCCACGATTTTTGCCGGCGGCGGGGTTATTATCTTTTTTCTGCCGGTCGGTCGGTCGGGATTACAAACGATGAGCGCGGGCGGCAAGCCGGCCGCAATCAACCTTTCTAAAATAATGGCGGCGAAATCCGGCGTGCCGAAGAATACGTATCGCATGTTTTGAATTTTGTCCTTTTAATTATAAGATAGGTTTAATGAGGAAAACACCAAGGGGCTACATCAAGGTATTGGAGGAGCGCCAAAAGGAATCGCGCGTCCATTTCAAGCACCAGTCAACCGGTCTCGCTCTTGCCGAGATTTTGGAGGACCAGAAGCACAAATCGCTTTACATGAAACTGGCCAAAAAATACGCCGCGGAGGAGCTTATCAAGCTTGCCAGAGACGTGGCCTCGCGCCGGAGCGTCAAAAACAAAGGCGCTTATTTTATGAAATTGTTGACTGACGAGAAAAAACGCAGATGAGGATTCTTACAATTAAGAATAAAAAAGATTTATCGGTTCTTAGACAAAAACTGCCTTTTTTTGACTTGTCAAAAGCGAAGAAGAGCGAGCTCCGAGAGGTCATTAAGCAAATGCGGGCAGCAATGAAAGCGGCGCCGGGCGTCGGTTTGGCGGCGAACCAAGTCGGCCGGACCGAACGGCTTTTTGTGGCCCAAGTGCCTAAATCCCGGGACAGCACGAGCGATGAGAAATTTTACGCGATTTTGAACCCGAAAATCGTCAAACTCTCCGAGGGTAAAATAATTGAGGAAGAAGGATGTTTGAGCGTCCCCGAAACTTACGGCGCGGTGCCGCGAGCGGAGAAAGTCGTGCTTGAAGGAGAAACGCTTGAAGGCAAGAAAATAAGAATCAAGGCCTGGGGGCTTTTAGCCCGGGTTTTCCAGCACGAGGTGGACCACTTGGACGGCAAAACTTTTTTGGACAGAACAAAGGAAATATATAAGGTAGAAGCGGATAGACGCAGATAAATATGGTTCGTCTTTTCATCGCCGTTCCGGTTCCTCAGAACATCAAAGAACAGGTTACCGGTCTTATAGCAGATTTGAAAAATGTCCAAGGTTTGCCGGAAAATATCCGCTTTGTACCCGAAGAGAACTGGCATTTTACTTTGGTATTTTTGGGTTATCAAGACGAATTGGTTAACCCCGCAATAAAAAAATCCATAGCCAACATATTGACGTCGGACGTCAATAATATTGAAATTCAGTTTGAAAAACTGACCTACGGGCCGCCGGGCCGGACGCCGCGGATGCTCTGGCTTACCGTGACCAAAGAAACTTCGGCAGCGATGGATGAACTTAAAACTGCCTTAGAGAAAAATCTTGAAGAGGAGGGTGTCAGGTGGCGCAAAGAAAACCGGCCTTTTCAAGGACATTTAACGCTTGCGCGGTTTGAACCGATATCACCCATAGACCTGCCGAAAATAGATAAAAAAGTGGATTTCGGCTATTCAACCGAAGAAATCAACCTTATGAAATCCACCCTTAAAAGAACTGGCGCGGAATATGAAGTTTTATAGATGTTAGGAGGTCGGACTTCCCAAAATTGATTCTATTTGCTTAAATTAGAAAATGCCGCGCAAAAATAAGCCGATTCTGAAATTATTTTACGTTTTTATCTTAGGCGTGGTTTTGGGCGCCGGAGGACTTTATGCCGGTTTCGTTTTTGACTTTTACGCCCTTCCGGTGAAATTCCGTCCGATCACCGATACTGAGAAAAAGGAATTATTGAATGCCGACTTCGGTCTTTTCTGGGATTCGCTCCAATCAATTAAAGACAATTATTTCAAGATCGAAGGTATCAAGGACGAAGATTTGCTCTACGGCGCGATTAAGGGCGTCGTGGGCGCCCTGGATGACCCGTATTCGGCTTTTTTCAACCCGAGCGATGCTCAAAAATTCAACGAAGATATTCAGGGAAGTTTTGGCGGCATTGGGGCGGAAATCGGCATCCGCAATGACCAGCTCGTGGTTGTTGCGCCCTTGAAAGGCAATCCGGCGGAGGCGGCGGGACTCAAAGCCGGCGATAAAATCCTTAAAGTTGACGATGAATTCACCAACGATTTGACTGTAGAGGAAGCAGTGAAGATAATTCGCGGCGAGCCCGGCACCGAAGTGACATTACTAATATTGCGGGACGGCTGGGATGAGGCGAAAGAATTTAAAATAACGCGGGCAATCGTCGTCGTGCCGACCCTGGATTGGGAAATGAAGCCGGGCGGCATCGCTTATTTCCATCTCTACAATTTCAACGCCAACGCTCCGGACCTTTTTTATCAGGGAGCCCTGGAAGTGCTTGTGAAGGGCGCGCGGGGAGTGGTCTTGGATTTGCGGAACAATCCCGGCGGCTACTTGGAGGTGGCGAGTAACATCTCCGGTTGGTTTCTTAATCGGGGCGCGATAGTGGTGAGGGAACGCTTCCGCTCCGGCGAGGAAAATTTGATTTATGCGACTGGCCCCGCCGCCCTCGCCGAAGTGCCGACCGTGGTTTTGGTAAACGGCGGCTCGGCCTCCGCCTCCGAAATCGTGGCCGGCGCTCTCCGCGACGTCCGCGGGGTGAAGCTTGTGGGTGAGAAAACTTTCGGCAAAGGCACGGTTCAGGAAGTGCACGAGCTCACGGGCGGCTCCTCCATTAAGATATCTGTCGCCGAGTGGCTCACGCCCGAAGGCCACGAAATCAACGACAAGGGGCTCGCGCCGGATTACGAAGTTAAATCAAACGGCGAAGTGGAGGAGCCTGCGCAGGCAGGCGACCCCCAGCTTGATAAAGCTCTGGAAATTTTGCGCGAAGAAATCGAAAAATCTGGCGACCGGATCTTTGTCATCGGCTCGTAGCAATATTTTGGACATCCGATGTCCCAAATATTGACGTTAATGTTAGGACATCGGATGTCCTGAAATTGGTTCGTCCGAAAAATATATGAAAGTAATTTTTCTCCAAGACATCAAAGGCATCGGTAAAAAGTACGACATCAAAGACGTGAGCGATGGCTACGCTCGTAATTTTTTGTTGCCGAAAAAACTGGCCGAGGCGGCAACCGGCGCGGCGCTGAAGAGTGTGATGGAACTAAAATCAAAAATGGAAGCAGAACGCGGAAAGCTTGTTTCGGAACTGAAAGCGGAAGCGGAAAAAATTGGGGGCAGGAAAATTATTTTCAAAGTGAAGACCGGCGATAAGGGCGAGGTATTTGGTTCGGTCACGGCGCGCGATATCAAAGACGAATTGGAAAAATTAGGCGTTCGTCACGGCGTTGCTGTAATACCTAAACCAATAAAAACCCTTGGTGAAACGAAAGTGGAAATTAATTTCGGTGAAGGCGTGAAAACCTCGGTAGACATTTTGGTGGAAAGCGACGAGAAATGATGTCCTCAAAAAACGTCCATATGGACGTTTTTTGAGGACATTTACAAATTTGAGGACGTTTACAAAACAGTGACTACGTTCACGCGCTTCCTGGAGCCGTCGAAAGAGATTTTTTGTCGTTTTAAAAATTTCACTTTGCCGGCGGTTATGGCGTATAAAGTGTCGTCACCGCCGCGGCGGACGCCCATACCGGGATAAAACTTCGTGCCGCGCTGGCGGATGATTACTTCGCCTTTCCCGACCGGTTCGCCGTCAAAAAGCTTCACGCCGAGGCGCTTTGATTCGGATTCGCGGTTGTTTCTGGCCGCGCTTTTTGCTTTGGTATGGGCCATGTTTACGTTAAGTTATTTTATGTTCAGATGGGACTTTATTTTTGTAATTTCTTCTTCAATGCGCTCTATCCATCTGGTCGTAAAGACGCGTTCTTCGTCAAGCCTGCGGATTATGGTTAGTATCTCGTCTTGAGTAGCTAAAACTTGATGCTTAAAGTCGCCGATTTCCGACTCAAGTTTGTCAAATCGGCGATCGTGTTCATTTAGTTTTTGAATAACCCTATCCTCATTCATATCCCCCATTTTAGTATAATTTTACTGTATGTCAAGGATTTTTCTTGTTATTTTTGGCTTATTGCTCCTTGTTACATTAAGTTTCGGGGTAGGTTATTTGGTGGGTAAGGAAGCAAACCCAGCGCCGATTATCATTGAGAAACAGTAGGTTTGTTATACTTAAACATAATGACAAGAAAACAAATCGTTATTCTTGTTGCCGTCGGTTTATTCGTGGTTTTGGGTATTGTTTTTGGTTTTGTTTTCAAACCCACAAGGGAAGTTATTACTCCAGGGGGCACTACCGGTGGGAACGCATCCGTGTCGCTTGAAGAACTGGGATTGGAGCCCGGCGACGTTTTCACAAGTGAGGTTCCCAGAAACGCAAAGCCAACGGTGCCCACGGAGCAGTCGGTTGCCGCACCCGGCGCGGAAGAAAAATTCGGGATTTTTGACATGACCGTGAGTTCTGCCGGTTTTAATCCGGAAAATATAACCGTGAATCTTGGCGACGTTGTGCAAATTAAACTCACTGCCCAAGGCGGCGATTATGATTTTGCGGTGCCTTACAGCGGGCTTTATACTGAAGTCAAGGAAAGAGAAACGAAACAGATTACTTTCGGCGCGACATCGGCCGGGACATTTGTTTTCATGTGCCGGGATTTTTGCCCCGCAGGCAAAACAATAACGGGCAGCATTATTGTTTTGCCTTAATTTTGAATTTCTAATTTTGAATTTTGAATCAATGACAAATGACCGAATTTCGAAACAACTACGACCTTGAAGAAAGAACTGCTAAGTTTGGTGAAGATGTAATAAAATTTTGTAAAGACGTGAGACAAGACGCAATAACCAAACCAATAATCAGCCAGCTTGTTCGTTCAGGGACAAGTGTAGGAGCTAATTATATGGAAGCGAACTCGGCGAGTTCCAAGAAAGATTTTAGAAACAAGATTTTTATATGTAAAAAAGAAGCACAGGAAACAAAACACTGGTTAAGAATGATGGGCGAGTGCATTCCTGAAAAGAGAGACGAGATTAGAAAGTTATGGAAAGAAGTCCAAGAGTTAACGTTAATTTTTGGTAGAATTATATCCACTTTAGATGGTAAAAAATCAAAAAGTGATTAAAAATTAAATCATTGAGTAATTTATTCAAAATTCATAATTCAAAATTAAAATGCAACCTACAAACCACAAGATTTATATACTAATACTGGTTTTGACACTGGTGCTTATTCCACAAATGCACTCTGCGGTTGCATTTGTGGGTCCTTCCGCCGGCCAAACTCCCGGTACGGGCGGCGGCGCACTCCAACTAGACGCTAAAAGAAATCTTGGTTTTGGCACAACTTCTTCTACTCCGGCGAGCGCCTTTGACGCGGCATCCACCGATTCCGGTTCCACCGCCCACGGCTACGTTTATATGGTCGCGTCAACGACGAACCCCGGCATTGGCCTCAAAAACTTGACTTCCGGTAATGTTTGGCTCTGGTCGGCGCGGAACTTTGGTCCGCTTCAGCTCTATCGTGAGTCCGCGAGTTTGCCGGGCCTTGTGGTGATGGAAATTTCACCGACTGGCGAAATTGGCGTAAATGTGAGAGCCACAAGCACCGCTCGCTTTAAAGTCGGCGGCAGTGTTGAAGCAACCGGTTCTTTTGTTGGTTCGTTTTCGGGAGCTGTGGTGGCTGGTAATGTCTCATCCGACGTTTTCGGCCGCCTGCAGGGCAACGGCAACTTTGCTTTTCCGGCCTCGGTCGGCGTCGCCACTTCTTCCAAAGACGGGTTGCCCCAGTCGCTTAGTGTTTATGGAAATGCTTATGTGAGCGGTTCGGTCGGCATCGGGACGACGGGGCCAGGGGCGAAATTAGATGTTGCTGGAACATTATTAGCAGACACTACAATCACTGTAGGCAGTGCCGATAGTATTCAGTTTATCGCAGACAGCACAGCAGCAAATGATACTGCCATAGTTGCTTATTTGTCTTTGCGTAGAAACAATATTGAGAAGGGGTGGTTAGGGTTTGGTTCCTCTGGTGATACAGATTTAACCATATATAATGGGATTTCTGGCGGCGACATTATTCTAACTGGCGCTGGTTCAAACAACGTCGGCATCGGGACGACGAGTCCGGAGTTGAAGTTGGACGTTAACGGAGACGTAAAATTGGGCAACAGACGCATTGTTACTGGTACAAGAGATATCGGTGCTGCGATGAATGACTGGGTAGAGATTGGAACGATAAACCACGGGGCAGGGATTGATGTCGACATCACCATTACGGGCCACTGGACCGGCAATCTTTTCTCTCACAGATTCAAGATGTCCGCAACCTTTTATCCAGGAGGAGCAAGCACTAACTGGGTTGAACTTCCTATGATTGAGGGTTCGGACTACAACGGTGTTCAAACAATGGCTGTAGATGCCCAATATGTAAGCAACGGTAATTACAAACTAAGGGTAAGGAAAATTGGGGGTAGCGCGAATGCTGGAGGATTTACTTTTATCTTGAGATACGACAACGGGACTTTTACTGCGTCGTCGGCATCCGGCTCCACTGGCGTAGTTGCAGCAGGTTATAGGGGCCAGCCCGGATGGAAATTTCCGGCAGTTGCAGATAAATTTGCTGCAACAACAGAAGGTTTGTTTATTACCTCAGGCGGCAACGTCGGCATCGGGACGACGGCGCCCGCAGGAACATTGACAGTTAAGGCAAATACAAATGGTTGGGAGGGAGGCTTACGTTTAATCAGAAACGGCGGAACTGATTATTGGGACGTTCATCCCGAAGATACGGCTACCGCATTATACTTTGGATTTAATGGCGGCGCTAAAATGATTATTGAAGGCACAACAGGCAACGTCGGCATCGGGACGACGGATCCGCAAGCGGCTTTAGATGTGGGGAGCGGCGGCATCCGGCTCGGCGGCGTAACGCGCACCACTTGGCCTGCCGGAGTTGATGCGCCGATTTATGAAACAAGTATTTACGGCGCAAACGGCGACTTGCCTTGGCGCACCACTGCTACGGCACCCCAAACCATGCGCTATGTTTATGGGCCGTTCAGCTACGCCATGCCGTCTTGTGCCAGTGGTTATTCTCGCCAGCACCGGCTTTATGCCGAATTTGTAGATAGCATAACTACCGGAGGTCAGAAGGTTTATGTAAGGATTTACTTTGACGACGGCGCCTTCCGGGATTTTGACATTGGCGCTACCTGGGGCGGCGCGCCCTCCTATCGCACCACCTTGTCCGGGCTTTTCGCGGAATCAAACACAAATCACGCCTATATCCAAGCGTGGATAAACGGCGTCTCCGGCCCTTATCTTGAAATCAGGAAGCTGGAGATTTGGACTTACTGCATTTAGAATTATTGGAGATATGTTTCAGGACAAAAAAATCATAATAATTCTCGGGGTAGTCGCGGTTGTGCTTGCGGCTCTCGTTATTTACGTTTTTTTGATCCGTCCCGAAAGAGGAATTTTTCCAGGGCTTGGAGGCGCGCCCGTGGGCGAGGAAGAGCTTGAGGCAGAGAGGATAAGAACCGTCACCGGCGTTGACGAAAACAAGGGTTTTATCCCCTTGGTCGAGGGGGGCGTGATTACTGGTGTGGCAACCGGTTCCGCGCCGATTCAGGCTTCGCCGCAGGAACCATCCGGCGAAGTAGTGGGTCCCGCCCCGTCGGACCTTCAGAGTGAGATAGAGAAAATCCGCGAGCAAAGGACGCAGTGAATTTCAATAAAATCGTTAGTCGTTTAACGCAAATGCCAGCAACCGTTCAAAAATTAAATACCGAAGCAATTGTTCAAAAAATCCTCGACCATTACCGGGGCGATGTTCTAAAAATCATTCTTTTCGGCTCTCAAGTGAGGGGCGAAGAAGACGAATGGAGCGATCTGGATTTAATCGTTATTAGGAATACGGAGGAACGTTTTGTTGAACGGTTGAGTAAGACGCCGATTCTGCCTCAATCCGCCGATATCTTCGTTTACACCCCCGAAGAATTTGAACGGATGAAAGAAGGCGAGAACCAGTTTATTTTAAGCGCGCTTCAGGGGGCCAAAGTCGTTTATTCAAAAAACCGATGAAGAATAGTTTGCAAAACGCCAAGAGGTGGCTGAAACAGGCGGAATATGATTTTGGAGAAGCCGAGAAACTTCTTCGCGGAAATGATTTTTCTTATGCCTGTTTTTTTGCCGAGCAGGCCGCCCAAAAATCGTTAAAAGCGTTTCTTTTTTGGCGAGGCAAACGGTTTGTCGCCATTCACTCGGTCGGCGCTCTTTTGGAAGAGGCGTTTCTTTTGGACCCCGCTTTCGGAGAATTGATCGGGAAAGGGAAAAAATTGGACCATTACTATCTCGCCTCTCGCTATCCCGACGCCCTGCCGGAACCCGCCATTCCTTCAGAATCATATGTCAAAGAAGATGCGGAAGGAGCCATAACGATCGCCGGGGAAATTTTAAACCGGTCGCGCGAAATTATTGGAGGTGGCGGTTCGCGGGGTTTATAATTATAACGCAAACCATGATTTTCAAACCCAAAATAAGAAAAAAACTCCTGTTCGCAATCGTGATTTTAGGATTGGTTTTTGGGAATGTTTCGCTCGCCAATTACCTTTACTATGATGCGGGCACCGGCCGGTCAACGTTCAGTAATACAGTAGAAGTGCCGGGATTGTATTCAAGCGGCAACGTCGGCATCGGGACGGCGAGTCCTGGGTATAAGTTGGATGTAAAAGGAATATCTGCGACGCGTTCAGCTAACAATGATAACCTCATTACTGTGGCTGGGTACAACGGTACCGCAGGAGGCTATTTTGATGTCTACTACGACAACAATCTTAAAATCCATCTTAGCGCTGGACCCGCTTCCGGGGATACTTATTTCCTCAATAGCAACGTCGGCATCGGGACGACGGGGCCGGGGGCGAAACTAGATGTGGCTGGTACAACGCGTTCTCAAAGATACGATTTATCCAATTCCGGTTCAATGGATAATACTTGGACTGCTGGTGGAGTTGGTTCATGGAGATTGATTTTGCCCTCCGCCACAAATCCTGAAGGATTCGGAGCCGGGGCTGGTGGGTTTGGAATTTATAACAACACAGATCTTACCTATCACCTGATTTTTGGCAATAATGGAACCCAGACGTTTGGCGGCTCTACATATTTTCCCGGGAGCGGTATCTGGAATTCTTCCGGCAACGTCGGCATCGGGACGACGGGGCCGAATGATAAATTGTCTGTCAGCGGGTCAATTGGTATAGAAGGGGGCACGATAAACGCGTATAACGACGCCACTTTATACGTTACAGCAAATAACAACAACGACTGGGGATTGGTTGTAAATAAATATAATGCAGGATCAACCGAGTACGGCGTTGATATAAGAATGGCGGATACCGCATCTTACGCATTAAGAGTTTTGGGGAGCGGCTCTGAAAAATTCAGGGTGGACGGCGCTGGAAACTTATTCATAACAGGCGGAGCAAGGGCCGAATTGGGCTTGCCTGATCAATGGTATAGTAGACGCAACATCACCACCGATACCGCCTATTGGACCGGTTCGCAGGGGTGGGGCTATATGGATATGAACAGTACGCTCCCGGAATATGGCTCAACCTTCTTTGATATATGGGGCACGGGGATGCCCGGAAACCCTTTTGGTGCTGGCTATTCCCACTTTCAAGGGCTTCAGGCATACCATTACTGGAACGGCACAACCGGTCATGGTTCTCAACTTGTCTTTGACAATGCCGGGTATGGAGGAACCGCGCCGCGTATGTATATGAGGAGCATCTGGGGCGGCGGCTGGGGCGGATGGGTTGGAATCTGCATGGCCAATGGCACGAATTGTCCGGCCGCCGGCGATACCACTCCTGATACGATAGCCGACGACGGGGTGATTACCACGGGCGAGATGGTCTCTACAGTGATGGTGGAGGGCGAGAACATCTCGCTTCTTACCAACAACTCCGGCTACATCACCGACGGCAACACGGGCTGGGATAATTCCTACGGGTATATCACCCCTTCCGGCAATGTAGCAACGGCGGATAAAGTAAATGGTTATAGTTCTGGTCCTGATAATTCTCATCCGGGTACGGGAATGCGGCCCTTCTATTCATGGGCCCTCGGCTGTGCTTACAACGGCTCTGGCGGATGCTATTCCAATGGTATAAGCGTTGGTTCTCATCCGAGTGACCAAGCTTACGGATTTCAAATAGTGCAAAACATGTGGGATGACAGATTGTACTTCAGAAGATACAACGGGGGATGGCAGGACTGGTTTACGGTGATAGATTCCGGTACCATCGGCTCCCAGTCGGTGAATTATGCCGCAAGCGCCGGGAGCGTGGCTTGGGGAAATGTTACAGGCAGGCAAACTTGGCTGACCGCATCTAATTTAATTGAGGAATTAAGTAATTTTAATTCTTCTAGACCAAGCGGTTTTTATCAGGGTTACAACGCGTCAAACGCCCCCGGTTCTTCTTGGTACAACATGCTTAACGTGCGCCATTCCAATACCGGCAACGACCACGGATTCCAAATTGCCGCAAGTTACTATGATGAAAATGTCTGGACTAGAACATATCAAGGCGGTTCAGGAGCAGACAACGGAACCTTTACGCCTTGGAAAAAATTGGTTCGAGAAGAAAGTGGAGGCGGTGTTATAGTCGGCACAGGTGGTACCTCATCGAACTCCCGCACCCTCACAATCCTGAATTCTGGATCCGGTCAAGTCAACTTCGGTCAGTATCCCGGCAATTGGACGTCGGCTTTGCAGATTCAATCAAGCGACGCCACTCCAAGATTTTTGTGGATGGCCCCATTAGACGCAAATTCTTCCGCAAATGCGCGAATTGTTGCTGGGGGTACCAATCTTGACATTTATGTTGGCGCTAGTGCAGGTAGTGGAGGTAGTTGGTCCGCGACATTCAACTCTAGCGGGAAAATCGACGTTAGCACTGTTGACCCCGTCTATACGATCGGCGGCACCCGTTACGCAACTTATATGGCCGGCATGACCGGCGTCAAAGAAGAAACCACCGGCGTCATCAACTTATTGACGTCCGACGTCAATATATTAAAATATGTTATTGATTTTAATAAAACCGAGGTCGGTTCAGATTTGTGGTTGTTTGCTCAAGCCATTAACGTTGACGGCCGCTCGTATATCGCCGAAGACGGTAAAGTTTACCGCACCACCGCCGAAGAATTGTTTAACAATTTTAGTGTGCTCCTCACGCCGAATTTTGCCGGCAACGTTTGGTACGAAAAAGACGTTGAAAACCGCAGGATAACGATTCTCGCCATACCAGATACTAAATACCAGATACTAGATACTAATTACGAAGTTTCCTATCGCTTAACCGCCCCCCGTTTCGACTGGAAATATTGGACCAACTACTCCAACTCAAACCAAGAGGGACTCAATTTGGATAAATCGTTAAGATGAGCAAATCCACTATCGTATTTTTAATTATCGGTCTTGTAATCGGTTTCGGCATCGGTTTTTGGACCGGTAAATCGACCGTTGTAAATGAAGGAGTGGTAAATAATGCGACGGACGGAGTAACCGTCACGCCAACCAACTCTCTTAGCGGTACAATCAAGGAGAAAACCGGTAGCGGCATAATCGTGGAAATCGACCTGGATTATCCGCCTAAAAGTAGGGAGGTTGTGGTGGGAGACGATACCGAAATTACAAGAAACGGCGAATCGGCATCTTTAGCTGATTTGCAGGTTGGGGATTATATCTTTTTGACTGCCGATGAAAACATCGCCGAAAAACAAAAAATAACCGCTACCGACATCTATGTAAAAGTTAGCGCGGAGTGATTTTATATAATTAAAATATGATGCAAAAACCCATTTTAATCATCGCCGTTGCCGCCGTTCTTGGATTGGCCGGGGGTTTTGCTTTGGGGTTTGGGATTGCGGATATCCGTTATCAGGGAACGCTTGATCGAGCGCGCAGTTTTTTCCCCTTGGTGCCAGAGATGCGCTCTGTTTCCGGCTCGATTAAAAAAGTTCAAGGGAGCGTTCTCACGATTGAAACGCCGCCTTCGGCGAATCCTTTTGAAGAGTTGCCCACCGTGCGTGAGATCGTAGTGGGGGACGCGACGAAGATTGTAAAGAACGAGCCAAAGGATCCGGAGGAATTTCAGAAAGAGATGGAAGCTTATAATAAAGCGTTTGCGGAAGCTCAGCGCAAAGCCGCCGCAACCGGTTCGGCTCCCGGAGCTCTCCTGCCTCCCGCCGTAGCAACATTGCCTCCGCTCCCGACGTCTTTTACGGAAAAAGAAATAGGGCTCGCAGATCTAAAGACGGGTGATCAGATATCGGCCGAGGCGGACAAAAACATCAAAACCGATAAGCGTTTTGAAGCGACAAGGATTGTGGTTCAAGGCACAACCGCTCCCGGCGGTCCCGCCACAATCACGCCTGCCACGCTCACTAGTCCTCCTACGCCCCCCACCACCCCCTAAAACCAACATCGGTAAATATAGTGAGATCGAACCTCACTATATTTATTCGAGCGTAATATTTTTAATTTCTTCAAGGTCCATCTCTTTCAGCCACTTAATCGTGTCTTTCTTGTATTGCTCCGGCCCGCCGAAAAACTCTGTCAAAAATTCTCTCTGCGTCACTGACGGAAAATTCCTTTTCCCGATGTAGTCGAGATAACTGCTCCACCGATATTTTTCTAAGAATTTCCCCGCTCCCTTCCAATCTATGGTCTTCGCAAGACCATAGTTGTTGCGGCCATAGTTCCGCCACTCCGGCATAACCAGATCCAACGGATTTAGGTGGATATAGTAAGGAAGATGAATAAAGTGTGATTCTTCGGTAACAGGAATCAACTTATAGCGTCCCTGAAATAACGCCCCGCTCCGTTTATATCTTTCGTTGAAATATTTTGCGTAACCCATGTTTAATTTTTTGATGAATTTTGTTATCCCGTCATCAGATTTAGGCTTTATTAGTAGGTGATAGTGGTTTGGCATTAGACAGAAAGCCAGAATTTCAACCAGCAACTTTCTCGGTTTTCTCTCCCCAGCAATATATGGTCTTGCGATGTCCATAGATTGCTTTTGGCGATTGAAGTAATAAGTGTTGTTATTTGGCGGTTCGAGGTCGTTAAATTCAAAGAGATTATGAACAAACCTGAAGTAATCTCTATCGTCCATGAAGATTTTTCTTTTATCAACACCGCGGTTTAGAACGTGATATACATTTCCAGCAACGATTTTTTCTCTCATACAATAATTGTAATATATGGTCTTGCGATGTCCATAGATTGGTAATCCACGGGGAGGGGTTTGGTATAATTTTAGAAAGACCTAGAAGGCGATTAAGACAATGAATAAAAACACGTTAGTAATCATTCTCGCGGTTTTGATTGTGGTGGCGGGAGCGGTTTTAATAAATATCTCCAAGCCGCAGGTTTCCGCCCCCGGTGGCGGCGCGCTTGGAGAAACCTACACAAACGAAAAAGGCGAAAAATGGGCGCTCGCCGCGGAAGGAGAATATGTTTTTCAGGTATCCTCGGCCGAAACAACGGGGCCGAAGTTTTTGGAAGGGGAAATTGACCCCATGGACGTTCGTCCCGGTGATGTCCAGAAGATGAAAGTAATCGCGCAAAGTTCTGCAGGAATTAAGTCGGTTGTTGCCGATATTGAGACTGATAATGGCACGACAACCGTGCCGCTCCAAAAAACCGGAATTATCACTTGGAATAAAATGACGCCGGAGAAATACGTCGTTGAAAATGGAGTGCTTAAAGCCCTTTCGCCGGTGCAGGCGCAGGCGCGGTGGATTTCCAATGTTCTGGCTGATGAGGGGTTCTTGTCTAAAAACGTTGCCCGCGCCGCCTCGGGCGACAAGGAGATTTGGGAAGGAAGCTGGACTGTGAGAGATACGCATGTTCGGACTTATCACACCGTTTTTACCGCCACCGATAATAACGGTTTGTCCAGTCAACTGATTCTTGCCTGGTCCGACCCGTGCAGTATACCCGATACAAACAACAGCCGAGTCTCCTACGTTATGACAACTTCCTGTACTTTGGGTGTGGGGGAATCTGATGGGTGGGACGGAGCGGATTTCCAGATATCAGGCGGTGCTAATTTGACACTGGGTCAAAATGCCCATTTTTTTTGGAATCCAGGGCAGAATTTTTATGTCGCTGGCGGAAATGTTACTTTATCTGGTCCGGGAAGCAGTCTTATGCAACAATATTTGTTTTATTACGACGTAGATGACGATAGATACAGCATTAATGCCAGCTTAACTAGTTCTGATGCTTCAAGTATACCGAATTACGTTAGATTTTATTACGCTTTGGGCACCAATGATTGTTTTCAGACCGACCCCGCTACGACCAATGCTGAACTTGCTTTTCCTGGTCAAACTTCTTATTTCCCGACCAATCGCGGCGACGGGTCTTATGATTATAATTGCGTAAATGGAGAAGAGGAGCTGTGGCCCCTAGTCACTTCTTGTCCGGGTAGCGCTTCAAGGGGATGGGTGGGAAGCGTCCCTGCCTGTGGTGCTACGGCCACGTATTATCCGCTTATTAACTGTGCTGATAACGACCAGAGAACACAAGTCTGCCACTGATTTTTAAACGCAAAACCCCCGATGCTATGCAAATCGGGGGTGTTGTGTGCTGTTGGAGAGCTAATAGACGTAGCCGTCCACTTCCCACTCAAGGAAGTTGTCGCCTCCCTTGGGGAAGAAATTTCTCCCGTACGCCGACATCCAGAGTCCGCCGAGGTCCACTCGGAGGAAAGGCAGGAATCTCTTCTGTGATGCGTCCTGGTGAAGAACGACGTCAAAGAGAGGGTGGCCGCGGACTCGCTGGAGCGAGTGAGTGAGTTCGTGCGAGAGCACCGAGCCCCAGTTGCCCGCCACGTGCTGAATGACAATCACGTTGTCAGCGTGCTTGCCCAGGGCGTCTATGTCCCGCGTGGCCTTGTAGATGACGGCGCCGGAGACGAGTGACTCTTTCCAGAAAACGGACTGGCGTTCCTGCTCCGCAGCGACGAATACTGTGAAGGGATTCAGTCGGGGTAGGAGCATTCTGCCGTCTCTCACGCGGAGGTTGAACCAGAGATAGTCCAACTCCCAGGTGGTGAGGAATTCTCGGCCGAAGATTGGCCTGCCGAGCATTGACTGCCTCTGCACCCAAGCTCCTTTCTGCGTGAGAAGCTGGGCCGGAATGGCAAATTGCCAGTTTGCGCCGACCATCTTCATGCCGGCGTACTGGAACGCGGCACTCGGCACTGCTTCGGAAGCGGCTGTCTGGAATGATTGGAGTATGTTCTCGCCGCGAATCACTTTGCCCAGGAACTGCTGGGTGAAAGAGATGCCGTACTGGGCAGCGATTAATTCTGCGTCGTTCTGAGCTTTCAGTTTCTCGCTGCACGCAGGTGCAGCGAGGGCAAGCGCGAGAACTGCAAAGATATTGCGCTTCATCGTGCACCTCCGGTGCGTTCATATGGGTTATGTCAACCCCGTATAATTCAGAGAATTTTACGGGGTAAATCGGGCGTTTCCCGATTTTGCTATCTTTAATTATACACCTAAAATTTGAAAAAATCAAGTTTCACACAAAAACCGCCTTTTGTAAATAAGAAACCGCTTATCCACAGGGCATTTGGACAATTTCCAATTTTCAATTTACAATTTTCAATACTATGAGTAAAACAAACAAAATTCTTTTGGTCGTGGTCGTAGTGCTTGTCCTCGCTTTAATCGGTGTGGTCTTGTGGCAGACGGTTTGGAAGTCGCAATCGTATTACGCTGTCTTTATGCGGACGGGGGATTTATATTTCGGGCAACTGATGCGGTTCCCGTCGTTCGGCCTGAAGCAGGTTTATAATATCCAGGTAAATACCCAGAACCAAGAGAATCCGGTGAGCATCCAGAGATTCAAGAATGTTTTCTGGGGTCCGCAGGATTGGCTGAAACTGAACCGTTCGGAAGTGGTCTGGATGACCAAGCTTGACCCGGCAGGCCAACTTGCGCAAATCATCAAGAATAACCCCGATCTTCAGCCGCAGCAGGGAGCGCAACAAACGCAAGCACAGCCACCCGCTGAAAGCGGGCAGTAGAAGCGAACCGTCGCCAATTTAAGGAAGTCCGACCTCCTACATTCCCGTCAATATTTAGGAGGTCGGACTTCCTGTTTTTTCTATTATTTTGCTATCATAAAAGAATGAGAGGCCAAGTTGCGCTTCCGTTTATACTCCTTATCTCCGGCATCATTATTGAAATCACGATTGCCGGTTCTTTCATCACTTATTTTTTGAGCACGAGCGGTTTGGGCGAGCGGCTCTCCCTTCGGGCCTCGACCGCTGCTCAGTCTGGCCTGCGGGACGCGATGATAAGAATCACGAGAGACAAAGATTTTGCCGCCTCCGCGCAGAATTACAATCTGGACGTCGGCAATGACGCCGCGGCCATATCGGTTTCAAGAACGGTTGACAGTACCTTAGGCATTTACATTTACACCATTACTTCCACCGGCACGGCCTCGTCCCGCCAGCGGAAACTGGTCGCGACCATTATTGTCAATCAGAGAAACGGCTACATCCAGCTCCAGTCGCTAATAGATACACCTGTGTCATAATGCGAATTTTATGAAGAATTTTTTTGAAAGTTTTGCGAGATTTTTGGAAAAGTTGAGTTCGCGGCCGAAAATCGGCGGCCTCGAAATCGGCGATTCGCTTATCCAATACGTGAATCTGGAAAAAGACGGGCCGGTAAGTTTTTCCCTGCGCCTCAACCCTGGCGTAATCCGCGAGGGTAAAATCGCCTCGCCTCAGGAACTTTTGAACGCGCTCACCGCCCTAAACCGCATGGTCTCCGGACTCGAGACCGGCAAGCGCCTCAAGGTTGTTGTATCGCTCCCGCCTTCTTTGATTTACACCCAAAGCTTCAGTGTTCCCAAGATTGACGAAGAAAAACTGGAGGAAGCCGCCCGCCTGAACCTCCAAATCATCTCGCCGATAGACGCCGTGAAGGCGATTGCTTCCTCTGAAGTGATAGGCGAGACCGAAGACAAATACGATTTACTTGGCGCTTTTGCGGAACGGGACATTGTTTTGAACTATCGCCGGATTCTCGCCTCCGCCAATTTCAACGGTTTCATCTTTGAGTTTCCGGGGCTCGCCCTCGCCCGGGTCGTCAGGACTTCGCTCCCGCCTATTCCATCCCCCCTCCTCATGCTTCAGGTTTCATCCGACGGCATTGATTTATCCATTCTTCAAGGCGGATCGCTTTATTTTGAATATTTCCGCTCTTGGCACTCCATTCAAGGGGAAGGGCGGGAGATAACGCGCACGGTTTTTGAGGAGGCGATTACGGAGGAAGTAAGGCGGGTTATTGATTTTTCCACAAGCCGATTCAAGGAAAACCCGGCCCAGGCCTTTTTGGTCGCTCCTGGTTTTGAGACGCAGGTCGGCAAGCTCGTTGAATCGGCTTTCAGTATTAAGGTTTATCCTCTCACTCTCAAAGATTATCCTCTCACGCCCACTTGGTACCCGGTTCTGGGTTCGGCGATAAGAGGCAGAGATTGGGGTGGCAGGGATCGGGAGATAAATTTGAGCGGCGAAAATTTGGCCGAGGAAGTTTACGCCGAGCAGATGGAAAATTTCGTGCGGCTCTGGCGGAATATCGCAGTCGGCATCGCCGCCGTGATGCTCGTTGTTTTCGGTGGCGCCGCCGCCTTTCTCACCCGTCAAGCAAACACACTCGAGAGCCGGCTCGCCTCTTTTCGGGCGACCGTTTCCCAGCAGGAGTTGGGCGACCTTACGGCCAAAGTCAGCGAGTTCAATTCCTTAGTGGCAAGTATAACAAAATCAAGAGGCCGCTCCACTTCCTGGTACGAAACTTTATCCCATATCAAAAAACTGGCTGACACTAATAGTGTTACGATTGACATTTTGAACACCAACCAGGGCGGCGAGCTGACAACTTTCTCCGGCCGGGCGCCCTCGACCGCGGCCGTGATTAAATTTAAGAACGTTTTAGTCGCTGAGCCGGGGTTTTCAGAGGTTAATTTGCCGCTTGCGGCAATAAGCACGCTCGCCGACAATTCGGTGAGTTTTAACGTGAGTTTTAAGGTTCAAGCCAACTGATTTCGGATTTTTTCGAAAACTTCAAGAAGGATTTTTTTGTCACTCGATTTTATTGTTTTAAGTACGAAGTCCTCGGCTTTTTGGCGGTTTTTTTCCTGTGGCGACCTCACGCCGATGCGGAGCCGCCAGAAATTTTTGGTTTTTAGAGCGTCAATTACCGACTGGACGCCCTTGTGGCCGGCTGACCCGCTCCCGAAGGAGAGTTTGAATCTGCCTAAAGCTAGGTCTGAGTCGTCGTGAACAACGAGTAAATTTTGCGCTTTCAAATTCGTAAATTTTAGAAACTCTTCAAACACAAAACGCCCCGATTCATTCATAAAAACTGTTGATTTTTTGAATTTGTATTTCAGTTCCGGATTTTTTCCGTTCATATAGTCAATAAACAGATGGCCGACATTGTGGTAGGTGTTTCCGTATTCTTTACCTGGATTACCGAGACCTATCCCAAATTGAATTTCTCTAGGGTTGAATTCGGGTTGCATATTCTTTACAATTATTCCATAGTTTTTTATTGCTATCTACATGCGTAAATTCCTTTGGTCTTTTTTCGAAATTATTGAGAGCATTACCGTCGCCGTGGTGCTCGTTTTCCTTGTCCGGTACTTCGTTGCCCAGCCCTTCCTTGTTTCCGGCTCCAGCATGGAGCCGAATTTCAAAAACGGCGACTATCTTTTGGTTGATGAGCTCGCTTACCGGTTCCGCGAGCCCGAGCGCGGCGAGGTGATTGTTTTCCGCTATCCGGGCGACCCGCGGGTCTATTATATAAAGAGAATCATCGGTTTGCCGGGTGAGCGGGTGACTGGCGATGGCAGCAACGTGACTGTTTATCAGAACGGCGACGAGATAGTTTTAAACGAACCCTACGTCTGGGTGAAGGAGAGCCGCGCCAAATTTGACGTTACTCTGGGGGCGGGGGAATATTTTGTCCTCGGCGACAACCGCAATTTCAGTTTTGATTCCCGGAGCTGGGGCTCGCTTCCAGGGAGAGACATCATTGGGCTCGCCCGTTTTCGGCTCTGGCCCATCAACAAGGTGATGGCCTTTTCCGCGCCAACGTATTAACTATAGCCATGTCCAAATCACCGAAATCAGAAAAGAAAGTTCAGTTGTTTCAATCCGTAAAGGGAATGGCCGACATTCTTCCCAAAGAGCACGATTTTTGGAAGGCGGTGTTTGAAGTCGGCTGGAACGTAAGCGAACTCAACGATTTTTATTACATTGAAACTCCTATTTTAGAGGAGGCCGCTCTTTTTGAGCGCGGCGTGGGCGAGGCGACCGACATTGTGGAGAAGGAAATGTACGTTTTCAAAACCAAAGGCGGCGAGCGGGTGGCAATGAGGCCGGAAAATACGGCGGCCGTGATGAGAAGCTACCTCGAAAACCATTTGGGTTATTTCTCAACACCGCTTAAGGTTTTCGGCGACGGCGATGCGGTCTATGACGCCGAAATCATTCTCACCACTCTTTCGTTTTTCAAAGCCTTGAAGCTCAAAGAGCCGATTTTGAAATTGAACACTATCGGCTGCCGCGTCTGCCGCCCGAATTATCGCGTGAAACTCAAAGATTATTACCGCCACAAAAAGAACAAGCTCTGCAAGGATTGCGAGCGCCGCTATGAAGACAATATTTTCCGGCTTTTGGACTGCAAAGAACCGGGTTGCGTGGAGCAGAGAAAAGACGCGCCGATAATCCTTGATTTCCTCTGTGCCAACTGCAACACCCACTTCCGGTCGGTTTTGGAACTCGTTGAAGACAACAACATCGCCTACGAGCCCGACCCCTATCTTGTCCGGGGCCTGGATTACTACAACCGGACGGTTTTTGAAGTATTTTCCTCCGCCCTGCCGGATATCGCGATTGCCGCGGGCGGCCGTTACGATTACCTCGCCGAGCTTCTGGGTGCCCGGCAGATTCCGGGCGTGGGCGTCGCGATCGGCATTGAGCGGGTGGTTGAAGTAATGAAAGCGATGGAGGGCTACGCCCCGCCGGTTAAGCAGAAATCACGGGTGTTTTTCATCGGCGTGGGGGACGAGGCCAAAAAAGCAAGCGTGAAGTACATCAACAATCTGCGGCAGGGCGGTGTCTATACCTTAGAATCGCTCGGTAAAAAATCCCTCAAGGCCCAGTTGAAGAGCGCCGACAAATATAAGGCGAAGCTCGCCGTTATCTTGGGCCAGCGGGAAGTTTTTGAGGGCTCGGCCATTTTGCGGGACATGAATTCCGGCGTCCAGGAAACGGTGCTCTTGGAAAAACTCGTTGAGGAAGTAAAAAAGAGATTAAAGAATAATCATGGCTGATTGCGTTTTCTGTAAAATCGTAAAAAAAGAAATTCCCGCCGGTATTCTTTATGAAGACGATACTGTTGTCGCTTTCAAAGACATAAAGCCATCGGCGCCGGTTCATTATTTAATAATGCCAAAAGCTCATATTGAGTCCGTTGGTCATCTGGAGAGCAACCACGCCGAAGTAATTTCGAAATTGATTTTCACGGCTAAGAAACTTGCGGAGGATGCGGGTCTGAAAGGTTACAAATTGGTTTTCAACGTCGGTCGCGAAGGCGGTCAGATTATTGACCATCTTCATCTTCACCTTTTGGGTGGCTGGTCAAAAAAGGAAGACGGCGAGCGTCTGCCCCATCAGGACCTTGATAAATAGCGTGCTTCGGGGTAATTTTAGGGAGATATGGCGACCGAAGTAAAAAAGAAGGAAGGTGAAACGCTAAGCGCGTTTCTTTACCGTTTCTCCAAAAAAGTTAAGCAAAGCGGCGTTTTGAAAGAAGCGAAAAAGCGGCGCTTTCGCGGCCGGAGCGTGAACCGCAATAAAAGGCGAACCTCCGCCATCTACCGCACGCGAAAAGCTGAAGAAGTGAGAAGACAGAGGAAATACGGCCGGTTCCAATAATGCTCAAAGAGACCCTAAACAAAGATTTGATAGTGGCTTTGAAAAGCGGAGACAAAGAGAAAACCGGCACTCTCCGTTTGGTGCTCTCCGCTCTCCACAATCTGGAAATTGAAAAGCGGGGCAAAACCGGTAAGGACGTTGCCTTGACCGACGAGGACGTTTTGGATGTTTTGAAAAGGGAATCCCGTAAGAGAAAGGAAGCGATTGAACTCTACCAAAAAGGCGGCCGCGCCGATCTGGCGGGGAAGGAAGAGGCGGAACTGGGAATCATTAAAAATTACCTCCCGCCTGAGATGAGCGAAGAAGAGGTGAAAAAGATAATTTTTGAAGTCGTTGCCCGGGTGAAGCCCGTAGGTCCCTCCGATTTCGGCCGCGTCATGGGCGAAGTGATGAAGGTTTTGAAAGGCAAAGCCGAGGCCGGTCTCGTCTCCAAAATCCTGAAAGAGGCGCTAGGGAGGGAGAATGGATAATGGTTTCGGTCGTGAGCTTGAGCAAGAAGTTCCGGCCTCTTGAAGCGAAGCTCCGCCGCGCGGGGGAGGCGGCGCTTGCCCGGCTGAAGTATAAGAGGGCGAACGTTGACGTTTATCTTGTCTCTGACCCGGCTATGAAAAAACTGAACCGCGAGTTCCGGCGGAAGAACAAGGCGACCAACGTCTTGAGTTTTAGAGAGCCCGAAAAATTTCCCCACCCCGAAGGCAAAGGACAATATCTCGGAGAAATTTACCTCGCCCCGGAATACGTCAGGAAGTCGGGCGAAAATTTGGAGCGGCTTTTCCACCACGGCCTCCTGCACCTTTTGGGCTATACGCACAAAAAAAGAAGTGATAGGATAAAAATGGAAAAAGCAGAAAAATCACTGGAAACATGGCTAATTTCGTGACCGGTTTGGACATAGGTTCGTCGCAGATAAAGTGCATCGTCGCCGAAGAAGGCAAAAACAGCCTCTCTGTCGTCGCGGCCTTGAAGCACCCGTCCTCGGGTCTCCGGCGCGGCGTGGTCGTCGACCAGGAAGAGGCGACTGGCATTCTGCGGGAGCTCGTCCTGGATTTGCAGAAAATTTCCCGCCGGGCAGTCCACAATGTTTTTGTGAACGTGAACGGTGAGCATATCAAGTCCCGGATTTCCCGGGGCGTTTCCGTTGTCTCCCGTCCCGACCAGGAAATTCAGGAAGACGACGTAGAGCGCGTCCTCCAAAGTTCCAAAGCCATCAAGGTGACGCCCAATCACTTAGTTCTCCACAACATCGCCCGCGAATATTTCATTGACGACGTGGGCGACATCCAGGACCCCCGGGGCATGACTGGCAACCGCCTGGAAGTAGCCACTTTAATCGTTGAGGCATTCTCGCCGCAATTGAATTTGCTGATGAAGACCCTGGAGCGCGTTGGTATCCGGGTCGGCGGCCTTATTTATAATCCTTTAGCCGCCTCGCGGGCGGCTCTCTCCCGCCGCCAGAAGGATTTAGGCGTGGCGCTCGTTGATCTGGGCTTTGGTTCCACATCGGTCGCCGTTTTTGAGGAAAATAAGCTCGCTTTCGCGAAGACCATTCCTTTGGGCGTCGGTCATGTGACGAACGACATCGCCATCGGCTTCAAAACATCAATTGACGCCGCCGAAAAAATGAAGCTCACCTACGGCTTCGCGACGGCCAAGGAAATCTCCCGCAAGGACGTCATCAACCTCGTTGATTTTGACCCGGCCTTGACCGGCGAGGCCTCCAAGCGGTTCCTGGCCGAAGTGATTGAAGTCCGGCTTGCGGAAATTTTGGACCTCGTCAATAATGAGCTGAAATCCCTAGGCCGTGAAGTGGAACTGCCGGGGGGCGCGGTTTTGACCGGCGGCGGCGTGAAGATGAAAGGCGTAACCGAGCTTGCAAGAAAAGAACTTCATCTTCCGGTCCATGTCGGTTACCCGGATTTGAGCAGTTTGGAAATTTTGAATCCCACCCACAAGGAGTTGCTGGATGACCCGGAGTTCGCGACCGCCGTCGGCCTCCTGCTCTGGGCGAACGCCGAAGGCGGCAGGAGCGGTAGCGGCCTCGGGGGATTCAAAAGATTTTTCAGGCGTCTCGTGCCATAGCAATGTCTAAACATTCTTTTTCACAATTGATAATGGAAATTTTGCTCCAAATCCCAGGCGCGAGGGCACAGGTGGATAGCGAGAGCTATCCATTGAGCCCGAGCAACGCCGGAGTTGGGCAAAATTTCATTACCGCAGGAGGCGCGACCTTGGCTCGTTTCATCGTTCCTCCTCCTCAACGCATCGCCTTCGGACTGATGCGTTTCGTCGTCGCGCCTCGCTCCGAGTTCCAAGGTCGCTGCCTTCAATTGCGAAAGGAGAATATTTAGACATTGCTGACTATGTCAAAAAGAAGGAGAAAACACCAAAGCAAAAGAACGAAAGCGGCGCGGCCGAGATTTGCGAAAGCCAAACGCGGCGTCACTTTGATTAAAGTGATGGGCGTGGGCGGCGGCGGCGGCAACGCGGTTTCCCGGATGATGGAAGGCAACCGCATCCGCGGCGTGGAATTTATGGCGGTGAACACCGATGCCCAGGATTTGAATCACACCTCCGCCCATCACAAAATTTACATCGGCAAAGCCCTGACTCGCGGTTTGGGAGCGGGGATGAATCCCGACATCGGGAAGCAAGCCGCCGAGGAGAACCGTTCGGAACTCATTGAATCCCTGGAAGGGACGGACATTGTCTTTTTGACCGCCGGTTTCGGCGGCGGCACGGGCACGGGCGCGACGCCGATTATCGCCGAGGCCGCCCGGGAGAAGGGGATATTGACTATTGCGATTGTCACCAAACCCTTCACTTTTGAGGGCGCCGAGCGGGCGCGCATCGCCCACGAGGGCTTGGCGAATTTGAAGGATAAAGTTGATGCATTAGTCGTGATTCCGAACGACAGTATTTTCAATCTCATAAATAAGGACACTTCCGTCGCTCGGGCTTTCGGCTTCGTGGATGACGTTCTGGAGCAGGCCGTGCAGGCGATTACCGAAATCATCAATGTCCCGGGTCTCATTAACGTTGATTTTGCTGACATTAAGGCGGTGGTGAAAGACGCCGGCCCCACCTTAATCGGCATCGGCGTCGCCTCCGGCCCCGAGCGCAGTTTGAAGGCCGTGAATTTGGCCTTGAATTCCCCGCTTCTGGAAATTTCCGTTGAGGGCGCGAAGCGGGCGCTTTTCTCCATCGCCGGCGGCCGGGATTTGAAAATGTCCGAAGTGAACGATATCGCCAAAGCCATATCAACCAATTTGGACCCGAACGCGAAGATTATCTTCGGCGCCTACCACGACCGCAACTTGAAGGACAAGGCCCTCAAAGTCACGGTAATCGCCGCCGGTTTCAACGGCATCCTGGGCGGCACCCGCATGGGCGGCATCCCATCACTTTTTGTTTCGAGTGAACCCAGGAGAGTGCCAGTAATAGAGAATGAGGACGTCAAAGAAGAGGCGCCGGGACCTAAGGAAAAGAAAACTAAAAAAGAGGACTCCAACTGGGACATCCCCGCGTTTTTGCGGAGGAAACGGCGTTGATATTCTCGCTGCGCTTGCCGATAACCATAACTCCCATAACTTCATGTTTCCTCAATAACCCATCACATATGCGTAAAGTTATTGAGGACAAAGACTGAACTTTAAACTTAACTATGGCTAAAACTTCAAAAGATGCCCGACGCCACATAAGAGAATGGAGCAAATTTTTTGCTGACGGGAAAGCCGTTGCTAAAAGTGCAGTAGAAGAGTTTATAAAAAGTTATAAGAAACAAAAGTATTTAAGACAATCTCTTGACCGTTTAATGGAAAGGGGACTTGTAATCCCAAAAGACAACGAATTCGTTCCTATTGCGCGCGGCGGTGAATTTTTTAAACAAAAAATCGAGCCAAAAAACAAAAAAGCAACTAAGCTTCCTTGGCGGGGAAAATGGTATTTTGTTATGTTTGATGTTCCGGTTATTGCGGACAGTAAACGTCATATGCTTAGAAATCTGTTGCGGAGATCAATGTTTTACCCAATTCAGAAAAGCGTGTGGGTAAGCCCTCTGCAGTTGACGAAAAAATTTTGGAAAGATTTAGTCAATAATGATTTAGACAAGTATTGTAAAGTTTTAAGCACGAACATTTTGGAGGGCGACCGAGAGTTGAAAGAATATTTTAAGCATTTTGTTGAGTTTTAGCCACCCGTTAAGTTTTAGTCACGCTAGACCAAACAATCAAATTAAATGGTTTCCTCAAAGATAAATCCCATATGCGTAAATCTTTTGAGGACTTATCTTTTAAGTGGGTGTGGATAAGTTTTGTTGTAAAAACCCCAAAATTGATTTAGAATTAGATTAATTAAAGAACTCCTCTGGGTAATTTGCCGGGCTTTGTACTCTTTTCTCTATGGATGTCCAAATTGGGCCGAGCGGGCCGTATTTACCCCAAACCAATCCGCCAGAGGCGGCGCCGAAGAAGAGCCGGAAGAAATTCTGGATAGTCGTCGGCGCCTTTTTGGCGTTCGTTTTGCTGCTTTTCGGCTACATTTTCTGGCAGGCGTTTGATTTATGGTTAGGACAAAGAAGAGTGGAACGAACAGCGGAAATGTGGCGCAAAGCCGAACAAGAACTTCATCAAATGCAACTTGCCGATACTTACGGCGGCAAAACACCACAAGAAACTTTACGGATGTACATTGAAGCGGTTGAGAAAGGTGATTATGAATTAGCGAGCAAGTATTTTGTGATTGAAAATCAGAAGAGCGAGTTAGGAAGTTTCAATAACTCATCCGAGGCAGACCTGCAGAAGTTTTTAGAAATTTTGGGGCGTCTAGTGTTAGTAGATAAAGAGCAGCGATTAAGAGAATCATACAAAATATCTGTACAACAAGGATCTATTGATGAGAATTACTACACAGAAGAGGAATATGTGAGAGATTCTAAAAATGTACCAGGTTTTGATAAAGAGGCTTCTATGTCAACAAAGGTAGAAGGTTTGGATTTTATAGTAAACCTTGTTCTTTATCCGAGCGGCGTTTGGAAGATTGAAGAAATGTGAAATATATGTTCAAGAAACTTGTATTTTGTTTCTTGATTTTAGTATTAGCGTTCCTTGGTCAGGCTAAGGTTTTTGCTTATCACCCAGATACGACTCACGCAGCCCTTACTGACGAAATAGTTGATTTCTACAATTACCTCTATCCCAATAATCAAATCACGAGCGAAGAAAAAGAATGGATTGTGCAGGGAAGTATTAATGAGGATTATACGGTGAGAGCAATAAATCATCTTTACGATCCGGTAAGAAAAATTTCTTGGAATGAGGAGCACTTCGGCAATGAAGCAATTGCACAAATAGCGCAGTCTGTCGTGATTGCGCCGGAGAAGCAAACCACAGCGATTGATTGGATTAACAACCGGCTTTTACAAAGCAGATATGAATCCTATGGTGGCGACCGAACTTGGAAGGCGGCAACGGAGTACTGGGCAGACGGTAATAAAAAAGAAGCATATATAACTCTAGGTCACGCTGTTCATCTACTGGAAGATATGAGCGTGCCGGACCACACAAGAAATGATGCTCATCCGTCAGTTATTGGAAAAGATTTCGGCTCGCCCTACGAGGATTATACGAGGAAGTGGAATAGGAATAATATCGGTGGAGGAGGATTTCTGGAAAAATTGAAAAGAGAGGGCGCCAAACCGCCGCAATTTAACTCTATTGAGGAATACTTGGAATCAATGGCGCAGTTTTCCAATAATTATTTCTTTTCTAAAGACACTATTAGTGATAAGCGCTATGAATTTCCGAGGATTACAAGAGACGATGGATATTTTGGATACGGGACCGATGAAACTGGGAAAGAGTTCCCATTATTAAAGATTACTTTAGATACAGAGGGTAAAAAGTTTAAGAAAGAGTATTCACTAGCTGGTGAAGAGGATTACTATCCCATTCTCGATGCCTACTTCTCCCGTCTTGCTCCCAAAACAATCTTGTACGGCGCGGGGGTGATAGAACTTTTCCAGCGTAAAGCGGCGGAACAAGTTGAATTTAGTGAAATAACTTCCTTAACAAAAGGACTTATCCAGGTAGAAAAAGGCAACTTCGTTGATAAATTCCTTAGGCTGGTTGGCGGTTCTTTCTCTCCACTCGGTGAGCTTTCAAAACTTAAAAACACATTTGTTGGCCTTATTGATGCCGCTGCAAACCTGCCCGACATTTTTTCAAGGTCTAAGAAAGCGGAAGTTATAGATTTAACTGATGAATTACAAAATCAGATTGAAGAAGTGCCAGTTGTGGAAGAGGCGGCAGTCGTTAAAGCGCCGGAACCGACTCCGGCGGAGATTAAAAACCAGCAAGATGATGAGTTTGACCGGTTGAGCGAACTCGCTTTGGAAGAAAATAAGTCGGATAAATCTGATAGGACTGATAAGACTAATAGGACCAATACTGCTCTTTCTATCTCAAGCGGCGGCGTCTCTTCGGGAGGCGGCGGCGGGGCTTCAAATAATTCATCGGGCGCCGAACCTCAATTTTTTCCAATCATAATCAATGAAATAATGTACGATTTGCCGGGCGCAGACACCGACCGGGAATGGATAGAAATTTTCAACAACGGCACCACAACGGTTGATTTATCGTCATGGAAATTTTTTGAGAGTAATACGAACCACTCCCTAGCTTTAGTTCGAGGTTCAGTCAATTTGCCGCCAGGCGGTTATGCCGTCATTGCAGCTTCCACAACAAAGTTTTTATTAGAAGACAATCCAACTTACAGCGGAACGCTTCTTGATAGTTCTTTTTCGTTATCAAACAGCGGCGAAACAATAGTGATTAAGAATGATACTCTCCTCATTGACGAGGTAACTTATTCTTCAAATACGGGCGCAAACGGCGATGGAGATTCTCTTCAACTTATAAATGGTAGTTGGCAGGCGGCAGAGCCGACACCGGGCGAAGAAAACGAAATAAGTCCTATAGGACCTATAAGTCCAATAAGTCCTACCGCCTCTTTTAGTTATTCACCTCAAAATCCAGAGCCGGATGAAACTGTTATATTCAACGCCGCTTCATCAACTTCCGCAAGCGGCACCATAGTTACCTATTCCTGGAATTTCGGTGACGCAGTTACTGCGTCAATTTCGCAAGCCACCACAACTCACAATTATTCAAACGCCGGCACTTATATTGTGAGCCTGACTATTTTAGACAATACGAGCGCCAGTTCTACGGCCACGACCACTCTTTTAATTTCTTCGCCGCCGGTTGCGGCAACCTCAACCGAGCACGTTGTCATCAGTGAGATTATGCCCGGACTCGTGAGCGGAAGCTCCACAGTTGAATGGGTAGAGTTGTATAACCCGATGGCTCAAACTATTTCTCTCGCTGATTGGTCATTAAAAAGAAAGACATCGCTTACTTCTACAACTACCTACAATCTTGTGGCTTCAGCAAGTTCTACTAGCTCCATCGCGCCCAAAAGTTTTTTCCTGATTGCTAGTCGGGAATATAACGGCGGTAAAAATCCCGATTTACCTTATTCACAAGTATCAAACCATTTAGCCCAAGATAACGATGTGGTGATTCTTTATGATTCGGCTGGAAATGTTGTTGATGAGGTTCATTATGAGAGCATTGATTTTGGTAAAAGTACTGAACTAAAAGCTTGGGCGGACGGCAACTGTATTTCCGCCCAAGGCAACGGCGAGTTTTTAGGGAACGGTTGCGACACCGATAGCGATGCCGATTTTGAAATTCGTGCAAACCCGAACCCGCAGAATTCAGCCAGTTTGCCCGAACCGCGCGAGGCGCCGACTGCCATCGCGACCTTTACTGTTCTTTACCACTTTAGTGCTCCGACGCTTGTAATAAACTGGAGTTCTTCAACGGATTACAGTGGCGCCACAAGCACCATTCAGTATGAGATTCAAGAGTTAAACGCGCCAACAAGTTCAACGCCTTTCAATTTTAATTCCACCTCCACCGCCTTGGAGCAGGTGATAGACGAGGTCGGCAGAGTTTACGATTTTTCCATAAAGGCGGTTGACGCTGATGGATTGTCTTCAGCTTCAACGCTCGCGAGTACCACCGTGCCGAGTTTTATGAATAATCTCTACTTTTATCGCGACCCTCGCGCTTCCAGTACCAATTACTTCATTGAGTTGTATTACGGCCAGTATCCGTTTGTGCCTCAAGTATACAATTCCGGCGATTCATGGCGTATGGTAACTTTCTATTTGAATAAAGAAGCCGAGAAAGTGACACCAATTACCAATCCCCGCCACGCCCAAGACCCAAATTATTTTATTGATGGAATGATTCCGTTCAGATTTAAGCGTTGTAGTGGTTCGGTGCAAGGTCCTGATGGTTATGCGGTTGTTCTGCCGGACACTATGAATCAATGCGAACCTACGGGGCCTAAAAATGGCGATCTATCTTACGATTTACTTGAGGATACTCATCTGCTTCTCCAATTGGCGTCTTCCACAAGCGACGTTTCTTTTTCATCATCAACGGATTACATTACCGCTGCCTACTATGATTATTCAACATTAGAAGGTTTTAAATTAGTGGCGGCGGATAAAACAAAATATTATTTCCAAGATTCCGCGCCGATTCACCAGTTACCGGCACCGCCCGCTAATCTATCTGTTGAGTCATACACCGTAAATGCTCCCAGTTCAACTGTGCAAATTTCTTGGAGTCCGTCTTTCGATGCAGACAGCTTAGACAATACTATTTCTTATGAGATGAGTTTTGATAGTACGGATTGGCGATTATTGACTTTAGTTCCGGGCGCAGATTCCAGTAAAAATTATGCAAATTTATCTCTGGGCTTGGGCAGCACTTATTCTGTTTACCTAAGAGCTGTCGATGATTTCAATACTACTTCAGCTGAAGCCACGACAACGATTGTATTACTAGCACCGATAATAAATAATACACCTGATTTGTCCAATAACTATTTCGCCGTTGATGAAGCGAAATTCGAAAATAATCTTTTGAAAATAAAATGGCGGCTAATCAGTGGTCCCACGCCAGCCGGCATGTTTGGAATTATTCCGTACCTTACGGAAGCGGGAGTGCCGATGGATATTGATAATCTCCGAGCTCTGCACAGAGATTACGACGGAAACCAGACTTATCCGAACACAACCGCTAATTCCTCAAGTCAATGCAACGCCGCGATAACTCCGATAGGCGATTATACTTTAGGTTGGCAATATCAAACAAACTTTTCTTCAATCAGCGGCCAGGCAGTATCCGACAGTATGGTGGGGGAGGAATTGCAATTTAATCTTTACACCGCCTCTCCTTGCGGTTTGTCGGCTTCCAATCCGCCGTTTTTCAGCGGCTTGCCGGTTATTATTTCCAATTAACCCGGAAAAATCAGTGTCCTCAATAATCTTACGCATATGCGTAAGGTTATTGAGGACAGGGATTGTAATTGTAAAACAAGGGTCAGTTGTGGTATCTTGACTTTGGAAATGAATGCAGTAACAAACAAAAAAGTTTTTGTGGCGCTCTCGGGCGGGGTGGATTCATCTGTCGCCGCCCTCATTTCTCGCGACCAAGGGTACGACGTGACCGGCGTTTTTATGCGCTGTTACAACCTTGACGGCTGTGCCGAAAAAGACGCGGCGGACGCCCGGCGGGTGGCTTCCCATCTCGGCATTCCCTTCTACAGCTGGGATTTCAAGAAGGAATACAAAAAGCGGGTGGTGGAATATATGGTTGAGGGCTACCGGAGAGGCGAGACGCCCAATCCCGACGTGATGTGCAACAAGGAAATCAAGTTCGGCCTCTTTTTGGAGAAGGCGCTTGCGCTCGGCGCGGATTATGTGGCGACCGGACACTATACGCGGCGGCTTCCTGCTTCTCATCACCGGGTGTCGCTCCGTTCCAGCGACGGAGCGCACCGCTACGCTCTCGGCGAAAAATCCGCTTCGCGGAGCCGAGCTTTTTCGCCTCCGAGAGTTGCCGAGAAACAGGAAGCCGCCGCTTGGTCTTTGTTTGAAGCAAAAGACAAAAACAAAGACCAGTCGTATTTTTTGTGGACGCTTAAACCAGAACAAATTTCGCGGTGCCTTTTTCCGATAGGTGATTATCAAAAAGCCGAAGTGCGGGAGATGGCCAGATATGCGGGTTTGCCGACAGCGGAGAAAAAGGATTCGCAGGGGATTTGCTTTTTGGGCAAGGTGACGCTTGCGGATTTTTTGAAAAATTACATTCCCGCCCGGCGCGGGGCGGTTTTGAGCACGGCGGGCAAGAAAATGGGGGAGCATGACGGGGCGGAGTTTTACACCATCGGAGAACGGCACGTGGGAGTTGCGGTTTCGAAGCCGGTCTACGTCGCCGAAAAAGACGTTAAAACCAACACATTGGTGATGGCGGAGGCCGGCGATGCAGCACTCTATCGGAAGGAAGTTCAACTTACGGATTTGAATTTCACCTCGCCGCAACATTCCAACATTCTTAAGAATGTTGGAATATCTGTTTTGGCGCGGGTGCGGTACAGACAGCCGTTAGTGCCGGCGAAATTGGTAATTAGTAATTCGCAATTAGAAAATAGGCCAATTACCAATTACCGATTACTATTTTCCGAACCTGTCAAATTTGTGGCCTCGGGCCAATCGGCTGTTTTCTATTCTGCCGAAGAGCGAGACCTGCCTGCCGGCAGGCAGGTGCTCGGCGGCGGAGTGATTGTTTAAAAAACAACTGGCCCCGGGTTCCATGAGGAACTCGGGGCCTTGTGGTGCTTATTGTTCGCTGGAGAGACTGTCCAGCTCGTGTTGGGCTTCGGCGACGCGCTGGCGGGCGATTTCTACTTCTCGGCCTCGCCGTTCCGCTTGCTCCTCGGCCATTCTTGCCGCTTGGATTTGAGCTTGGCGCTCGGCCTCCCGGAGTTTGACGCGAAGGATGATGAGGACATGGGCAGCCTGGATGTTGGCATTAGCCGCCGCCTCCAACGTCATGAAACGCTTTGGGAACTTTCCTAACCCCGTGAGAGCGATCCTCTCAAGTTTAGCGAGGACTCGGTCGCTAACGGTATCCAGTCGGTCCAGCAGGAACGTCAGCTCGCCGGCGGCCCAGGCGATTTCCAGGATTTCGGCCCACGACTGGTCGAACATCTCCTTCACCGACTTCGCCCAGGCCGGGTTCTTTTTCTCGTCCCGCCACTCGTGGTGTTTCGCGTAGGCGAAGTCCCAGACGAAGCGGACGAACTTACTCAGGAACTCGGCTTCGAGCTGGCTGTAGGAGTCGTTGGAGTGATCATCGAGATTCCCCGAGCCCCGCTTCGGATCAAAGAACCAAAGCAGTTGGCGGAATGGCAGTTCAATCGTGAAGATTCTCCGCCAACCATCACTCTTGAAGATGTTGGTGCAGAGAACCTGCCACGCTTTCTGGGCCACTTCCTGCGACGGCTGGTAGCGTCGGAAAGAGTTACTGATACTTAGAAGAATGTGTTCTTCGCTACCCAACTTGCTTTGTCTGTGACCGTCGGCGACGCTGAGGCAAATGGTCACGATGTTTTCGGACACAAAGTTCCGGAACGCGAAATGGAGAAGACCGATGAGCGCCGCGTCAGGGGGGCTGCTCTTCCCCATTTCCTCTTTCCACCTCGCTACCCATTCCCCGGTAGAGGAAAGAACGGATGAAATACATTTCGCTCTTAGCGGGTTCTCCGGGAACGGCACTTGGGTTGCAGACATACATCCTCCAATTTGTTATGTCCCGCTTGGGGACGTTTTTAATTTGGAGCCATTGGCTCCGCTCTTTTCTTAATTACGCCGCTTGTACTCCTGTGTCAATTGACGCTTCGGTTAATTTGCGTTAAGGTTTTTTTGGTAACTTTCGGCTATTAACGAGCAAGAACCCTAGGAGGAACTGTGGCTTAGGAACCCAGACCCAACTGAAAGGTCAGCGGATCAGCATCACCATTGACCTCATCTCCCTTGACGGCCGCCACTGGTACGAGGTGCGGGAGAACGAGGGTGGCGTGAAGATCCTCGGTCCGGCCGATCGGCTCAACGTCAACGACCTGATCGAGAAGGCCTTGATGGGCCACGGTGGTGGCGAAGGCGGCGGTGGTAGTGGCGGAAGCGTCAGCATGGCTGGCTGAGTAGAGCCGGTATCGGCACATTAGAATAGATAGCGAAGCGAAAGGAGCGGAGCGAAGAGCCGCCGGACAAAGTGTTCGGCGGCTTTTGCTATATTGAGTTTATGGAAATCGTTGTGGTTTTACACAATATCCGGAGCGTTTATAATGTCGGCTCCATTTTTCGGACGGCCGATGCCGCCGGCGTTAAAAAGATTTATCTCTGCGGCATTACGCCCGAGCCTAAGGATAGATTGGGGAAGTGGCGCAAGGATTTTACGAAAGTTTCGCTCGGGGCGGAGAAATATGTGGCTTGGGAGAAGGCGGGTTCAACAAGCCGCGTTTTGGAGAAATTGAAAAAAGAAGGGCACAAAATTTTCGCGGTCGAACAATCGCGGCAATCGGTACCTTATTACAAATACTCCATTTATAGACGACCGTTCATAAATGGAGTTGTGCTGGTTTTGGGAAACGAGGTGAAAGGGCTGCCGCCGTCAATTTTGAAAAAAGCTGACAAGATTCTGGAAATTCCAATGAAAGGTAAGAAGGAGTCGCTGAATGTCAGCGTGGCGTTTGGGATCGTGGTTTACGGTTTGCAATATTAAAAAGGTGCAGCCCCTATTGGGGCTGCGAGCTGTAGTAGGTGATGGGCAGAGTATCTGGATCGGGGATGAGTTCCTCGTGGTAGGTGCCGTCTTGGTCTGTGAAAGCGAACACCGGGACTCCGGCGATGAAAAAATCACCCATCGGCGCGAGGTTGGTTTGGACAGCGCTCAAAATCTTCCGCCAGATGTGCTTCCACTGGAAAAGGTCGCCCTTTCTCACGGTTATTTCGTAACGCTTGAGCTCCACTTCGGCGACCCCATCAATCTCGAAGAGATCTTTGACGAGGTTCCCTACTTCACCATCAAGCGTTTCCAGCGTGTCCCCGTCTTCGCCAACCGAAACCCACGTGACCTTTGGCCCTTCCAGGAGCGGCGTTGATGATTCAACCACCAGTTCGTCCACTTTAATTGAGAGGACGTTCTGCGGCCGATAAATCATCTTGTAGCGCATGATCCCTCCGCCCGTTGATTGTTTGTTTTACTCTAATTGCTCACTCCAGCATACACCTTTTCGTTTATATCTCAAGTCAGGTTGTTTATAATTATTAGTGGTTAGACATTACTGAAATGTCCGGGTTTTTCATAAAATTCATAGTGGTTGTCTTCGGCGTTATTTTGGCGTCTACTTTATTCGTTGCGCCCTACGTGAACCAGATATCGGCTGTGAAAAGAAAATCGGAAATCAAGATTAATGACCAGTTAATTGTCGCGGAAGTTGCGAAAACCGAGGGAGAACGAGCTCGAGGCCTTGGCGGCCGGGAGGATATCGGCGTGAATGAGGGCATGCTTTTTCTTTTTGATAATGTAGGAGTTTACCCCTTTTGGATGAAAGGGATGAAGTTTGCGATAGACATTGTTTGGATTAACGGCGACAAAATCGTGGATATTACGGAGAACGTTGCACCGGAGCCGGGAGAGAGCGATGCGGAACTGGCGGTTTATTATCCTTCAGTGCCGGTGAATAGGGTTTTAGAATTACGGGCCGGCCGGGTGCGCCTTTTGCGGACGGTGGAAGGCGATTTGGTGAAAATCCGGCCGCTCATTCCGGGAATAACAAAATAGATAGTTTATAATAATTGAGATATGGCGAAAATCGCGATAAACGGGTTTGGGAGAATTGGGAGATTGTTTTTTAGGGCTGCCTTCGGTCAGAAAGGATTGGATATTGTCGCGATTAACGATTTGGGCGACTGCGAAAATCTCGCATATCTTTTGAAATACGACACGGTCTATGGCCGCTACCCCAAAGAAGTTAAAAGTCAGAATCTAGAATCTAGAAGTTATCTTACCGTTGACGGTAAGAAAGTCTTGTTTTTGCAGGAGAAAGAGCCGACGCGCCTGCCGTGGAAAGATTTGAAAGTTGATATTGTGATTGAGTCAACCGGCGTTTTTGAGTCGTACGAAAAAGCCAAAGTTCATATAGAAGCGGGCGCAAAAAGGGTGGTCTTGACGGCGCCCTCCAAAGACCCGGACGGCACGGAGGGGAAAACGGTTTTGGTCGGCGTAAACGACGATGAGGCAAAAGGCGTGGTTTTGACGTCAAACGGGAGCTGCACCACGAACGCCGCTTCACCGGTAATTCAGATAATGTCCGAAAATCCCGGCATCAAGAAAGCGATTTTGAACACAGTGCACGGCTACACGGCGACGCAGAATTTGGTGGACGGGCCGACTAAGGGTAAGGATTACCGGCGGGGGCGGGCGGCGGCCCAAAACATTGTTCCTTCCACAACCGGAGCGGCGACGGCAGTCACGCGCACCATCCGCGAACTGGAGGGAAAATTTGACGGCATCGCCATGCGGGTGCCGGTCGTAAACGGCTCCATCGCCGACATAACTTTTCTTGCTTCGCGAAAGACAAGCATTGAAGAAATAAATGATATTTTCCGGAAAGCGGCTAAAAACGCCCGCTGGAAGGGGATTTTGGCGGTTTCCGAAGACCCGATTGTTTCATCAGACATCATCAACGAACCCTACGGCGCAGTCGTGGATTTACAGTTTACAAAAGTAATCGACGGCGACTTGGTGAAGGTTCTTTCCTGGTACGACAACGAAGCCGGCTACGTGGCTACCTTAATTAAGCACGTTTTGAATGTGGCGAGTTTGATTTAATATGGTTATTTATATCGGTGCGGATCACAGAGGATTTGAATTAAAAGAAAATCTAAAAAGTTTTTTGAAAGCCAAAGGATATCAGGTGGTGGATTTGGGGGCGGAGAGTTATGACAAGGACGATGACTACCCGGATTTTGCCTCTGCGGTTGCGCGGAAAGTGAGTTTGGATTATGAGAATGCCCGCGGGATTTTGATTTGCGCCTCCGGCGTGGGCATGGACGTGGTTGCCAATAAATTCCGCAATGTCCGTTCGGCGCTAGTGCTCTCGCCCGACCAGGCCTTTGATTCCCGAAACGACGACAACGCGAACGTTTTAGCTCTCGCGGCGGAATATTTGAAACCCGAGGAAGCGGAGAAGATCGTTACGGTTTGGATTGAAACGCCTTTTGCCGGTGACGAGGAGAGATTCAGAAGGCGGCTGGATAAGATTTCGCGGCTGGAACTCAAGGTTACGCATCCCGTAGACGACGAGGAGTAGTGATAAGATTAATTTGATGCAAATTATTCCGTCTATCAATGAAACCGATTTTGAAGAGATAAGACGCAAAATCGGGTTAGCGGCTTCTTTTGCGGAGTGGGTACATTTTGACGTCTCGGACGGAGAATTCACGGATTTTAAAAACTGGAATGAGCCGGAGAAGCTTCTGGAGTTAAGTGATGAGCTTTCAGGCATAAGATGCGAAGTTCATTTAATGGTCGCAGAACCGCAGGCGGAGGTTGAACGGTGGCTATCTGCTGGAGCGGCGAGAATAATTGTCCATGCCGAGATGGTGGAGGACGGCTGGCCGATGGTGATAGACAAAATGGATAATTTCGGCGCGGAGCTGGGGATTGCAGTAAACCCCGAGACGCCGCTCGAGATCTTGAAACCTTATTTGAAAGCTGTACCTTTCATTCAGCTTCTGGCAGTAAAACCCGGGCCCTCCGGTCAGAAGTTTAATGAAACAATTTTGAGTAAAATCAGAATCGTTAAAAGAGAAAATCCCGAGACGCGAGTTGAAATTGACGGTGGGATTAATCTTGAAACGGCAAAATTGGCCAAAAAGGCCGGTGCGGATATTTTAGTTTCCGGCTCCTATATTTGGCAGAGTCCTGAACCTGAAAAAGCTTATGAAGCGCTCAAAGAAATCTAAAAAGCAGCCGAACCTCATATTCATTACCGGCGGGACGGTTTCCGGCATCGGCAAGGGGATTAGCGTTGCCTCTCTCGCCGCCCTTTTAAAAATGCGGGGCTTGGAGGTTGTGCCGATTAAGATTGACCCGTATTTGAACCGCGATGCGGGGACGATGAATCCTTACCAGCATGGAGAAGTATTTGTGACCGAGGACGGCGCGGAAACGGATTTGGATTTAGGTCACTATGAGCGATTTATTAACATTAATCTGGATGGCCGGTCAAACTTCACGACTGGCAGCGTTTACGAACATGTTATCGGCCTAGAGCGCCACGGCGATTATTTGGGGAAGACCATTCAGATTATTCCTCACGTGACCGACGAGATTAAAAGGCGGATTGTGAGCGTTTTCCATTCAAACGGCGCCGATGTGGCGGTGGTGGAAATTGGCGGGACGGTGGGCGACATTGAAGCCGAGCCGTTTTTGGAGGCCGCCCGGCAGATGTTTAGAGAACATGGTCCGAACCGCGTTATTTTCATTCACGTGGTCAAAGTTGATTACGTTTTTCCTTCCGACGAGGAAAAAACAAAACCGATTCAGCAGTCAGTGGCGCTTCTGCGCCAGCGCGGCATTCAGCCGGATTTCTTAATTGTCCGTTCTAAGCGGCCGATTGACTTGGAGAATATTGAGAAAATTTCGCTTTTTACCAACGTTCCGCCGAAACACGTTATCCCGGCTGTCGACGTGAGCACTATTTACGAAGTGCCGGTAAATTTCAGGCGGAGCGGCTTTGACGAATTAATCTTGAAGAAATTTGGCCGGCGATTCGGGAAATCAAACTTCGCCGTCTGGCGCCGGGCGGTAAGCAAGATGACGAGAGCGAAGAAAGTCGTACCCATCGCACTGGTGGGCAAGTACATTGAGCATGACGACGCCTATCTTTCGGTTGAGGAAGCGGTGGCCCACGCCGCCGCCGCCTCCGGAGTGAAAGTAGATTTGCTTCGGATTGATTCCGAAAGTCCGGTTTTGCTCAAAAAATTAAGAGAGATGAAAGGTATTATCGTGCCCGGCGGGTTTGGTAAAAGAGGAATTGACGGGAAAATCAGAGCGATTAGATTTGCCCGCGAGAATAATATTCCCTTTTTGGGATTGTGTCTCGGCTTACAGGTCGCGGTCATTGAGTTTGCCCGAAATGTTTGCCATCTTGGCGGCGCAAACAGCACGGAGTTCAACCGCCGGACGCCGCATCCAGTCATTGACATAATGCCTGAGCAGAAAAAAGTGAAAGACAAGGGTGGGACGATGCGCTTGGGCACCTATAAAGCAACGCTCGCGAAGAATTCCCTGGCGCGCCGCCTTTACGGTACCCCACTTATTTTTGAGAGACACCGCCATCGTTATGAGGTGAATCCCAAATATCACAGTATCTTAAGAAGGCGAGGTCTGGTTTTATCCGGCTTGAATCTGCCGGACAGGCGGCTCGTCGAATTCATTGAGCTTCCAGAAGCAAAATTTTTCATCGCCACCCAAGCCCACCCGGAATTCAAATCCAGATTTTTGAAGCCGCACCCGCTTTTCCTGGGTCTCGTCAGGGCGTCCTTAATGTGAATAGTTTATAATGAGAGATAATGGAGCCTTTACACGAGGGCAAATTAAAGCATTTAGAGGAGAAAGCAAACACAATAAGGGAGAAGGTTATTGAAACGCTCTTGGAGGCCGGTTCGGGGCACTCGGCCGGGCCCCTGGGGATGGCGGATATCTTCACCGCTCTTTATTTTCATGTTTTGCGGCATGACCCGAAGAAGCCGGATTGGGCCGACAGGGACAGATTAATACTCTCAAACGGCCACATTTGCCCGGTGCGCTACGTCGCGATGGCCTACGCCGGCTATTTTCCGGTGGAAGAATTGAAGACCCTCCGCAAATTGAACACGCGGCTGCAGGGCCACCCGCACCGGAGCGCTCTCCCCGGAGTGGAGACAACCTCGGGGCCCTTGGGTTCGGGGATTTCGCAGGCAATTGGCGTCGCTTTGGCCGCCCGGCTGGACAATAAAAAACACCGGGTCTATTGCATCACCTCCGACGGCGAGCATCAGGAGGGGAACACTTGGGAGGCGATAATGTTTGCCGGAAAAATGAAGCATCGCTTGAGTAACCTCACCGTTATTTTGGACCGGAATAACATCCAGATTGACGGTTACACTGAGAATGTGATGCCGCTGGAGCCCCTACGCGATAAATACGAAAAGTTCAGCTGGCACGTGATAGAAATTGACGGCCACAGCATGGTGCAGTTTACGGATGCGGTCGCCGAAGCGAGCGCGATTTATGAAAAGCCGACGGTGATTATCGCCCACACTATTCCGGGGAAAGGCGTGAGTTTTATGGAGCGCGACTTTACCTGGCACGGCAAGCCGCCGAACAAGGAAGAGGCGGAAAAAGCTTTGACCGAGCTCCGCACGTTGGGTCAGAGAATTAAATCAGAACACGAATAATGGTAAATCCCGAAGCAAAACTTAATCCGAAGATTTTCGACAAAGACGTGGAAATGAAACCGACGCGGGACGGGTATGGCGATGGTCTGGTTTTGGCTGCTGACCATAATCCTAACGTGGTCGCGCTCTGCGCCGATTTGACGGAATCAACGCGAGCGGAGGCCTTTGCGAAGAAATATCCAGATAGGTTTTTTGAATGCGGGGTGGCCGAGCAGAATATGGCAACCATTGCCGCGGGCCTTGGCATCTCCGGGAAAATTCCCTTCATTTCTTCTTACGCGACTTTTTCGCCGGGCCGGAACTGGGAGCAGATTCGGACGACGATTGCCTACAACGACTCCAACGTGAAAATCGCCGGGCATCACGCCGGCGTCTCGGTGGGACCGGACGGCGCGACTCACCAGGCAACGGAAGACATCGCCATCATGCGCGCGATGCCCAACATGAAAGTTTTCGTGCCATGCGACGCGATTGAGGCAAAAAAACTGGTGGTCGCCTCCGCGAAAATATGGGGGCCGGTGTATATGCGTTTCGGCCGGGAGAAAAGCGCGGTTATCACGACCGCAAGAACCCCCTTTACGCCTGGCAAGGCGGAAATATTTTGGGAATCAAAAGGAAAAATCCAATGCGCGATTATCGCCTGCGGGATACTGGTCAAGAACGCACTTCTTGCGGCGAAAGAACTGGAGGAGGAAGGCATAAAAACTATTGTTATCAACAACCACAGCATCAAGCCGATTGACGAGCAGAAAATCATTGAAGCGGCGGAAAAAGCCGGGGCAGTCGTCATAGTGGAAGAACATCAGGTCTCAGGCGGTTTGGGCGGGGCGGTAGCCGAAGTTTTGGCAAAACATGCCCCCACGCCCATTGAATTCGTGGGCATGCAGGACACTTTCGGTGAATCGGGCCCGCCCCATGAACTCATTGAGAAATACGGGATGGGAGTGAGAGACATAAAAGCGGCAGTTAGGCGTGTCATCAAGAGAAGATGATGAAAAGAACCAATGGCTTCACTCTCATTGAACTTTTAATCGTCATCGCCATTCTTGCCGTCTTCGCAACGGTGACTGTTTTGGTCATCAACCCCGCCGAGCTCATCAGGGCCCGTCGCGACTCCACCCGGCTCTCCGACCTTAACACCATCAATAAGACCCTGGGCCTTCTCCAAACCGACCAACCTGGCGCCTCTTTCGGCTCTAGCAACAAGGTTTACGTTTCCATCCCCGACACCTCCGCGACCTGCGTGAACCTCGGCCTGCCCGCCCTCCCTTCCGGCTGGACTTACGGCTGTGTCACAACTGCCAACCTCTACAATGTTAACGGCACGGGCTGGATTCCTGTGAATCTCATGAGCTTTTCCGCCGGTTCGCCCCTCTCCCGCCTGCCCGTTGACCCCATCAACGCCACCTCAACCGGCAACTACTACACCTACGTTACCGGGGGGAGTTGGGAGTTCACCGCTTTCCCGGAATCCTCCAAGTACAAAATGGGCGGCGGGAGCGACAAGACATCAGGTGACGGCGGTCCCTATCCCGAACTTTTTGAAATCGGTTCCAATTTAGCCCTTCACCCGGTGTCCAGAGACACTTCGCTTAAGGGCTATTGGAATTTTGAAGAGGGAAGCGGAGCGACGACTTATGACTCTTCGGGCGCCGGTAATGTCGGCACCTGGAACGGTTCAGGCAGTCACTGGGCTTCCGGGCGGGTAGGAACGTATGGGGGGCAATTCAACGGCACGAATGATTATTTGGATGTTGGAAATACAAGCTCCTTAAATATCACGGGCAATATCACTTTTATGGCTTGGGTTTATCTTACTTCTCTGCCCGGCACTGGCCAATATCGGGTTATCAATCGGGGCGTTGATGGGGGGTTCGGTATGTATGTAGGCGCTGGCGATCATCCTGATGACATAGAATGCGGTATCCGAACCTCAAATGGAGGCCGAGCGATATCTTCGGACGGTTACGCTTCAAATATTTTAAATATGTGGACACACTTAGCCTGCGTTTATGACGGGTCGGCCCTTCGTTTGTATGTGAACGGTTCTCAAATTGGTTCGGCGAGCGCCTCCGGAGAAAACAATGTCGGCGGTTATAATACCAGTGTCCGGATCGGATCGGATTGGCTACCCGGCAAATTTTTTCCGGGCAGAATTGACACGGTCCGCATTTACGACCGGGGTCTTTCAGCCGATGAAGTACGGGCAATCTATGAATCCGCTAACAACTGACGCGAATCCCATTTTGTGGTAAAATTAGTTAATTGATGTTTGATGTAATCACCATCGGCACGGCAACACGGGATGTGTTTCTCACAAGCCCGTTTTTTAAGGTTTTGAAGGACCCGAAGCACTTGAAGCATATCGGTATGCCGATGGGTGAGGCGCAGTGCTTCGCTTTAGGCGCAAAAATTGAGGTGGAGCAACCAATTTTAACGGTTGGCGGCGGCGCGGCGAACGCGGCCGTAACTTTCGCAAGACAAGGACTTAAAACCGGAGCGGTTATAGGCGTAGGCACGGACCCTAACGGTGAGGCAGCGGTCAGAGAGCTTAAGAACGAAAAAATCAGGGTTTTCCCCGTTTACGACCCCAAGGACATGACCGGTTATTCGGTCATTCTTATCTCGTCAGGAGGGGAGCGCACCATTCTTCACTCTCGCGGCGCCTCGCGAGGAATAAAAGGCGGAGAATCAGTTTTCAAGAGAGTTAGAACCAAGTGGGTCTACGTGAGTCCGGGCGGGATACCCATTGCGGCGATGCAAAAGATTGTAATGCATTTCAAGGAAAGAGGGGCGAAAATCGCCATGAATCCCTCAAAGGATTATCTCGAAGCCGGAGCGGCAAAATTGAAGACGATTTTAAGGATTCTTGATGTTGTGATTGTAAACCGCGAGGAAGCGTCGTATCTGACAGGCGCCGACTATTCTGACCCGCGGCGGATTTTCAAAAAGTTTTCGGAGATGGTTGACGGCACTGCGGTAATGACCGACGGACCCAAAGGTTCTTACGTTGCCGACGAGGAGTATTTTTATCGGTCGGGAATATTCAAAGAAAAGAAACTGATTGACCGGACTGGGGCGGGTGACGCCTTTGGCTCGGGATTCGTCGCCGGTCTCATCCAGAAAAAAGATGTCTGGCGGGCTCTGCGCCTGGCGAACGCCAACGCCACTTCGGTCGTGGAAGCGGTGGGGGCGGAAGAGGGAATTTTGCGCAAAAAAGATTTAAGCGCCAAGCGCTGGCAATATCTGGACATGGATTTTGAAACACTATAATGCTAAACGATTCGAAAACAGCGGCGGAAAAAATAGCGAGGATTCTCCGGACCGATAAGGATTTCATTGCGAAAATTGAAAGCCGGTTTTCGGCCGTGACCGGCAAGAAAAACGCTTTGGAAAAAATCGTTGAAGAGAATAGAAGCCGCATTAAGGACCGGCTTTTGACGCTTGGCGCTTCTTCCGAGGCGACGGCTCGTGAAATTTACAACGCCCTGATTTCAAAGATTGAAGCCGATGACAACATCATTTCTCGGGCGCTCGGCAACCTCGTCTGCTCCAAAAAAGAGGATTGCAACAAGGTTTTGGATATAGCGAGGAAAGTGATGAATTCCCAAAAAGGATTTTTTCTGAAAATCGACAAAGCACGGGAGTTTTTAATGAACGAGCCGCCAAAAAAAATTCTTTCTTTTTTGGGTTATGACTCGGTTCAAGACATGCTCCAAAAGGAAGATTTATTGGAAGTTTATGCGGCCTTGAGGTTCATTGAAGGCAATGAATGGCTGAACAACGTTTTTTTCAAACAGTACGAAACTTTAACGCCGGCTGATTTCGAAGAGAGAGAAATTACTTTAAAGGCCCTGTCTCCCCGATGGGACCAAGCGGCCCAAACCTTTGTCGCGAAAAAACACCATAACATCAGTCACTTGAAGGAATTGGGTTTGGTGTTTGTTATTCCCATTGCACTCGGCATCTCTGGGGAACTTCTGCGGATGTTAAGTTTGGTGCTTCATTACCTTCACGAAATCCCGTTTTATTCGGAAATGTTCCGGCGGATTGCCGAGACGCCGACCAATTTCTCCTTAAATTTTGTTTCTCTCTTGAGGGGTGATGTTTTTGACGGGCGGGTGCCCGAAGGCGAGAAATCGCTTTGGCTCGTCGTTCAAAGATACCTTGCCAAGGACGATGAAAACGACTGGCGGCTTTTTTATCCGCACATTAACCCCGAGGCCATTCATTGGTACAAAGCTGAAAGAGATTTGGTGGAAATCGGCAACAAATTTAACCACTTCGGAACCGAAGTCGGTTTCTGGCACCATTTGGACTGGGTAGGCGATTATTTCAAAGACGAGGCCGGCGTGCCAGTCTTGGTGAGTTTCGACTTGGTGGATACGGTAATGTCTTTAGTCAAAGAGAAAGAAATGACAAAATACTTGTATCATCACCAAGAGGCGCTTTGGAACAAAATTTTCCGGGAATACTTCAGCCACGACGAGTTAGAAAAATACGCTAAGGATCATTTGTTGCAGGGATACTTTGAAATTTAACATGAGAAGTTTACTGGAGATAATCCGGGAAACGGAAAAAGATAAGGTTGCAATAGGCCATTTCAATATTTCCAACCTGGAGCAGTTAAAGGCGATATCGCATGTCGCGGCGAAACTCAACGTACCGGTCATTATCGGCACATCGGAGGGCGAACGGGACTATATTGGTGTTCATCACGCCGTTGATCTCGTCAAAAGTTACAACAAGGAGCACGCAAAAGGAAATTATCGGCTGTTTTTGAACGCCGACCACACCCATACTTTAGAGAACGCGAGGAAAGCGGCTGAAGTCGGTTATGACGCGATATTATTTGACGGCGGCAAACTGCCCCTTGAAGAAAATATCAGGGCTACGAAAGAAGTCGTAGAAATGGTGAGAAAAATCAACAAAAACATCTTAGTTGAAGGTGAGCTGGGCTATATCGGTTCGTCTTCGGAAGTAAGGAAGGAAATTCCGGAAGGGGCGGCGATTAATCCCGGGGATTTGACCAGACCGGAGGAAGCAGCGAGGTTCGTTGAAGAAACCGGCGTGGATATGCTTGCGCCGGCGGTGGGGAACATTCACGGCATGTTCGCGAACGCTCCGGAGCCGCGGCTTGATATAGAACGCATCCGGGAAATCAAGAAAGCGGTTGAAAACCTGCCTGCCGGCAGGCAGGTCCCGCTTGTTTTGCACGGCGCCTCCGGCAACACCGATGAAGATTTAAGTGTGGCAATCGATGCTGGAATTTCCATAATCCACATTTCCACCGAGCTTCGCGTTGCTTGGCGCAAGGGTTTGGAAGAAGCTTTGAAGGAGAATCCTGACGAAGTCGCGCCCTACAAGCTGATGCCGGAAGACTTGGCGAAAGGAGAAAGTGGTGGAGAGAAAATTACGCCTCTTCAATAAACTGTAAGAAGCAAAAGATTAGAAATACGCTTACTATGACATGTCATAGCGCGTCAATAATGGTGCATGTAGACTTTTCCGTATTTAGTGCGGCGGTAGTATCTATAGGGTTTCTTTTTAGAAGGGTGACTGCTGTTGTATACTTTCTTTTTCCGCCCCGTTTTGCCTCGTTCCCGGTAGCTCCGATAACCACTCCCTTCCAGCGCTTTTTTGATACTGCTTACGGTCTGCGGCGAGAGATGGAGTTCCTCGACAATCTGCACGAATTTTTTCCCTGAATTCATGCGGTCTGCTACCGCGGCGCGCATAACAAGATTATGACGTTCGTTGGAGGTGGTAAATAGTTCCAAGAGTTCTCTGGATTCTGATATCTTCTTCCAGCACGCTCTTTCCCATTCCTTACGCGAAGAGTACTGGTTGGTTGGCGGCAACGATAATAAATTCCTGGTCATAAGGTAAGTTTAACATATCACTATGACATGTCATAGCGTTTTTACTGGGTAGTCAGTTGTTTTGTTGCTCTATTCTCGCATATAAAATTGACAAGCTTGTATAAATAGGGTATACTTTAGGGCAGTACAATAATGGTGAGTCTGCGGGTCTGGTAAATGCCGGACTGGGGGACGAACCACAAAAAGAGAGGTACAAGATGGCGAAAAAGACGGATGAACTGGTGCAGTTTGCGGGCCACTTCCAGTCGCTCGCGACTGCGGTTTCCCGCAACCTCGAAGAGCGCGGCGTAAACGTTGTTGAGGCAATCGCGGAGGCCGCAAAGCCGCAAGGCGCTCGGGCGGTCGCGAAGATCGTAGACGCGCTCGCCGAACTCGTTGAAAACGGCAAGCGGGTCGTCGGCGCTCTCAATCTCATCGTGGCCGACATCGCCGTGAAGACCGAACTCTTCACAAAAAATTCGTTCTTCGGCGAGGGGAGCCCAGTAAAACTCTACATCTGGGATAACTTCCGGAACTGGGTACTCACGGCTATCCTTGAGAATATACCTGCGTTCCAGGGTATGCTCGTGAAGCACCAACTCACGAAGGGGATGTATGACTCGGAGATTCTCTCCGGACTCGGGCATCCCACGCCGTTCTCACCAACCGAGTTCGCGGCTGTCATTCGCGACCTCATCTCCAAGCAATCGAGAGGCGAGGAGGGCCTTCTCCTCACGAACGGCTACGCCAACATCTTCTATGTACAGTTGCCTGCCGGCGCAGGCGGGGAAGATGCACGCGTGGTCGCGGTGCGCGTGACCTGGAACGCCGGGGACGACGACTGGCACCTGGACGCCTACGGCTTGGACGACGACGGGTGGGGTGACGGTGTCTGCGTGTTCTCTCGCAGCTGATCTCGGATTTTCGGTCTCTTGGCAATAGTAGTGCGCCCCGTTCGAGTTCTTCGGAACTTGGACGGGGCGTTTTTGTTATAATAAAAATGAAATTTTTTGACATCACTGCGGTCAAGGCTTCAGTGGGAAGATTTCAAAAAACAGAAAGGTCAGCTGGTGTAGGGCGCTAACGGGTGCGAAAGACCCGGCATTAGATGCAACGCTTAGAGGAATCAAAGCGCAGTGGCAAGGGCGGCGCTTTACACGATAACGCGTGGTCGCGGTGAACGTGAACTGGAACGCCGAGAACGACGACTGGAACCTGAACGCCAACGGCTTGGACGACGACAGGTGGAATGACGGTAACTGCGTGTTCTCTCGCCGCTTACCTTTTATATCAGTTCTTTGGGAGCTGTTTTAGCCAACCGCCCAGCATTTTTCCAACTTCGTCAACTTTTCCAGAAAGCGCGGCGTATTTTTTCGTGTCCAGAGATTTGATTTGCCAGGCAATTTGGAGGAAAAATTTTAGTGAGTCAAGTTTAAAAGAGGAATTCCTGATTTTTGCAAACCGTTCGGCTGGCGTGAGAGGGGCGGCTGAGAAAATTTCTTCGATAATATCCAAGAAAAGCAAATCTACTTTTACGCCGAGAGTATAGCGCGAGGTTTTGGGAAAATGAGGCGCGAATTCTTGCCAAAGCGTGTAGGCCGCGATTAGTTTCTGAATAATTGGCAGTTCATTCCGTCGGGGGGGGGTTAGAGGACGGGAATTTATGAAAATTCAATTGAGCCATAAATTCGAAGATATTATTTCACTGGAAAATCTTTTGGAAGCATGGCGAGAATTTTTGCGCGGCAAGAGAAATAAAAGAGACGTTCAGGAATTCTCATCGCGTTTAATGGATAACATTCTATTACTTCACAGCGAACTTCGCAATAAAACCTACAAGCACGGGAAGTACGAAGCCTTTAACATCTCCGACCCCAAACCGAGAAACATCCACAAAGCCGCCGTCCGCGACCGCCTACTTCATTACGCTATTTACAGGGTTTTATATCCGTTTTTTGATAAGGTATTCATCGCCGATTCTTTTTCCTGCCGTTTGGGAAAAGGGACGCACAGAGCCATCAACCGCTTTAGAACTTTTGCTTATAAAGTGAGTAAAAATAATACCAAAACCTGCTGGGTTTTAAAGTTGGATATTAGGAAATTCTTCGCGAGTATTGACCATGAAATTTTGATAAAAATTCTTGAGGAATACATACCCGACCAAGACATTATCTGGTTGCTGAAGAAAGTGATAGAAAGTTTTTATTCGACCGAACCCGGCAAGGGCCTGCCTTTAGGCAATTTAACCTCCCAGCTTTTAGTAAATGTTTACATGAACAAGTTTGACCAATTTGTGAAACACAAGTTCAAGGCCAAGTATTACGTGAGATACGCCGATGATTTTGTGATTGTGTCGAAAAACGGAATATGGCTTGAAAGTTTAATTCCGAGAATCAGCGAATTTCTAAACAGAGAATTGAAGTTAAAACTTCACGACGATAAGATATTCATTAAAACTTTAGCTTCGGGAGTAGATTTCCTTGGCTGGGTTCACTTTCCGGATTACCGAGTTCTGCGAACCACGACCAAAAGAAGAATGTTTAAAAGAATCAAAGAACATCCCGCGCCGGAAACAATAAATTCTTATTTGGGATTATTAAGGCACGGGAACGCTTATAAATTAAAAAGAAAAATTATTGCTGAATAATTTTTTTTGTGTTTTAATGGCGTTTATGGAAGCTAGTATTAGCAAGATAATTTTAGAGATTCGGGCGGGCACGGGCGGGGACGAGGCCTCGCTTTTTGCCGGCGATTTGGCGCGGATGTATCAGAGGTTTGCCGCCCGGCGGGGCTGGAAATTCTCGACGCTCGATGCGAGCGAGTCCGGCGCGCGCGGCTATAAGACGTTCATCGCGGAGATCGGCGGCCCGGGCGTCTACGAGGCATTGAAGAACGAATCCGGCGTGCACCGGGTGCAGAGAGTGCCGGATACCGAACGGGGCGGCCGGGTGCATACCTCAACCGTATCGGTCGCGGTTTTACCCGTAGTGGAAACCAAGGATTTTCAAATTAAAGAAAGCGATTTGGAAGTGACTTTCTCCCGCGCCGGCGGTCCCGGCGGCCAGAACGTGAACAAAGTGGAAACTGCGGTTCGAATCACCCATAAACCCACCGGCGTTGTCGTAGGTTCCAGGGAAGAACGGAGCCAGCACGCCAATCGCGAGAAAGCGATGGAGGTCTTGCGGGCCAAGCTTTACGAGGCGCAGAAAGAACAGCAAGTGGGGTCGGTTGCGGAGTTGCGGAGAGGGCAGATCGGCTCGGCCGGACGGGCGGAGAAGGTAAGGACATATAATTTTCCGCAGGATAGAATTACAGATCACAGAGTAAGTAAAAAATGGAGTAATATTGAAAAGATATTAGAAGGTAATCTTGACCCAATCATACAGGCATTTTTGAAAGTCAATTAAAAAATCCCTGCCTGCCGGCAGGCAGGCGCACCTATAATTTTCCGCAGGACAGGATAACCGACCACCGTCAGGGCAAAAAGGTTTCAAATATTCTGAAAGTTCTTGACGGCGATTTGGACAAGCTAACCGGCCGTTAAAATTTCTATATCCTTTTGGAATTGCTGGGCTTTCACGACCACCGGTTCGCCGTAAGCCCAGCGGTAGTAATACCACCGGCCACCGGCGTAGTATCTTGCCGCGGCGCAGCGTTCGGCAAGGACTTGGGCATCGGCGATGTTTCTGTTTTCGCTCACGTAATTCCGGCAAGCGCTGGAATTCAGGGCGTCTTTGAGATACAAGGAAGTCGCAACGAAAGCGTCGGCGTTTGACCAGGGATTGGAAGGAGTTTGGCCGGTGATTTTCCCAATATAATCCTTGCTTTGGTTATACTCCCAGGAACTGCCGTTTTTCTCCCAACCGCCGTAGATGGCCCAGGTTGAGGGAATGAATTGGGCCGGGCCCATGGCGCCGCCGTAGGCGCCGTCTCTGTTGGCACAGGAAACCTTCGCCACGGTTGAATTCGGGTCAATGCCGAGCTTGGAAAGAATGGCGAGGAAAATCGGAACGTCGCGGGTGGGGTGCATGGCGCCCTGGTAGCTGCAGCGGCCGACGTTTTTCCCCAGAAGAGATTCTTGCTGAAGAATGGCGAGAAGAAAAGCGGCCCGGACCCCGGTTGCGCCTTCGGCAAGGCGGGCGTATTTATAGGCCTCTTCAAAAGTGAGTTCGCCGCCTCCCAAAAGACGGAAAATTCTGCTTCTTATTTGAGCGGCAGTGGCTTGGGTTTCTTTCAGGATTTTTTGGTATTCGGATTCTTTGCCTTTGGTTACGGTCAGAAGCTGATTTTTTTCCGCTTGGGTCGTCGCGACGCTCTTTTTTTGCGATTCCTGATAATTCTTGAGATTTTCCACGTCGGATTTTTCCGCGGCGAGCTCCTGTTTTTGCTCAAGCAATTCCACCCGAAGGGCGACAACTTCGTTTAAGGCCGTCCGGATGTTGGACTGAACCAGGGTTATGTTGTTGACGTCACCGAAGAAATCCGAAAGATTGGCATTGGCCAGCAACACCTCGATCAAGCTTTGGGCGTCGGCTTCATAGAGGTCGCGGACGCCTCTCGCAAGGGCCGTTTTATGGCCGTCAATTCTGTTTTCGGTAACGTTTATGTTCTTTTGAGTGCTCGTTATTTCGTCGTCCAATTTCTGGAGATTCAGGTTGACCGCTTTAATTTGGAGGTTCAACTGGCTGATTTTGGCGTTCAGGGATTTTATTTCGTTAGTGAGGGTTTTGCCCTGTTTTTGATATTCGGCAACCGTACTTTGATGTTCAAGGATTTGGCGCTCCAATTCGGCAAGTTCGTTTTCAAGTTTCTCCCGTTCTTCCTGGCTGGTCGCGCCGTTTTCCGTGCCCGTCATCTCGGCTGCCTGGGTCGGAGTGTTCAGTTTGGTTCCGAGAAGAAGCCCCGAAAAAGCGAGGAGAACCAAAACTCCTCCTACGAATTTGATTGATTTGGTAAGAGGGATCCGGATAGCGGTCGAATAGGAGAGATTGAGACGTCTTTTACGGCTGGCCTTAATATCGTAGATTTTGCGCATCTACTTAATATAATAACACTGATATATATTCTGTTTCATCCCGTTAGAGATTGCGCTCGCGCGCAAGCTCGCCCGAAAGGCCTTTGGGGCGGGCTATCTCTAAAAAGGATTATTTTTTCTTCTCTTCTTCCTTGGGCGGTGTTTCTTTTTTCTCCGGCTCCGCTGCCTGCCTGCCGGTAGGCATGGCTTTCGCTTCGGTTTCGGCCGGAGCGGCCGGTGTTTCGGCTATCGGAGGCGGCGCAACAACTTCCTCCTTCACTTTTTCGGTTACGGTCGCAATCACGGTTTCCTCCGGCGCGAGAATTTTTACTTCGGAAGGCGCGCGCAGGTCGCTAACGTGGATGCTGTCGCCCATTTTCTCCAGCTTGCCCAAATCAACCTGAAAGGAGTGGGGGATTTTGTCGGGTAGGGATTTGACTTCAATTTCGTGCAGCACCCGGACGATCACCAAACCGGCTTTTTCCGCCGGAGCGGTGCCTGTGAATTCCACCGGCACTTTTGTTTCAATCGCCTCATCCATTTTAATTTGATGGAAATTCACCGAAAGCGTTTTTCTGGTCAGGGGATGTTCCTGAACCTCGGAAATTAAGATTGGAATTTTTCCGCCCTTCTCGTTTATCAAATAAACGACGGTGTGGCTGCCGGCTTTGCGGTAGACTTTAACGAAATCGTTTTCCGAAACGGCAAGGTGCTGGTTTAGAACGCCGCTCCCGAAAAGTTCGGCCGGAACCAAACCCGCCCTCCGGAGGGATTTCACTTTTTTCCCCAAAATTTCCCTTGTTTTGACTGCGAGTTCCATTTCTTTTTATTTTTTTGTTTTCTTCGTCCCAGCCTTAGCGCGTCTCGCCCGGAAGCGTTCCACCCGACCGGTTGTGTCAATCAACGTCTTCGCACCGGTGTAGAACGGGTGGCACTTGGAACAAATTTCCACCTCGATTTTTTCCATGGTGGCGCCGACCGTAAATTTGTTGCCGCAGGCGCAAGTAACGTGGGCTTTGGGGTAGTATTGCGGGTGGATATCTTTTTTCATAGGTTTTAGCTCCCTGCCTGCCGGCAGGCAGGTATTATTTATACATATAGTAATAGGACTGGCAAGTGCTTGACACCGATACAAAGTTTCCTATAATGAAAGCATTATGTAGCACGGGTTTTTAAAACTTCTGTAATATGAGTTTTAAGACACCCGCGATGGGTGTTTTGTTATCCCCGATACATAACGCAAATTGAAAACTCCACCAGTAATTGAAAACTTTTTTAGTTGTCCCAATTTATTTTGAATTTGGAAAGCCAAATTCTTTTTTGAGGATTTGATCCTGGTCCAGGACGAACGCTGGCGGCGTGGATAAGGCATGCAAGTTGAACGGCCGAGCACCAGCAATGGTGCTCGGTAGTGGCGAACGAGTTAGTAACACCCTGGTACGTACCCCAAAGACGGGCATAACTCCGCGAAAGCGGAGCTAATTCCCGATAGCGAAGCAATTCTAAAGTCGTAAGACGCTTTGGGATCGGCCTAGGTCCGATCAGCTAGAAGGTGTGGTAACGGCGCACCTTGGCTATGACCGGTAGGGAGGGTGAGAGCCCGTTTCCCAACGACGCAACTGAGACACGGTGCGTACTCCTACGGGAGGCAGCAGTCGAGAATATTCGACAATGGGCGAAAGCCTGATCGAGCGACGCCGCGTGGAGGATGAAGGCCTTCGGGTCGTAAACTCCTTTTCTACGGGATAAAGCCGCAAGGCTGATAGTACCGTAGGAATAAGGGGCTGCAAACCTCGTGCCAGCAGCCGCGGTAATACGAGGACCCCAAGCGTTGTCCGGATTTATTGGGCGTAAAGGGCGCGTAGGGTGTTTTGCGCGTCTTCCGTTAAATTTCACCGCTCAACGGTGAAACCGCGGAGGATACGGCGAAACTAGAGGGCGTAAGAGGCAGATGGAACGCACGGTGTAGGGGTGAAATCCGTTGATATCGTGCGGAACACCAAAGGCGAAGGCATTCTGCTGGGACGTTCCTGACCCTGAGGCGCGAAAGCGTGGGGAGCAAACGGGATTAGATACCCCGGTAGTCCACGCCCTAAACGATGCTGACTGGCTGTCTCGAGTATCGACCCTCGGGGTGGCGAAGCTAACGCGTTAAGTCAGCCGCCTGGGAAGTACGAGCGCAAGCTTAAAACTCAAAGGAATAGACGGGGACTCGCACAAGCGGTGGAGCATGTGGTTTAATTCGATGGTAAACGAGAAACCTTACCAGGGCTTGAAATTCCAAACGAAATCGTCCCGAAAAGGACGATGTCTCTCAAGGACGTTTGGGACAGGTGCTGCATGGTTGCCGTCAGCATGTGCCGTGAGGCGCTCCCTTAAATGGGGTAACATGCGCAACCCCTGCCGTCTGTTACAAGTGTCAGACGGGACTGCCTGCTTATAGCAGGAGGAAGGCGGGGATGACGTCAAATCAGCATGGCCCTCTGATGCCCTGGGCTACACACATGCTACAATGGCAAGTCACAGCGGGCCGCGAAGCCGCAAGGCGGAGCTAACCCCTTAAAACTTGCCTCAGTTCAGATTGAGGGCTGCAACTTGCCCTCATGAAGTCGGAATCGCTAGTAATCGCGGATCAGCATGCCGCGGTGAATACGTTCTCGAGTCCTGTACTCACCGCCCGTCACACCAAGGGAGCCGGGAATACCTGAAGTTCGCCTCGTGCGGGTTAGGGTAAGCTCGGTGACATGGGTGAAGTCGTAACAAGGCACGCGTAGCGGAAGCTGTGCGTGGATCAATTAAATTTATTCTCTTCAGAGAGAGTAATAGTCGATTGCAAGATTGCTGACTGCAGGGTTCGTAATTCAGAATTCTGCAATGAGCAATTAGCAATAAAATTAGAGGTGTTAGTCGTGGAGCCTGAAGTCACGACCTTGGGACAACTAAAAAAGTTTTTAATGAAAAGAAAGCGAGAATACCCTCGCTACCGTTCGCTCGCCCAGCGAGCTCGCTCACTTGCACTCTCGCCTCGCTCGTCCCGCCAAGCGGGACACCGTGCCCGCTCGGCTCAAGAGCGGCGCTCGAATATTCTCGCTTTCTTTTGCGTGGGGCAGGAAGGAATAGTATAATAATGTTATGCCCGACCAGAAAACCATCCTTTTAGTTGAAGACGAACCGCTTCTTGCGAATCTTCTGAAGCAGCGCCTGGAGAAAGAGGGTTACACAATGCTTTCCGCCGGCGACGGAGAGGAAGCGCTTTCCGTTCTAAAGGCAAATCATCCGGACCTGATACTTCTTGATATCATTTTGCCAAAAATGTCCGGCTTTGAACTGATGGAAAAATTGAAGGACAACCCGGCTTACGGCTCATCGCCCATCGTTATCATTTCCAATTTGGGGCAGGACTCAGATATAGAGAAAGGAAAGATACTCGGCGCTATCGGTTACTTTGTAATGAAAAAAGGTTTTACTCTTATCGAGCTTCTGGTCGTTATCGCCATTTTGGCGGTTCTTGCGACCGCAGTGGTCTTGGCTATCAACCCGGCCGAGCTCATTCGGCAGGCGCGGGATTCCACGAGAATCTCGGATTTGGCGGCAATAAACAGCGCCATCGCTCTCTATTTGTCGGACATTACTTCTCCCGGCTTGGGTGGTCCGAATGGTGCTTCCTGCACTAACGCTGCCCGTTGCACTTCTGGGACAACCGAATTTTTCTCGGCGAGCATTGGGAGCTGCGGGACAAACGCCACGACCACTGTTGACGGCAACGGCTGGGTGTCGGTTGATTTAGCGGACATCTCGAGCGGTTCGCCGCTCTCCCGTCTGCCCCTTGACCCCAATAATGGCCAAGGAAGCGGCGATTGCGCCGCCGATGGCACGACTATTTGCTTCTACGCCTTCGGCTGTAATGGCACGAACTACGAAATTAACGCGGTAATGGAGAGCACGAAATTCGCCGATGACGGCGGTGCCGCCGTTGAAGATACGGACGGCAGCTTCAATGAAAAAAGGTTTTACTCTTATCGAGCTTCTGGTCGTTATCGCCATTTTGGCGGTTCTTGCGACCGCAGTGGTCTTGGCTATCAACCCGGCTGAGCTCATAAGACAAGGAAGGGATTCAACGCGCGTTTCTGACATTGCCGCGGTTAATAGTGCGGTTATTCTTTATCTTGCTGATGTTAGAACTCCTGGCTTAGGCGGTCCTAATGATGCGGCCTGTTCTTCGGCAACGGAACGTTGCACTGCCTCAAGCACAACAGCCAGGAAAACCGGCGGCGGTTCTTGCACCACGCATAATACATCAACTATCGTTGACGGCAACGGTTGGGTGTCGGTTGATTTTTTGAATATTTCTTCGGATTCACCGCTATCTCGACTGCCATTCGACCCGAATAATGGGTCAACTATCTGCGGAACAGGCGTTAATGCTTGCTACTACTCATTTATTTGCAACGGCACAAGTTTTGAGATAAATGGCGCGATGGAGAGTACTAAATTTTCTAATACTGGCGGCTCTGACGTGGAGTCCGATGATGGCGGCAATCAGGCAGACCTCTACGAGGTAGGCAACAAGCTGGATATTTAATTTAAGTTAATGAACTTTGCCGGCGCTTCTTCTTTGGCGGTTTTAGTTGCCGCTTTTATTTTTCAGCTCGTTGTCTATTGGTTTAAGTCCTATAAATCTAATTGGACTCTTATTGCTTATAGGGTTAACAAGTCGCTCTTTTGGCTTGCCGCCGTTTTTGTTTTTCTTCTCTACCTCTACCTCGTCTATGCTCAATTTATTGCCTGGCGTGATGGCGGGGAACTGCTAAAACGTTTAGTGCCCCCTTACCAGAGCGTCACCTATGTTTTCGGTTATCATTTCACCCGTTTCGCGCTCTATTATTTGATTTCATTTGCCGCCTCCGTGTTGTTTTTATCGGCGGTAACTTTTTTAAATAAAAAGTTCAACGAGAAGTTCTTCGAAAAAGAAGAGCCTTATCTCGGCGCTATCGCCATTTTTCTGCTCGGCAATCCTTTATGGCGATTTGCCTGGATTTATTATTTGATAGCGTTACTTGCCGTTGCTTTTGTCGGGTCATTAGTCGTGAGTCACGTGTTAAAGAAAAGCGAGCGTTTCTCTTTATATTATTTATGGCTGCCGGTTGCTATTCTTACCTTGTTGCTGGTGAAATTTTTGTGATTGGCTACCCACGCCCTAATTTTGTAAGTGTTTCCGCGGCAACCCGCTTCGCCCACCGAGGGGTGTGCCTATTCGGCACACGCAGGTTGGTGGAGATTGACTAAAATTGTGTTAGTTCAAAATTTGGAAAGGTTCTCACGGCAAAATTAGAGCGGGGTACTCAATTTTATGTTAAAATTTAACCAAGGTTAAATTTTAATAAAATTGGTATGATAAACCTCCCTCCCGAAAAATTGAAAGATATTTTGGTAAAGCAGGGGCTTATTGACCCCGCTCTTTTTGATAATCTTCAAATTGAATCCCAGAGAAAAAGGCAAGACCTCGCGGATATTCTCATCTCGCAGGGCTTGGTCAATAAAGATTACCTTTATCTTCTAATCGCCCGGGCGCTTGGCGTGGAACGGGTTAATCTGGGAGTGATGAAAATAGACGAAAACATCCTTCGTTTGATTCCTGAAGACGCCGCCCGGCGCCGAAATGTGATTGTCTTCGGCCGGGAAGCCGACGGCAGATTTCAAGTGGCGATGGATAACCCAACCGATTTAGAAACCATTGATTTTCTCCAGCTTCGTTTGGGCGGGCCCGTGAAACCGTATCTTGCGACTGACGAAGATTTAAACCGCGGTTTTTCGCTTTACGAAAAACGCCTCACCCAGGATTTCAAGAAAATAATTGAGGAGAGTGTCAAAGAGTCGCTGCGCTCCAAAGCCAAGGGCGATTTAAAAGAAGCGGCCTCCGATTTGCCGATCGTCGCCATCGTTGACAATCTGATGGCTTACGCGCTCTCTTCCCGCGCTTCGGACATTCACTTTGAGGTTTTAGACGATGGAGTTTTGGTTCGCTATCGGATTGACGGTGTGCTCCACGAGGTTATCAGGATGCCGAAGGAAATCCACGCTGCCATTGTCGCCCGCATAAAGATTTTGGCAAGCCTGCGCGTTGACGAGCACTACCGCCCCCAAGACGGCCGCTTCCGCCATAAAATCGGCGACGAATTAGTGGTGGATGTCCGCGTCTCCATCATCCCAACTTTTTACGGCGAAAAGGTTGAGCTGCGGCTTCTAGCTGCCGCCCAGAAACCCCTATCGCTTTCCGAAATCGGCGCCTCCGAAGACACGGTAAAGGTTATTCGGGAAGCCATTAAAAAAAGCTACGGAATGGTTTTAATTTGCGGTCCGACTGGTTCCGGTAAAACGACCACGCTGTACTCCATTATGAACATTTTAAATAAGCCAGACGTGAACATCATTACCGTTGAAGACCCGATTGAGTACGACATGCGCTACGTAAATCAAGTGCAGGTGAATGTCCAGGCTGGCATTACTTTTGCCTCCGGCCTGCGTTCTCTTTTAAGACAGGACCCGAACATCATTATGGTCGGCGAAATCCGCGACTCGGAAACCGCCAACATCGGCGTACAGGCGGCCCTGACCGGCCACCTGATGCTTTCTAGTTTGCACACCAATGATGCCCCGACCGCCGTGCCGCGGCTTATGGATATGGGTATCCCACCGTTTCTCGTGGCCGCAGTTTTGAATGCCGTGAGCTCCCAACGCTTGGCCCGCCGGATTCATTTGGAGTGCATTGAATCATACGCGCCCGAGGCAAGCGTTCGTGCATCCATCAGCAAAACTCTAGAGGAAATCGGCGCCGACCAGAGCCAAGTCAGAATCCCCAAGATATTTTATCGGGGCCGGGGCTGCGCCGCCTGTAATCATTCCGGTTATTACGGCCGCATAGGTCTCTTTGAAACTTTAGACGTCACCGAAAACGTGAGGAAAATCATTATTGACAGGAATTTTAGTTTGGACAATTTGCGGAAGGTCGGTCGCGAAGAGGGGATGACGACGATTTTTGAAGACGGTTTGCGGAAGGTGGAGCGCGGCTTAACAACCATCGAAGAATTATTTAGAGTTATAAGAGAGTAAAATTTTATGCAATATCATTACATCGCATCGCAGCCGGACGGCAAGGTGTCTGAAGGTGACGTTGACGCCAAGGACGTTGCCGAAGTCCTGACGTATCTTACCTCGCATGGGCTTCGGCCGGTTTCCGTAAAGCCGATTGCGCAAATTTCCAAAAAGAAAAGGTTGGGTCTTTTTGGCGGGACCATTAATCTAACCGACCAGATATTCCTCTCAAAATATCTGGCGCTGATGCTCAAAATCGGCACAAGCTTATTGCAAGCTATTAATATCTTGGTTGAAGATTTTCAGAAATCGTCCGTGCGGGCTTTTTTAGTGGAAATCCGCTCCAACCTTGAAAAGGGCCGACCCTTTCATACAACCTTCGCCAAATATCCGAAAATCTTCAGCCAGGTCTACATTAATCTGGTGAAAGCCGGCGAGGCCTCCGGCAACCTGGAAAATGTTTTTGAAAACCTGACGGCATCTCTCTCTAAAGAAAAAATGCTCAAAGACCAGATGCGGAGCGCGCTCGTTTACCCGATTTTGCTTCTTGTTACTTCCGCACTGATTTTGGTGTTTCTCGTCACCTTTGCCCTGCCGAAAATAGCCGGCGTTTTTTTGGAATCGGGTTTTGAGCCGCCTCTTTTTTCAAGAGTTGTTTTTAGTATCGGCCTTTTCTTCGGCAAGTTCGGGATTCTTGTGATAGCTGCCGTCTTCGGCGGTGCGATTGCGCTTGTTGCGGCCTACCGTTCCTTGCTTTTGTTCAAAAAATTCGTCACCTCCGTCATAAGTGAAATCCCCGTCATTAAAGACATTATCAGAAAAATTGCCCTCCAGCGTTTTGCCGCTACCCTTGCATCGCTCATTAAAGCCGGCGTGCCATTAACCAATGCTCTTGAAATTACTGCTGATGCCGCTGGCAACATTGAGTTGAAACAGGCGCTTTTGCGGATTTCTCGGGAAGGATTAATGAAAGGGCTTACCGTGGGCGATGCCTTTAAAAGGGAACCATTTTTCCCGCGAACCGTCGTTAATTTAGTCGCTATTTCCGAAAAAGCCGGTCATATTGAAGAGGTTTTGGAAACGCTTGCTGATTTCTACACTTCGGAAATTGATAGTTCCTTAAAGACGCTTGTTTCATTCCTCGAGCCCGCTCTTCTTCTTGTTATCGGTTTTATAATTGGCTTGATTGCCCTTGCTATAATAGTGCCTATTTACCAGCTTACCACCCAATTCTAATGAGGGGCTTTACTCTTATAGAAGTTTTAATAACGGTCGCAATTATTACAGCCGTTTCCGCGGCCGGTTATGTCGCGTTTTCCAAGTTCAAAGGTTCGCAAGCCGTTGAGCTCACAATGAACGAAATTACGGCCGTCATAAAGGACGTCCAAAAAAGAGCAGTGACACAGCAGGACGGCAAGCAATGGGGGCTCCGTTTCACTAATTCAACGTCAACCACGCACAGCTATCAGGTTTGGAGCGGTCCGAGCTATGCTTCGGGAACGATTAGCAGGACCTATTACCTCGGTCGCGGCACGCTCTTCGGCAACCCCGCCGACGATCTGAATGTAGACGAAATTTTCTCGGCGATAAGCGGGAAGCTCTTGGAGACAAGAGTCATTTCTTTAATAAATCGAAGAAAAGATGGTGTTGTCGGCGACATAATTCTTACTTCCCGGGGCGCGATTACAACGAGAAAAGAGAGCGGTCTTGTCGGCTATTGGCATTTTGACGAGAGTACAGCAACAACGACTTATGACGCTTCGGGGTTTGCCAATGCCGGCACGCTCACCAACGGTCCGGCATGGCAATCGGCGTCTAATTGCAAGGCGGGGACATGTTTGAGTTTTGACGGGACGAATGATTATGTGAATGTGATTGATTCAGCCTCACTCGATATCACTGGCGCAATCACTGTTAGCGCTTGGGTATACGCGGATAGTTACCCCTCTACTTATCCAACGGTAGTGGCAAAAGGAAACTCCGCAAGCGCTTGGGAGCTTGACGTGAAGAATGATGGAACGATCGAATGGGAAGGGTTTATCGGTGGTACTCAAAGGATTTGCAATGGTGGCTCATTTAACCTTAACCAGTGGGTTTATATTGTAGGCCTATTTGATGGTAGCGACATGAAAATATTCGTTAATGGTTCAGAGGTGAAGTCATGTTCTTTCCCAGGGGTGTTAGGTACAAATAATTCTGCCTTGGAAATCGGTTCCAGAACCAATGGAGGCGCCGTTTGGGACGGTTTTATTGATGGAGTCCGTATCTACAACAGCGCCTTGAGCGCCCAGGAAATTTTGAATTTATATAATGATTTAAAATAAATTTATGAGAAGGTTCTGGCGCGATATAAAAGGACAAAGTTTGATTGAAGTTTTAATCGGTTTGGCGATTGGTGCCGTTTTAATCGGCGCTGCGAGTTTGGGCGTTACTTTCATGCTTCGCTCTAGCGCCGCCAGTCAGAATGTTCAGATTGGAACGGGTCTTGCCCAAGATTTGGTGGACAAGGCTCGTTCCGTATCGGCCGCCAAGTGGCAGGATATTTACCACCTCACCAAAGGAACGAGCACATCTTATTTTGTAAATGCTTTTGGCACGCAGCTTGTTGTTGTAGAAGGTCAGGAAGGCGTTATCAGCAATGAAAATACGAATGGTTTGGTCGGTTACTGGAAGTTTGATGAGGCGACGAGTACGGCGACTACTACGACCTTCGACGCTTCCGGAAAGTCCAACCACGGCACTCTCACGAGCGGCGTTTCAAGAGCTACCTCAACTTGTAAAGTTAGTTATTGTTTGGATTTTGATGGAGTGGATGATTATGTTGATTCCGGAAGCGGTTCAAGTTTGGATATTACTCAAAATGTAACACTCGTGTCGTGGGTTAAGTTGGATACTTATACCTCGGGCGGCACTAACACTGACAGGGCAAGCATTGTGCAGAAGACGGGGCAATATTATATGACAGTGAATTCAGCAAACGGAACACTCGACGCCTTCTTTGGTGGGGTCACTGGTAGTCATACGCCTTCAAATTCTACAGTTTCATTGAATCAGTGGATGCACACCGCAATCACTTATGATGGTGCAAATATAAAATGGTATATAGACGGTGTTTTAGACAAAACATCGGCCGCGACCGGTACCATTACTAGTGATCCCCGAAGCGTTCGTATCGGCGGGGAACCGGCTTTTGGTCGTTTTCTGAACGGTTCCATTGACGAAGTCCGCGTCTACAACCGCGCTCTTTCCGCCGACGAAATCCAGCGGCTTTGGAATTCCGTGCCTTTCACGCATTACTTTAACGTTGGAAACGTAAACCGCGATACGAACGGCAATATTGTTTCCTCCGGCGGAAATGAAGATCCTTCAACCCAAAAAATCACGGTGACTGTGCAGTGGCCGGGGAGCGGCAGTAATGTCGGTCAGATTCAAATTGTTGATTATTTAACCCGCTGGCAGAACCAAGTGTTTCAGCAAAGCGATTGGCTGGGTGGTTCTGGCCAAATAGGCCCGATTACCTTACCGAATTCTAAATACGACAGCGCGACGAGCGTTTCCAACCCCGCCGGTTCAATCAGAATTCAAGGACTATAATATTAGAAGGACTATAACATTAGAAGCAGATTCAAGTTTATCCGCTTCTATTAAAAAATTTCAATGCTTCAATTTATCCCATATGGGATAAATTGAAGCGGGTCTAAATTTTACTAAACAACCTTAACTTTTCTCCTACCAACCTCTACAATGTAACTACAAAACTCCCACTCGGGATATTGGTGATTTCCTGCGGTAAGATAAAGCGCAGGTTTTTCTCCTTTTGTTTTTCAGGGAGGTAGGTGTCGGTCAAGAACATTACGGTTTGGGCCGGCGAGCCGATTTTGCGGATGTCGTGGCCACCGGTGTCTACGACCAGATATTTTGCCGTTGCCGGGGGCAAAGCATTTATCTCTTCGGCAATTTGAACATATTTCGCGTTGAATGCTTCCGCCACGTCCGCCCGTTTCGCCCAATCAAGGAAGTAAGTTTGGTAGGCGTTTAGAATAAGTAAAATAAGAAAGAGAAAACTGATTGCTTTAAGTAAACGGCTGTTAGTTTCCGTTTTCAAAAATTCGTAGAGCGAGGCGCCGCCCAAAGCCGCAATTATGAAAACCGGGGGAGCCATAAGAAACGAGCGGAGCGCGTGCGGCAGGCCTTCGTTTGAAACAACAACGGGAAGAGTGGCAACGATGAGCCAACTGAACAAAATCCAAAAAGCGAAGCGGCCCGGCATTTTTTTGTTGAGGAGACCATAAAGCAATCCCAGAGCGAAAAGAATTCCAACTGGCCAATAAAGAAGCGGCTCACCCGGAAGGTTGTGCCGCGGGTTCCAGTCGCCCGCAAAATTGAACATGCCGGCGGTCTTTAGGATATTCAACCCCAAATCTTTTAGCGGAGTAAGGGAATTAAAAATTGAGATTTCACTCGTGCGGCCGAAGAAGTCCTGTGGATGGCTCCAAAAATAAATTCCGAGCGGCAGAGAAATAAGAACGGCCGCAACAACAAAGATTGAACCGATGCGCAAACTTTTCCGCCAGCCGAATATTTTTCCGCAGAAAACAAGAATCAAGATGACGAGAAGCGGGGTAGCCCGGTAAGCGATGTAGGAATACATTCCCAAGCTGTAAATAATTCCGGCCAAGGCCGGCAGCCACTTTGTTTGCCGCCTGAACGACAAGAGGAGAAAATACAATCCCCATGTCAGGAAAAATGGCGCCATGATTGCCCGAAAGCCAACGCGAGAGAAATTTATATGCCAGAAACTCGTAGCGATTAGAAAAGTAGCGAGTAGCGCGATTCGTTTATCCTCAAATAGCTCTCTCGTTAAAAAATAGATTCCCAAGACGGTTAAGATGCCGAAAATCGCGCTCGGCAACCTTAATACCCACGGTTCATTCGCACCAAAAATTTTTAAGAACAGCGCTTGAATATTGATGAAAAGCCCTTCCCGGCCGTTGTTTTCTTCATAGAAAACCTTGAATCCGCCGGCTGGCGGAGCCGCTTGCAGCGCTTGTACCGCGTTATTGCCGTTCATTGCTTCATCGGAGTAAAGGCCAGGCGGAAGGTTTTTAAAGTCATAAAACCTAAAGAAAGAAGCAATAAGGACAATCAAAAGAATCAGGAAAATTTTTGAACGAGAGTGCATTTGTTTTATAATTATATCATTATGGAAACAAAGAACTTTGACGAAAATCTCGAAAAGAGTTTATCACGGCTGGGGAAACAAATAGAGACCGAGAGCCGAGTGCCGGAGGCAAAAGAGCTCCACGAAAAAGAATTGGTTAAACTTTCCTTGAAATCCATTGCCGAAGAATCAAAAAGCGAACGGTCGACCGAAGAAGAATCCGCTCCGCCGGTCCGGGAACCCAAAGCCACTCTTCTTCCTTCTTATCTTCAAAATGACGGCGTTCCGGAGAACGTCAAAACCGAAATTGAGGGACTGATAAACCTTGTTTTTGCGGAAGGCCTGGAAAAAGCGCTCGTTGAGGCGGAGCGGCACGGCCCGTTTGTGGAAGACGCTTTTCACGACGCACTGGTGGACAAACTTCTGCCCGAACTGAAAAAGAGGGGAATCTTAAGCTGAAATGTTTTATTTCATTTTAATAGCCGTTTGCGCCGCTCTTTTAATTTGGGGCGGCTGGTTTCTAAGAAAGCGTTTAAAATTACGCCATCACCTTGATGTTTTGGGGATGAAGCTGTATCTTGTGCGTCTCCCGAAGAGCGGAAAAGAAGGCAAGGACTTGAAACAGGAAATAAATTTGTCCGAGCAGCTTTTTACGGCCCTCGCGAGTTTCGGTAAGCCATTTGTTTTTGAAATCGCCGTGCCGTACGTGGGCGAAGAGATTCATTTTTTTGTCGGCGTTCACCGCTCTTTCAGCGAGGCGTTAGTGCGCCAAATTCAAGCTATTTGGCCCGACGCCGATGTCCGCCCCACCGACGATTACAATATTTTCAATTACTCGGGCCGGACCTTGGGCGCGAGCGTGGTTTTGAGCGAGAGATTTGTTTTGCCGGTCCGGACTTATGTCGAAGTCGGCGCTGACACGTTCCTGCCCTTTTTGGGCGCTTTCTCCAAAATCAGCGAGCTCGGCGAGGGCGGCGCCATTCAGTTCGTGATTCGGCGGGCCGAAAGAAGCCGTTATAAAAAAGAAATAAATTCCGCTCTGAAGTTTTTGAAGAAAGGCGGCAGTTTGAGTGAAATTCTCAGTCACCCCCTTTCGCTTTCTTTGGAAGATGTTGGTAAAGTGCTCCACGGCGAAGAAAAATTAAAAAAAGGAAATTATATTCTCGATGAAGCGAGCATTAAAACGCTTGAAATCAAGCTCGCCAAACAGCTTTTTGAAGTGAATGTCAGGATTTTTGCTTCGGGACCGAGCAATTTCAAGGCAGAGGAGATTTTCGGGGGACTCGCCGCCGGCTTTTCTCAATTTGGAGCGCTCCAACGTAATTCTTTTAAAGTCGTTCAGCCGAAAAACATCAAAGGTCTGGTTCACGAGTTTTCTTTCCGCGAATTTAATTCTAACGAAGCAATGGTTCTTACAAGCGAAGAATTGGCAAGTATTTTTCATTTCCCGACGGCTTTTACTGAAACGCCGAAAATCAAGGAATTGAAAGCTCGGGAGGCGACGCCGCCGGCGAACCTTCCCAAAAACGGCGTGATGTTGGGCCTTGCTTCTTTTCGGGGCGGGAGCGAGGAGGTAAAAATCACCGACGACGATCGGCGGCGCCATCTTTACCTTATCGGCCAGACCGGCACCGGCAAATCCAATTTGCTTCTTAATATGGTCTCCGACGACCTGCGGAACGGGAAGGGACTCGCTGTTTTGGACCCCCACGGCGATTTGGTGGAGGAAATTTTAGGGCTTATGCCGAGCGGAAGAATGAAGGATGTCGTCGTTTTTGACCCGGGCGACATTGAGCGGCCTCTGGGTTTAAACATGATTGAATACAATTTCAGCCGGCCGGAGGAGAAGACGTTTATCGTGAATGAAATGCAGAATATTTTCAACAAGCTTTTTACGGCTGAAACAATGGGACCGATGTTCGAGCAGTATATGCGCAACGCCCTGTTGCTTTTGATGGAGGATATGCAGAGCGACCCGGCGACCTTAATGGAAATTTCACGGGTTTTCACCGACTCCCTTTTTCGGAAAACAAAACTCACTCGGACCAAAAATCCGGCGGTCTATGATTTTTGGGAAAAGGAAGCAGTTAAAGCCGGCGGCGAGGCGGCACTCGCCAATATGACTCCCTACATCACTTCCAAGTTCAATAATTTTACGGCGAACGATTTTATGCGCCCCATCATCGGCCAGGTTAAATCGGCTTTTAACTTCAGAGAATTGATGGACGACGGCAAGATCTTGCTCGTCAATTTGTCCAAAGGCAGAATCGGCGACATCAACGCCAATCTCTTGGGTATGATTATTACCGGCAAGATTTTGATGGCCGCGCTCTCAAGGGTGGACGTCCCCGAAGACAAAAGAAAAGATTTTTATCTCTACATCGACGAGTTCCAGAATTTCACGACCGATTCCATTGCCGTGATTTTGTCGGAAGCGCGGAAATACCGGCTGAACCTCGTGATTGCCCACCAGTTTATCGGCCAGCTTACCGAGAAAATAAGGGATGCGGTTTTTGGCAACGTCGGGTCGCTCGTTGCTTTCCGGGTCGGGGCGCAGGATGCCGAATTTCTAACGAAGCAGTTTGCGCCCGTCTTCAGCGAGCAGGACCTTTTGAACATTGATAATTTCAACGCCTACGTTAAACTTCTTATAAATGGGGAGACCTCAAAACCCTTTAATATCAAAACCGTGCCGGCGCCGAAGGGGGAAAGAAACCTAGCAGAGCGCATTAAAGAAAATTCCAGAAATTTTTACGGTCGGGGGCGCGCCGAGGTGGAAGAAGAAATATACAAGCGATTGAGAACTTAAAAATGAAGAGAAAGGACCTATATTTAGCGGCTGGCATCGGTTTTATCTTCGGTGTTTTGCTGCTTTTGCCCCTGAAAAACATCGGGTTTGCCGTCACGCCGAAGCTGATTTTTCTTTCGGTTTTCGGATTTGCGGTTTTTGCTCCCTTCGCACTCTTCGTTCTTTACGTTGCAAGCCGTTTTATTCCGGCTCTTTACCAATTCGGCAAATTTGCGGCCGTAGGCGCCTTAAACACCGTGATTGATTTGGGGGCTCTGAATTTTTTGATAATCTTGACCGGCATTTCAACGGGCATTTATTATAGTTCTTTCAAGGCCATCTCGTTTCTTGCGGCAGTCGGAAACAGTTATTTCTGGAACAAGTTCTGGACTTTTGGAAGCGCGAGACCAGCTTCGGCCAAGGAATTCAGCCGCTTTATTTTTTTCACCTTCATTGGGCTGATCATCAACGTCGGAGTAGCAACCCTTATTGTTGACATTGCCAGTCCGGTTTTCGGCGCACCCGCCAAACTAATGGCCAATGTCGGCGCAGTGGTCGCGACCGTTGTTTCGCTTCTCTGGAATTACTTCGCCTATAAGAGGTTTGTTTTTAAATCAACGCCATGAAGCCATTTCTTTCGGTTATAATTCCGGCTTACAATGAGGAAAAAAGGCTTCCCGCCACGTTGATTGACGTTGATAGATATTTAAGAAGCGCAGACTTCTCCTGCGAAATTATTGTGGTTGACGACGGTTCTAAAGACGGCACAGCGGAAATTGTTAAAAAATTTGAAGATTCTATTGGAAACCTGCGCCTGATTAAAAACGAAGAAAATCACGGCAAGGGACACGCGGTGAAACAGGGAATGCTCGCGGCCGAAGGCGAATATCGGCTTTTTATGGATGCCGATAATTCCACTTCGGTAGACCAATTCCAAAAAATTCTACCTTTCCTAAAAGAAGGGTACGAGGTTATTATCGGTTCCCGTGATATTAAAGGAGCAGAGCTTGTGCCGCCGCAGCCTCTTTACAAAAGAGCATTGGGTAATATCGGTAATTTAGTTATTCAAATTCTTCTTCTTTGGGGGATTTGGGATACGCAGTGCGGTTTTAAATGTTTTAGCGGTAAAGCCACCCAAAGGATTTTTAGTTTAGTCACGATTGAGCGGTGGGGGTTTGACGTTGAGGCTTTGGCGCTGGGGAAGAAAATGGGTTATAAAATAAAAGAAGTGCCAGTGAGGTGGGTTAACAATCCTTATTCACAAGTAAAATTAAGCGGATATCTCACGTCTCTTTGGGATGTTTTCAAAATAAGGTTTCGGCTTTGGAAAGGGGATTATAAATATGAGTAATAACTATTCAGAACTTAGGCAAGATTTGGTCTCCGGCGACTGGATTTTGGTTGCGCCAAAGCGGGGCGCGAAACCCCACACTTTTTTAAGAAAGAAAGCGCGCTCGCCGGCCCCGCTCAAGAATTGCCCCTTCGAAAACATTCTAAAGACACACAAACCAATTTTTGTTTATAACGGCGGCGGGAAAAATGATAGTTGGGAAGTTGTGATCGTTGAAAATAAATATCCGGCGGTGGTTCATAAGAACGTTTGCGCCAAAAGTTTTCGTCACGGCATTTATTCCCTGGTCGGCGGCGTTGGCCACCATAACCTTATTGTTACGCGGGACCATAACCGTAACTTTGCGGCCCTAACGTCTTTGGAAGCCAATCAAGTGTTCCAAGTTTTCCGCGACCGCTATTTAATGCTTCTTAACGATTCTTGTCTTGCTTATATCTTAATTTTTCATAATTGGGGGCCGGATGCCGGCGCCACCATTTATCATCCCCATTACCAGCTTATTGCCGTCCCTGTAGTGCCGCCCGACGTTCGGCATTCTCTTACCGGTTCTTCAAATTACTTTAAAAAATACAAGCACTGCGTTCATTGCGATATGATTAAAGCCGAAAAAAAAGAAGGGAAGAGGATTGTTTATGAAAACCGAGGAGCCGTTATTATTGCTCCTTTTGTTTCTCGCGAGCCTTTTGAGCTCCGGATTTTCCCCAAAAAACATTCACCCTATTTCGAAAATATTCTTGATACCGAATTGGAAGACGTTGTCTCCGCTCTTCAGCTCGCTTTGAAAAGAATTGAGAAAAAATTAGGCAATTCCGATTACAACTTTTTCATCCATACGGCGCCCGTCAAGGAAAAGGAGAAATACCGCCATTACCATTGGCATATCGAAGTTATCCCCAAAACGAACATTTCCGCAGGTTTCGAGCTCGGCACCGGCATCGAGATAAACGTCGTTGATCCGGACGCGGCCGCAAGAATCTTGAGGACAAGATAAATCCAGAATGAACGAGATTCTTACCACGATTCTTGTCGCCGCCTCGCCTATTTTTGAAATCCGGGGAGCAATACCTCTTGCGATTTTTGGGTTTAATATGCCGCCGTTTGAGGCCTACGTCTTGGGAATAATAGGGAATTTTTTGCCGGTTTTGCCGCTCCTTTTCTTTTGGAATTTCCTTTACGAAAAACTTGTGCACCGGCTCTACCAGCTTAACCGTTTTTTCAACTGGCTTTTTGAGAGAACGAGAGCCAAGCACGCCGACCATTTTGCCCTTTGGCAGGACGTCGCTCTTTTGGTTTTTGTGGCCATTCCTCTGCCCATGACCGGGGCCTGGAGCGGGACGGTTGCGGCTTTTGTTTTCGGGGTGCCGATAAAGCAGGCGGCGCTCATGATTTGCCTTGGCAATATGATATCGGGCTTGATTGTTTTATTATTATCCAAGGGCGTTTCGCTCATATGAGTAAACTCATCATTGCCAACTGGAAAATGAATCCGTCCACTGTGTCGCAAGCAGTGAAGCTCGCACGCGCGGAGGATAAGAAAGGCGTGGTTATCGCGCCGCCGTTTCCTTTCCTTCCGTTGGTTTCAAAAGTTTTAAGGAAAGCAAAATTGGGGGCACAGGACGCTTTTTGGGTGCCGAAAGGCGCCTATACCGGCGAGGTTTCCATCCATCAACTTAAAACTTTGCGCGTTAAATACGTGATAATCGGCCACTCCGAGCGCAGGGGGCTTGGCGAAACGGATTGGTTGATCAATAAGAAAATCAGAGCCGCTCTTGCCGAAGACCTCACGGTTATTTTGTGCGTCGGCGAACCGTGGAGGGTTCGACGCAAAGGACTTGCCGCCGCAAAAAGATTTGTAAAACAGCAACTTCAAAAAGATTTAAAGGGAACTGATAAGCTAACGAAGTTGAAAGCTGAAAGCTTAATTACTGCTTACGAGCCCGTCTGGGCCATCGGCACCGGCCATGCCGACAGGCCCGAAGGTGCAGTTGAAATGATTAAATTCATTAAAAAAAATCTACAATCTAAAACCTATAACCTAAAATCTAGAGTACTGTACGGCGGGTCGGTTACCGGGAGGAACGCAGCCGGGTTTTTGAAACAAAAAGAAATTGGTGGCGCTCTGGTCGGCGGGGCGAGTTTGAAACCATCCGAATTTAAGAGAATCATCCGGAGTTTATAGTTTTTATGGTTAGTTCCTGGCGAAAATTTGACTGGCTTCTTTTTTCCGCGCTTCTTGCGATTGCTCTTGCGAGCTTGGTTTCGCTTTTGAGTTCCAATGCAATCCTTTTTTACAAACAGCTTGTTTGGTACATAATCGCGTTCTGTCTCATTCTTTTCTCCATCCGTATCGACTGGCGCGGCCTTATCAAAGAGTCTTATTTCCGCTACGGGATTTACTGGTTCGCCGTCGCTCTTCTTCTTATAGTTGACTTATCGGGGAAAACCATAAGAGGCGTAACAAGCTGGCTCCAATTCGGTGATTTTCAATTTGAACCGGCCGAACTCGCCAAACTTGGGCTGATTCTGCTCCTTGCCGGATTTTTTTCCAGGCGCCACATCGCCGCTTGGGTCGGCAAAAACATCGCCCTCTCTTTTTTCTACGCCTTAATCCCGACGGTCCTCGTCGCCGTTCAACCCGACCTCGGTTCGGCGCTCGTCGTTTTCGGAATTTGGATCGGTTTTTTGCTTCTTTCCGGAATAAATAAAAAAAGATTAGCCGTGGGTTTCTTGGTAGCTATCCTCTTTGCCGGCCTGCTTTGGGGTTTCTTTCTTAAGCCCTATCAAAAAGACCGGCTTCTCGGGTTCGTCAATCCCGAACGCGACCCGCTGGGCGTAAACTACAACGTTATCCAGTCGAAAATCGCCATCGGTTCAGCAGGATTCTGGGGCAAAGGTTTTGGCGCGGGCACGCAAGTCCAGTTCGGTTTTCTTCCCGAGGCGGAGACCGATTTTATTTTCGCCGCCTTCGTTGAGGAATGGGGGATCGTGAGCGGGCTCATTATTATTCTCGCTTTTCTCCTCGTAGTTTCCCGGATTGTAAAAATCGGCATTGAGGCGAAGAACAACGACTACAAATTCATTACTTTGGGGACGGCGCTTGTTCTCGCTATTCATTTTCTCCTTAATATCGGCTCAAACTTGGGTTTTTTGCCCGTGACGGGCATTAATTTCCCGTTTTTAAGCTACGGCGGTTCCAATATCTTGACAGTCGCGATTCTCGTAAGTATAGTAGAAAGAATCAAGCTTGAATCCTCATGATTAACGAAAGAGGCCTTTTAAATTTGCGTTTCCTTATTGCTTTAGGAGGCGTTTTATTTTTAATACTTGCGACCGCTTATTTTTTCTACGGTTTGGAACCGAATCTCGCCTCCGGCGAGTCGAGAAATGACAGTCCCTCCGCCGCCGCCTCGGTTTTCAAAATTTCCAAAGGCGAAGGTCTGAAAGAAATCGGCGCCCATCTCTCGCAAGGCGACTTCATTAAATCCATCACGATTTTCAAACTTTATTCGTTATTCTCCGGCAACGCCCAGAAATTTAAGCCGGGCATCTACGAAATAAATTCCGGGATGAGCGTTCCGGAAATAGTGAAGGTATTGACCGCCGGCGGAGAGAATGAAGTGACAATTGTTATTCCCGAGGGCACCGCTTTGAAAGACATCGATTCCGTCCTCGCCGCCTCCGGCATCATAGAGAAAGGTTCTTTGGTGAAATATTCATTTGCCGCGCTCCGGCCGGATTATCCGTTCTTAAACGACGTGAGTTCGCTCGAGGGTTTTCTCTTTCCTGATACTTATCGTTTTGAAGTCTCTTCGCAAACCGAAACGGTTGTGAAAACAATGCTTGATAATTTCAAAGTCAAAGTTTGGGAGGGCTTGAGTTCCAAAAACAATTGGTATGATACGCTTATTCTCGCTTCCTTTCTGGAGCGGGAAGTGATTGATTTCGCTGACCGGCAGATTGTGGCCGGAATCCTATTGAAAAGACTCAAACTCGGCATGCCCTTGCAAGTTGATGCCACTATAAGCTATCTTAAATGTAATGGTGAACTCAAGGGGTGCCGAGGGGCCCTCATCACTAAAAAGGATCTGAGTTTGCCTTCGCCATACAACACTTATCAGAGGTTAGGTTGGACGCCAACCCCCATTTCTAATCCGGGGGAGGTCTCCATTTCTGCGGCTTTGAATCCCGTTTCCAGTTCTTATTTGTATTATCTTTCCGCCAAAGGAACTCAGGAAACGATTTTTGCGAAGACGCTCGAGGAACACAACCGCAACCGGGCTAAATATCTATAGACCTCAAAGTGCTACATCCCGTTTAACCGAGAGAAGCCTTTCGCGTTTCAATCGTCTTAAAATAAAAGGGCATTATGTCAAAAGTAAAAGTTTTTTCATATTACAAGGGACCCAAGTTCACAGGACCGAATCTCATAGAATTTCAGCTCAATTCCTTCAATTGGTTTCTGAAGACGGGCCTGAAGGAGCTTTTTGATGAGATTTCGCCGATTAAGGACCACACTGGGAACGAGTTGGAACTTCATTTTTTGGATTACAAGTTCGACCCGCCCAAATACACCGAAGAGCAATCCAAATACAAAGACCTGACCTATGAGGCCGCTCTTCGGGTCAATTTAAAGCTCGTTGACAAGACCGTGAAGCAGAGCCGGACCCAGGAAGTTTATCTCGGCGACTTTCCGATAATGACCGAGCGCGGCACCTTCATTATCAACGGCGTGGAGCGGGTGGTCATCGCCCAGCTCATCCGTTCGGCCGGTGTCTATTTTACCGCGTCCGTTTTCCGGGGGCGGAAGCTTTTCGGCGCCAAAGTGATTCCCAACCGCGGCAGTTGGATAGAATTAGAAACTGATGCAAGCGGCCTTATCGGCGTGAAAATTGACCGCAAGAGGCGGGTGCCCGTAACCTCGCTCCTCCGGATTTTCGGTCTGCAGTCGAATGATGCAATTTTGAAGAAATTTGCCAACGTTGATACCGGCAAAATCAAATTCATTGAAGCAACTTTAAAACAGGATGATGCCAAAACCGTTGATGAGGCCTATATTGAAATTTACAAGCGCCTTCGGCCGGGGGATTTGGCGACCGCCGACAACGCCCGGTCCTTGATTGAACCAATGTTCCAGCGTTTCGACCGCTACGATCTGGGCGCCGTCGGCCGCTTCAAATTCAATCAGCGATTGGAAATAACCAAAAAGAAAAACGGCCTTTTGGATTTGGAAGATGTCGCTCAGCTAGTCAAAGAAGCAATCAGATTGAACAATGATTTACTTGCCGAGCCGGACGAAATCGACCATCTGGGGAACCGCCGGGTAAGAGCGGTCGGGGAACTGATGCAGTCGCGCCTCCGCGTCGGCTTCGCGAGAATGCGCCGCGGCGTCCAGGACCGGATGTCCACTCTGGAACGGAAAGGACTCCAGCCCGCCCAGCTCGTAAACTACAAAGTACTGACCGCCGTTATCCGCGATTTTTTCACTTCTTCCCAGCTTTCGCAATTCATGGACCAAGTGAACCCTTTAGCTGAATTGGAACACAAGCGGCGGCTATCCGCCATGGGTCCCGGGGGTCTCACGCGTGAGCGAGCCGGCTTTGAGGTCCGCGACGTGAACCCATCCTATTATGGGCGGATTTGTCCCATTCAGACGCCGGAAGGCGCGAACATCGGTCTCGTCAACTACTTGGCCAATTACGCCCGTTTGAATGACTTTGGGTTTTTGGAAGCACCTTATTTTGCTGTCTTGAGGGGCAAGGTTACTTCTAAAGTCGTTTGGTTGGATGCGATCGAGGAGCAGAAGCACATTATCGGCCAGGCTGACACCAAAACCGACGAGGACGGCCGCATTGCGAAGGAAAGGGTGGCCGCGAGAATCAAAGGCAAGCCGGGGCAGTGCAAGCGGGAAGAGTTGGAATTCATGGACGTTTCGCCCAACCAGTTCGTGAGCATCGCCACATCTCTCATTCCTTTTCTGGAACATGATGACGCGAACCGGGCGCTCATGGGCTCCAACATGCAGCGCCAGGCCGTTCCTTCTATTAAACCGCAGGCGCCCTTGGTCGGCACCGGCGTTGAAGAAAAAGCAGCTTACGATTCCCGGCAGGTTTTAATTTCCGACCACGACGGCGTGGTCGCGGCCGTCGACGGCAAGGAAATCGTGATTAAAACCGATGGCGGCGAAAAGGTTTACAACATCATCAAATTCCGCCGGTCCAATCAGTCCACTTGTCTTTCCCAACAGCCGGTGGTTCGGGTGGGCGACAAAGTGAAGAGTGGAACGCTTCTCGCCGACGGTCCCGCGACCGAAGGGGGAGTGCTTGCCCTGGGCCAGAATCTTTTGGTCGCTTTTATGCCCTGGCACGGCGGCAATTACGAGGATGCCATCATTTTATCGGAGCGCGTCCAACAGGAGGATTTATTCACCTCCATTCACATTGAAACGTTCGTTTGTTCCGTCCGCGACACCAAACTGGGTCCCGAGATGACGACGCCGGACATTCCAAACGTAGCCGAAGACAAATTAAGGAACCTGGACGAAGAGGGCATTGTCCGCATCGGTGCCGAAGTGCGGGCGAACGACATTTTGGTCGGAAAGATTTCTCCCAAAGGCGAATCGGAACTCACCTCCGAAGAGCGGCTCCTGCGGGCCATCTTCGGCGAGAAGGCGCGGGACGTTAAAGATTCATCTCTCACTATTCCCCACGGCAAGCAAGGTCGTGTGATTGGCGTGAAAATCTTCTCGCGCGACAAAGGTGACAAACTCGAACCGGGTATCATTAAAAAAATCCAGATTGAGATCGCCCAACTACGCAAAATCCGGGCCGGCGACAAGCTGACTGGCCGGCACGGCAACAAAGGCGTTATTTCCCAAATCAGGGCCGTTGAAGACATGCCCCATCTTGAGGACGGCACGCCGGTGGACGTCATTTTGAATCCCCTGGGTGTTGTCTCCCGAATGAACCTCGGCCAGGTTCTGGAAACGCATCTCGGCTTTGCCGCCAAAAAACTTGGCTACCGCGCCGTGGTGCCGCCCTTTGTTGGCGCCTCCGAAGAAGAAATTAAATCGGAAATGGAAAGCGCGGGTATTCCTAAGACGGGGAAGATTAAGGTTTACGACGGTTTGACCGGCGAGCCCTTCCGAGAACCGGTGATGGTGGGTTATGTCTACATAATGAAACTCAACCACTTAGTTGAGGACAAAATCCACATGCGCTCCACCGGTCCTTATTCTTTGATTACCCAGCAACCTTTGGGTGGCAAGGCCCAGCTCGGCGGCCAGCGCTTCGGCGAAATGGAGGTTTGGGCCCTTGAGGGCTACGGGGCCGCTCATACCCTTCAGGAGATGCTTACTATAAAATCCGACGATGTTCTCGGCCGATCAGCGGCCTTTGAATCTATTATTCGCGGCCAGGATATTAGAAAGCCGAATATTCCCGCTTCTTTCAACGTGCTCGTTTCGGAATTGAAGGCTCTGGGTTTGGGCGTTGATACCGTGGGCGGCGAAGACGGCGAGAAAGACAATAAAGAAGAACATGACGAATAGAAATTCCGACGTTAAATCAATATCCATCAGAATGGCTTCGCCTGGGGAAATTCTACAGTGGTCTCACGGTGAAGTTATTAAGCCCGAAACGTTGAATTACCGCACCCAGCGGCCGGAGAAGGACGGGCTTTTTTCCGAACGGATTTTCGGTCCGACCCGAGATTACGAGTGCTACTGCGGCAAATACAAGAAAATCCGGTACAAGGGCGTGGTCTGCGAGAAATGCGGCGTAGAAGTGACGCGGGCCCAGGTCCGACGCGAAAGGATGGGACACATCAATCTCGCCACCCCCATCGTTCATATCTGGTTTTTGAAAACCGTGCCGAGTCGCTTGAGCTTGCTTTTGGACATCTCCGTGCCGAAGCTGGAGAAAGTCATCTATTACGCCGCTTTTGTCGTGACTTCAGTGAATGAAGAAGCGAAATCTCAAACTCTCCTTAAGCTGAAGCAAGAATTCAAATCCCTGAAGAAAGAAAAGAAAAGCGCCGAAGACAACCTAGAAGAAGCGAAGGAACGGCAGGAGGAAATCCTCTCCGTTTTGAAGCCGGGTTTGATTCTTACGGAAGCCGAGTACTACGCCCTTTCGCGGGTTTTCGGCGACGTTTTTGAAGCCGACCGCGGCGCGGGAGCCGTGAGGAAAATTCTTGAAGGCATAGATTTGAACATTCTCGTGAAGGATTTAAATAAAGAACTTGAAACTTTAAAAGATGTCACGCGCCGCCGCCGCGTCTTGCAGCGTTTGCGGCTTATCAGGTCGCTGCAAAAATCAGGGCTACGGCCCGAGTGGATGGTTTTGACCGTGCTCCCGGTTCTCCCGCCGGAATTGCGGCCGATGGTCGCCTTGGACGGCGGGCGTTACGCCACCGCCGACTTGAACGATCTCTATCGCCGCGTCATCAACCGCAACAACCGGCTCAAAAAACTCGTTGATTTGAAAGCGCCGGAGGTCATTGTCGTGAACGAAAAGAGAATGCTTCAGGAAGCAGTTGACGCTTTAATTGATAATTCTTCGAGTTTGGGCACTCAGATTCTTTCCACCCGTCGCCGCCCGCTCCGGTCGCTCGCCGACCTTTTGAAAGGCAAGCAAGGCCGGTTCCGCCAGAACCTGCTCGGCAAACGGGTTGATTACTCGGGCCGCTCGGTCATCGTCGTCGGCCCCGAATTGAAATTGAACGAATGCGGCCTGCCGAAAAATCTCGCTCTTGAGCTTTTCCGGCCGTTTGTCATCAACAAAATCATTGAACGGGGCCACGCTTACAACATCAAGCAGGCCAACCGCTTAATTGAACAGGGAACTTCCGACGTCTGGGCTATTTTGGAAGAAGTGATGGCGAACAAGAGGATTCTTTTAAACCGCGCACCCACTCTCCACCGTCTCGGCATTCAGGCCTTCAAACCGCTCCTTATTGAAGACCTCGCCATTCGGATTCCGCCGCTCGTCTGTTCGGCCTTCAACGCCGACTTCGACGGCGACCAAATGGCCGTTCACTTGCCGCTCACCGTTGAGGCGCAGTACGAAGCCAAATATTTAATGGACGCCGCCAAGAACTTATTGAAACCGGCCAACGGCGAGCCGATTGTGACGCCTACCCAAGATGTGGTTTTGGGAATTTATTACCTGACGAGAGGGAAGAAGGACGCGAAAGGTGAAGGCAAAATATTTTCTGATTTCACGGAAGCGATGCTTGCTTATGAGGCCGGTCTTTTGGATCTGAACGCCGAGATTAGAGTAAGGCATGATGGCAAAATAATCGCGACGACTTACGGCCGGCTGATTTTTAACAGTATCCTGCCGGAGGGATTTGGCTTTGTGAACGACCATCTCACCAAATCCAAGCTGGCAAAGTTGGTGAGCCGCATTATTGATAAATATGGAATTGAATCCTCCCACGAGTATCTGGACAGAATCAAAAACCTCGGTTTTCTTTACGCCACTATTTCCTCAATCAGTTTCAGCATTGACGACACGATAATTCCGAAAGAAAAAGAGGAAATTCTTGCGAAGGGCAACGATGAGGTGGCCGCGATTGAAGCGCAGTACCACGAAGGGCTTTTAACCGAAAAAGAGCGCCAGCGCAACATTATTGGTGTCTGGACTCGCGTTTCGGGACAGGTGAGCGACTTAGTTGCCAAAGAACTGTCGCCGTCAAATCCGCTCTATTCCATCATCAACTCCGGTGCCCGCGGCACCTGGGCTCAACTGCACCAGGTGATGGGCATGAAGGGACTTCTCACGAACCCGAAGAACGAAACCATCGAATTGCCCGTCAAATCCTCCTTTAAGGAAGGCCATAAGGTCCTGGAGTATTTTATTTCCACCCACGGCGCCCGCAAGGGTTCGACCGACACCGCCCTAAAGACCGCCTCCGCCGGCTACTTGACGCGCCGGCTCGTTGACGTGGCCCAAGACGTAATCGTGAAAGAAAAAGACTGCAAAACGGAGAAGGGTATAGAGCTTATAAGAAAGGAAGGCGACGCCTATGGCTATGACTTCGGCGACCGGGTTTATTCCCGAACCACCCTGGAAGACGTGAAAATCGGCCGGAGGGCCGTGGTAAAAGCCGGCGAAGTTATAAGCCGCGCCGCCTCCGAAGAAATTCAGACCTCCGACATCGCTTCTGTCAAAGTGCGTTCGCCCATCACCTGCAATTCGCTCTACGGGATTTGTTCCGCCTGTTACGGTTGGGATTTGGCTACGGAAAAACCCGTTCTAATCGGCGAAGCGGTTGGCATTGTGGCGGCGCAGTCCATCGGTGAGCCGGGCACCCAGCTTACCATGCGAACTTTCCACATCGGAGGAGTCGCGGGCGTGGACATCACCGCCGGCCTCCCTCGGGTGGAGGAGGTTTTTGAGGCAAGGCCGCCGAAAGGCAAAGCCGTGCTTGCCAAGGACGGCGGCACGGTTGTGGGCATTGAAGAACAAGGTCTCACTAAAGTCATCAAAATTAAGGAAACCGTTCCCAAGAGCAAAACTAAGAAAAACGCCTTTGTTGAGTATCTAGTGCCGGCGGGTGTAACCCTTAACGTCAAAGAAAGCGACGTTGTCAAAAAAGGCGATTTGCTTTCCGAAGGCCATCTTGATTTGAAAGAACTTCTGGAGTACCGCGATATTGAAGCGGTGAAGCATTATATCATCAACGAAGTTCAAAAAATTTACGTCCCCGAAGGCACCTCCATCAACGACAAGCACGTGGAAATTATCGTCCGGCAGATGCTCTCCAGGGTGCTCGTCAAAGACTCGGGTGACACGAACTTTATGGCGGGGGACATTCTTGAAAAATCAAAATTCCGGGAAGTCAATCTGGGAATGAAACGTGAGGGCAAGAATCCGGCCAAAGCATTGCAGCTTATTTTGGGCATCACCCGTGTGGCACTCACCACCGAAAGCTTCCTTTCCTCAGCTTCGTTTCAGGAGACAAGCCGGGTGCTGGTGGGCGCTTCCGTGGAAGGCAAGGTTGACACCTTGCGCGGCCTTAAGGAGAACGTCATTATCGGCAAGCTCATTCCGGTCGGCAGCGGTTACCGCGGCATTCCTGAGGGCGAAATTGCACGCCTTAAGGAAATCTTTTACCCAGCCGTTGCCCCGCCGGAAGAAGAAATGCCGCCCACGCCCTCAATTGACGTTCCGGAAAACGCCTGATAAAGTGGCAATATGTATGAATTAACCGCCGTTACCAAAGAAGAAAATTTTGCGCCCCTGAAGGAGGTTCTCGCAAGAAGCGGTGTAAAGATATTAAGCGAAGAAGCGCCGAAAAAAATTCACATGTTTTACCCTGTGAAAAAAGAAAGGTACGGCTTTTTAGGTGTCTTTAAATTTGAAAGCGCTCCCGAGGCGCTAGGGCGACTCTCGGCCGATTTGAATCTAAAAGGGGAAGTTCTCCGTTTTGTTATTGTCAAACCAAAAAAGGTGAAAATTAGGGAAAACGAGAGCCCGACTAGATCTACCGCCCCCCGCGATTTTTTAAAGGCTCCGATTGTGAAAAAGCCGGCTGAGGCCGCCTTGACCAACGAAGAGCTTGAGAAAAAGATAGAGGAAATTCTAAAATAAAAACAATGAACTTAAACAGAGTCATTTTAATCGGACGGCTCACGGGAGATCCGCAGCTCCGAACCACGCCAGCCGGCCAGCCGGTTACAACTATTTCGCTTGCAACGAACAGGGTTTGGACCAATAAAGCGGGCGAGAAGCAGCAGGATGTCCAGTTTCACAATGTCGTTATCTGGGGCAGGCAAGCGGAAGTCGTCAATCAATTCCTGAAGAAAGGAAGTTTGGCAATGGTGGAAGGGCGGCTCCAAACCCGCACTTGGCAGGACAACCAAGGGCAGAACCGGCGGACGACGGAAATCGTCTGCGAGCGGATTCAATTCGGCCCGCGGGCGGGCGGTTCGCCTGCGCCGGCGGGAGAGGGCACCGATGCCGCTCCCGCGTTTGGAGGAACCGACAGCGAAGTTAAAGAAACGCTCCCGGAAATAAACATTGATGGCGACGAGATAAAACCGGAAGACATCCCTTTTTAAAATATGCGCCAGTGCAATTTTTGCTCTCAAAATGTAAAAGCGATAGATTTTAAGGATGTCGCCGTTCTGCGCCGCTATATTTCGGGTCAGGCGAAAATCATTGACCCTCGCCACACCGGCGTCTGCGCCAAACACCAGCGCCAGCTCGCGAGGGCCGTGAAACGCGCCCGTGTCATGGCTCTTCTGCCTTTTGTCCGCCGTTGAAGATGGACAGGGCTCTTTTTGAATTTTTCCATTCGCTTGCTAACCGGGCCGCGTTCTTGGACGGCCTCATTGGCTTTCTGGCGGTTTATTTTGTCTATTTTTTAGTTGCCGGGCTTTTGTTTTTTTTGTACAAAATGAAAGCTGCACCGAGGCACAAGGTTTTTGCGTTTCTTACGCTTTCTTTAGGTGCCGTTCTTTCCCGGGGAATTTTCACCGAAATCATCAGGTTCTTCTACGACCGGCCAAGGCCCTTTGAGGTTTTGAACATCACCCCGCTTTTTCTTGACGAAAACCCCGCTTTCCCTTCGGGACACACCGCCCTTTTATTCGCTCTTTCGTTCGCTCTTCTTCATTTCAATAAAAAACTGGGTTATTGGTTTTTGGGATTTTCCTTACTTGTTGGCATCTCAAGAATCATTGCCGGCGTCCATTGGCCGAGCGATATTTTGAGCGGCATAGTCGTCGCTTTTATCTCGGTTTGGATCGTCCGCCTCCTTTTGAAGAAATACGAGATTTAGTTTAAAGTTACCTTTGTTATACCCCTATGCACCTTAAGCACGGGGGTCTTATCGCGTTTATGGGTCAATTTCAAATCACAAAAACATTTCAGCCGGACGGTGACCAACCAAAAGCGATAAAGGCGCTTGTTGAAGGGCTAAATTATGGTTACGGAAACCAGACGCTTTTGGGCGTGACCGGTTCGGGCAAAACCTTTACGGTTGCAAATGTCATCGAAAAAATCGGCAAGCCCACACTCTACATTGCTCACAACAAGACCCTGGCGGCCCAGCTCTGCAATGAGCTCCGGGAGTTTTTTCCGGGAAATTCTGTCCATTATTTCGTCTCCTACTACGACTACTATCAGCCGGAGGCCTACATGCCCATAACTGACACTTATATCGGCAAGGAAGCGATGATTAACGACGAGATAGACAAGTTGCGCCACGCGGCGACAACTGCGCTTTTGACGCGCAATGACGTGATTGTGGTCGCGTCCGTCTCCTGCATTTACGGCCTTGGCGCGCCCGAGGTTTACGCCGAGAATATCTTCCATTTCAAAGCCGGCGACAAAGTGGACCGTTCCAAATTCGTGCGCAAGCTCGTGGAATTGCAGTTTAAGCGGACGAGCGCCGACCTGAAACGCGGCACTTTCCGGTTGCGGGGCGACAATTGGGAAATCATGCCGCCGGATCGGGAAGTGATTTACAATCTGGAATTGGAGAAAGGAAAAATAAAAACCATTTACGAAATTGACCCGGTAAAAGGTTTTCAAAAGGAAAAAACACCCACCCTTTCTGAAATTTACATTGCCCCCGCTAGACATTTCATCACACCTTTACCGGAGCGCGAGCGGGCGATTAAAGCGATTGAAGCGGAACTTGCAGAGCGGCTGAAATATTTTGAAAGGGAGGGAAAACTGCTTGAGGCCGAGCGGCTGGAACGCCGGACAAGAGGGGACTTAGCCATGATTCGGGAAATCGGCTACTGCAACGGCATTGAGAATTATTCGCGCCATCTCTCCGGCCGCCGAGCTGGTGAGCCGCCGGAGACGCTGCTTGATTATTTTCCAAAGGACTTCTTGACCGTGATTGACGAATCGCATGTTACTGTGCCTCAACTTCACGGTATGTACGAGGGTGATGCCTCGCGGAAGAAAACGCTCATTGAATTCGGTTTCCGGCTGCCTTCCGCCGCCGACAATCGGCCGCTTATGTTTCCGGAATTCGAAAGCAAAGTGGGGCAGGTAATTTACACTTCGGCGACCCCGGGCCCGTACGAGAGGAGAAAAAGCAATCAGATCGTAGAGCAAATCATCCGGCCGACCGGTTTGGTTGACCCGGAAATAGTTATTCGACCGGCTCGAGGCCAGGTTGACGATTTGATTCCGAGAATTAAAGAAAGAGTAGACGTGAAAGAGCGCGTTTTAGTGACCACGCTTACCAAGCGAATGGCCGAAGATTTAAGTTCTTATTTGGAAGAGCAGGGCATTAAAGTGACGTATCTCCACAGCGACGTTAAAACTTTGGATAGAATCAGGATTTTGACGAATTTGAGAAGAGGTAATTTCGACGTTCTGGTCGGCGTGAATCTGCTCCGCGAAGGACTGGACCTGCCGGAAGTTTCGCTTGTCGCGATTTTGGACGCGGATAAGGAGGGGTTTCTGCGTTCGGAAACCTCGCTTATCCAGACCATTGGCCGGGCCTCCCGCAATGTCAGTGGCCAAGTTTTGATTTATGCCGATAACATTACCGGTTCGGTAAAGCGCGCCGTGGATGAAACTGAACGCCGCCGCAAAATCCAGATTGAATATAACTTGCGTCACGGCATCACGCCGAAAACAATCGTGAAGAAAATCACCGACATCGTGCCGGTCGAGGAAATCCTGAATTTGGAAATGAAACCCTTGCCGCGCTCTAAAGCGGAAATTAAGAAAATAATCGCCGGAAAAGAAAAAGAAATGAGAGAAGCAGCAAGTAGACTTGATTTTGAACTCGCGGCAGTTTTAAGAGATGAAATTAAAGCTTTATCTAAGAAGGCGGGGAAGCAGTTTTGAGAAGTTGACAAGATTAGATTTTTGTGCTAAAGCTTAAACTAGCACGAACTGGCAACCTAAAGCCCCAACGAATGTTGAGGGTGAGAGGAAACCATAACAAGGAGAGCCGCTTGCAGTCGGTTGCGACTGCAGTTCCCCGCCGCTTTGAGAATCGTGGAGTTAGCGGCGGGGAGGTAATTGCCGCCGTAACCAAGCCCCAGACCAGGAGTATTGTGGTCCAGACCGAGCCCTTTGCTAAGGACTCGTTCTTTGGGGAGAGCGGTCCCGCGGAGCTCTGCATTTGGGACAACTTCCGAACCCAGGTGCTATCAGCAGTTTCCGAGACCGTGCCCGCGTTTCGAGGCACGCTCACGAGAACTGAGCTTGAGGAGCACATGGGGGACTCCGAGATTTTCGCCAACGGGACATCCCGGCCGCTCCTCTCGCCGGACGATTTTGTTGCGGTCGTCCGTGACCTCATCTCCCGCCAGCCGAGAGGTGAGAGGGGAATCCTTCTCACAAACGGGGATGCCAACATCTTCCATGTGCAGCCGGAGGATGGACCTGTGGTTGCGGTGCGTGGGCGCTGGCGCGTTGGTCTCGGCGGTTGGAGCCTGCGCGCGTATGGCCGGGACGACGTCAGATGGCTCAAAGGCCACTGCGTGTTCTCCCGCGGCTGACCCATCTACCGCAGTTCTCGCAAAGTAGCACAGACAGGCCGCAAGAGGTTTCCTCTTGCGGCCTGTTCCTGTTTTTACTAAACTTGAGATACTACCCCTATATGAACCAAAAAGAGGGGCAGTTTCTGTTATGCAGGACAAAATTGTTATAAAAGGAGCAAGAGAGCATAATCTCAAGAACGTCAATCTGGAAATTCCTCGCGACAAAATGGTGGTTTTTACCGGGCTTTCCGGGTCGGGGAAATCCTCGCTGGCTTTTGACACGATTTTTGCCGAGGGCCAGCGCCGCTACATTGAATCGCTCTCGGCCTATGCCCGGCAGTTTTTAGGTCGTTTGGACAAGCCTGATGTTGACGAAATTGACGGATTATCGCCCGCGATTTCCATTGACCAGAAAAGCCATTCTCACAACCCGCGCTCCACGGTCGCGACCGTCACGGAAATTTACGATTATCTCCGCGTTCTTTTCGCCCGCGTGGGCATTCCCCATTGTCCGAAGTGCGGCCGGGAAATCAAAAAAATGACGAACGAGGAAATTGTGGATACCGTGCTCCGGATTTATCAAAACAAAAAATCCGACAAAAACCTCGTGGTTTTGGCGCCGGCTGTCCGCGGCCGGAAAGGGGAATATTATCAGCTCCTTTACGATTTCTTAAACGCCGGTTTTCGAGAAGCACGCATTGACGGTAAGATTCATAACTTGCGGGAAAGAATTGAGCTTAGCCGTTACAAACAGCACACAATAGAGCTCGTGGTGGATAGATTGCCTGACGGTTTGGATATGCGCGAGAAGGACAATCGCTTGCGTTTGGCCGAAGCGGTGGAGTCGGCCTTGAAATACGGCAACGATGTTGTAACCGTGATTGCCGATGAAGAAGAAACTTCGCTCTCCGCCAAATTCACTTGTCCCAACGACAGTTACTCTTTTCCGGAAATAGAGCCGCGACTTTTTTCCTTCAACAGCCCCTACGGCGCCTGCGAGGTCTGCCACGGTTTAGGGACGGAGAGCATTTGGTCGGAAAAACCCTGTCCCAAATGTTTAGGCAAGCGTCTGCGAGACGAAGCGTTAAGTGTTCTCATTGCTGATAAAAGCATTGCCTCGGTTGTGGCAAATTCTATAAGCAACGCCCGTAAATTCTGCGATGAAGTGGAAGGAAAAATTGACGAGAATTTCAAGGAGGTGGTTTCAGCGCCACTGCGCGAAATCAAAAACCGGCTGAAATTCATGATTGATGTCGGTTTGGAATATCTCACGCTTGAACGGCGAGCCGGGACGCTCTCGGGCGGCGAAGCTCAGCGTATCCGCCTCGCCTCCCAAATCGGTTCGCGTCTCACCGGCACGCTCTACATATTGGACGAACCGACTATCGGTCTTCACCAGCGCGACAACGCGAAACTCATCGCTACTCTCCAAGATTTGCGGGATTTAGGGAACACCGTCCTCGTTGTGGAGCACGACGAGGAAACCATCCGCCAGTCGGATTATCTCGTGGACATCGGGCCGGGCGCCGGCGTCCACGGCGGTAAAATCGTGGCCCAAGGGTCGATTCCCGAAATTCTCTCCGACAAAAAATCCAAGTCGCTCACCATCGATTACCTGAACGGCAGGGAATTCATTCCCGTGCCGGAGAAAAGACGGCCGGTGACGCGGAAGGGCGACTTTTTGGTGATAAAGGGCGCAAGCGCGAATAATCTGAAAGACATTGACGTGCAAATTCCCTTGCACCGGTTTGTGGCCGTAACCGGTGTTTCCGGCTCAGGAAAAAGTTCCTTGGTTTATGATGTCATCTACAAAGCGCTCGCCAATGCCTGGAACGGCGCAAATTATAAAGTCGGCGCGCATAAAGGCATGACCGGTTTGGAAAATTTGAACCGTGTGATTAATATTGACCAGTCGCCGATAGGTCGTACCCCGCGTTCCAATCCAGCCACTTATGTCGGCGCTTGGACTTTTATCCGCGAGCTTTTTGCCGCAACCGAAGACGCCCGCGTCCGCGGCTACAAGCCGGGACGCTTCAGTTTCAATGTCCGCGGCGGGCGGTGCGAAAACTGTGAAGGCCACGGCACGATTGCGATTGAAATGCACTTTTTGCCGACCGTTTACGTCACTTGCGACGTCTGCAAAGGCAAGCGTTTTGATCGCGAGACTCTGGAAGTTGAATATAAACATAAGAACATTTATGACATCTTAAAGATGACCGTGGAGGAAACAGTGGAGTTTTTCCGCGATATTCCCTGGCTTTACGACCGGCTGAAAATTCTGGAAGAAGTGGGTTTGGGCTATTTAACGCTGGGGCAGTCGGCGACGACTTTGTCTGGCGGCGAGGCCCAGCGGATAAAACTCACGGCCGAACTCGGCAAGCGCGACACTAGGAAAACGATTTATCTTCTTGATGAACCGACGACCGGTCTTCATTTTGCCGACGTTCAGAATCTTTTGAAAGTTTTGGACCGGTTGGTCGCGCGCGGCAATACTGTTGTTGTGATTGAACATAACTTGGATGTCATCAAGACCGCTGACTGGGTGATTGACTTGGGGCCCGAAGGCGGCGAAAAGGGCGGGGAGATGATTGTCGCCGCGCCACCCGAAGGCGTCATGAAAAAAGCCGGTAGTTTTACGGGCGCTTACCTCAAGAAAGCCCTCGCTAAAAAATGAAAAAACTTCACGCCAAAATGCCAGATTCGCCGGGCGTCTACTTAATGAAAAACGCTCGCGGCCGGATTCTTTATATCGGCAAGGCGGCAAATTTAAAAAGGCGGGTTTCCAGTTATTTTTTGCGTCCCGCACGCCTGCCTGCCGGCAGGCAGGATTCGCGAATTGAAAAAATGGTGAGCGAGGTGCGCAAGATTGATTACAAAAAAACCGACACTGCTTTGGAAGCACTAATTTTGGAGGCGACTCTTATTAAAAAACACGAACCGCCCTATAACGTCAGAGAAAAAGACGACAAGAGCTTCCTTTACGTGGAAATAACGAAAGATAAATTCCCGCGAGTGCTTTTGGTGCGCGGCCGTGCCTACCGGCAGGCAGGCAAAAGCCGGGCGGGAGGGGATAGATTTGGACCGTTTACTTCTGCTTCAAGTGCGCGGGAGGCGCTCCGCATCATCCGCAAAATTTTTCCGTTCAGCGTCCATCCGGCGGATAAAATCGGCAAATTCAAGAAACCCTGTTTTGACTACGAAATTGGTCTTTGTCCGGGTACTTGCGCCGGTCTTATAGATAAGACCGATTATCTGAAGAACGTCAGAAACATCAAACTGCTTTTCCAAGGCAAGAAAGCGGCCATATTGAGGACGCTAAAACGGGAAATGGAAGCGGCGAGCAAGCGGCTGGACTTCGAAAAAGCCGCCAAATTACGGGGCCGGATTTTCGCGCTGGAGCACGTGCAGGACGTGGCGCTCATCAAGAGCGAGGAAGACAGCGGTACGGAAAACAAGGCAAGAATTGAAGGATACGACATTTCCGATATTTCCGGGACATCGGCCGTGGGAGCGATGGTTGTTTTTCGCGGCGGCAGACCGGCACCGAATGAATACCGGAAGTTCAAAATCGGCACGGTTTTTAAACCGAACGATACTGCAATGTTGAAAGAAGTGATTGGCCGGCGTTTGAACCATCGGGAATGGCCGCTGCCCGATTTATTCCTGATTGACGGCGGCAAGCCGCAGGTGAACGCCGCAAAAAAGATTCTCAGAGATTCCGGTTTCGTGATTCCGGTCGTGGGCATCGCCAAGGGCGCGAAACGAAAGAAAAACGAATTCATTGGTTCTATACCCTACAACCTATCACCTATAACCTTGATTAAGGTTCGCAACGAAGCCCACCGTTTCGCCCAAAGTTACCACAAAAGGTTAAGGAAAATAATCTCACTAGGTTTGTAAAGGATTGAATTTATTGCTTGAATTTAACGCCTCAAAATATCAGTATATGCTGAGATTTTGAGGCAAGCTCTGTTATAATAAACTTGTGGCCAAGACATCAAGAGATGCAAGAAGACATATAAGGGCAATAAGTGAGTTTTTTGCTGCCGGGAAAGCTGTAACCGAAGCCGCAGTTAATGATTTTATCGGCACCTACAAAAAGAGGAAATTCTTAAAGCAAAGTTTGCGCCGGCTAATTGAAAAGGGTTTGGTTGAAAAGAAAAATAACAAGTTTGTTCCGACTCTCGCTGGTATCAGGTTTTTTCGTTCAAACATTGAGAGATCGTTGAAACCAAAAAATTGGGATGGTAAGTGGTACCTTTTAAGTTTTGACGTTCCGGTTAAACTGAACGTAAAGAGAGACTATTTAAGAAGGGTGCTTAAAAGTTATGATTTTTATCCGCTCCAAAAGAGCGTTTGGGTGGGCCCGAATAAATTCGGCGACGACCTTTGGGAATTTGTCGTTCAAAAGGAACTTAATAAATATTGCCGGGTTATGGTGGTGAGCGTTTTAGAAGGGGATGAGGATTTAAAAAAGTATTTCAAAATCGGGTTTTAATTTGTGTGCCTCAAAAACTCAGTATATGCTGAGTTTTTGAGGCACAAACATGGTTAATTTGTTTAAATATTCAGTGGTATAATATTTAGTAATGTCAGAAACGAGAATTTGCCAGAATTGCAAGCAACAATTCACGATTGAGCCGGACGATTTCGCGTTTTATAAAAAGATAAGCGTCCCGCCACCGACGTGGTGCCCGGAGTGCAGGTTAGTGAGAAGGTTAATTGTTCGTAATGAACGGAGTTTGTATAGAAGAATCTGTGATCTTTGTGGAAAAGAGAAAATAATGATGTTTTATCCTCAAAGTCCTTTCAAGGTATATTGCTACGAATGTTGGTTTGGCGATAACTGGAATCCAATGGGGTATGGGAAAGAATATGACTTTTCACAGCCCTTTTTCGAACAGTTTAGTGATTTGCTCCATGTGGTACCGAGGCCGGGGATTCTAAAACAAGGATTCGCTATTGAGAGTGAATACACCAACCGAGTCAGCGAAATTAGAAATTGTTATCTTATTTTTGGCTCAACAGCTAGCGAAAACTGTTTTTACGGTTCGTGGGTAAATGATTCTAAAGAATGCGTTGACTGTTACAACCTCGGCAAATGCGAAAGATGTTATGACTGCACCGATTGTGTCGGTTGCTATAACCTTCAGTACTCTCGTGACTGCCATAGTTGCAGTAATTCTTATTTTCTTTTGAATTGCCGCAACTGCGAGAGTTGCTTTGGTTGCACGAATCTCCGCAATAAAAGCTACTGTGTTTTTAATAAACAATACGGCAAGGAGGAATATCAAAAACTACTCGAGGAACACAATTTGAAAAGCTCAGCCGCTATCAAAAGACTCCAGTCCCGGTTCATTTCGGAGCGTTCCAAGCATATTGTGCCGTCAATAATCCAACATCACAGTACGGATGTAAGCGGTAACTGGATTGAAGAATCCAAGAATGTTCATTACAGCTTCAACTGCCGAAATGTCGAGGATGGTAAGTACGTACTGGCGGCAGTAATTGCAAAAGATGTAATGGATTATGCTCATTTCGGACGCGGCGTTGAACGTATTTATGATTCAATCAACATTGGCCGCCAAGCCTCATCCGTCTTTTTTAGCAATGAAAGCTGGGACCAATCTTCAAATTTGCAGTATTGCATGAATTGCCGAGGTTCACAGAACCTTTTCGGGTGCATCGGAGTTCGTAACAAAAGTTACTGTATCTTGAACAGGGAATATACCAAAGAAGAATACGAGAAGCTGGTTCCCCGCATTATTGAGCACATGAATACTATGCCCTACGCCGACAAGAAAGATAGGGTATACAAGTACGGCGAATTTTTCCCGCCGGAAATAACGCCATTCGCTTATAACGAGTCCCTCTCCCAAGAATTTTTTCCTCTAACAAAAGAAAGAGCGTCAGAACTCGGGTACCGCTGGAAAGATGAAGAGAATCGGAGCTACAAGATAACTGTAAAAAATAACGAAATTCCTGATACTATTCGACTTGTTTCCGACGCGATACTCGATGATGTCATTGGCTGCGAACATGGTGGAAAATGCAACGAACAGTGCACGACGGCTTTTAAAATTGTTCCTCAAGAGCTTAATTTTTATAGACAATTTAATATTCCCCTTCCAAATCTTTGTCCCAACTGCCGTCATTATCAGAGATTAAAACAAAGAAATCCCCTAAAGCTTTGGCACAGAAAATGTATGTGTGATTACCAGGTTTATAAAAATACGGTGAAGCACGTTCATCATCCGGAAGGAAAGTGCCCGAACGAATTTAAAACGTCCTACGCCCCCGAGAGGCCGGAAATCGTCTACTGCGAGCAGTGTTATAATTTCGAGGTAGTATGATTGCAGAAGAACTTAAAAAAATCGCGGGAGAAATAGCGAACGACGCCGAAACACTTGAAAAATACAGCCGGGATGCGAGTTTATTTGAGATTAAGCCGGAGGTAGTTGTTTTTCCGAAGGACGCGGAAGACGTTAAAAAACTTGTTGCTTTCGTAGGTAAAAACAAGAAAAAGAACAAAAATTTATCGCTCACGCCGAGGGCGGGCGGGAGCGATATGACGGGCGGACCCCTCACCGAATCAATTGTCGTTGATTTCAAGCATTTCGACCGTATCAAGGCGATAGGAGACGATTACGCCGTTGCCGAACCCGGCGTTTTTTACCGTGATTTCGAAAGGGAAACACTAAAGAAAAATTTGATTTTGCCGACCTATCCGGCCTCGCGTGAGATGTGCGCTCTGGGCGGAATGGTCGCGAACAACGCCGCTGGCGAGAAAACCTTAAAATACGGCAAAACCATTGACTATGTGGAAGAAATCAAAACCGTCCTTGCCGACGGCAAAGAATATCTGATTAAGCCGCTCAATCAGAAAGAATTGGCTAAGAAGATTAAAGGAAAGGGTTTTGAGAATAAAGTCTACCGTGAGATTTTCCGGTTAATCAAAAGAAATTACGAAATAATCCGGAAAGCAAAGCCAAGCGTTTCCAAAAATTCAGCAGGGTTAAATCTTTGGGATGTCTGGGACGGCAAAACTTTTGACCTCGTCAAACTTTTCGTCGGTTCCCAGGGGACGCTCGGGCTTATTACGGAAGCGAAGCTGCGGCTCGTGCCGGCCGGGAAGTACTCGGGTTTGCTCGTAATTTTCATGAAAGACATGGCGGCTTTACCGGAAGTCATAAACAAAACTTTGAAATTGAAGCCGGCAAGTTTTGAATCCTTTGACGACCACACCTTCGGACTTGCCCTAAAATTCTTCACCGGCTTTTTGAAAGTGATGGGCGTGAACATCGTCTCGCTCGGTTTGCAATTTCTGCCCGAATTTTTCCACGTTCTCATAAACGGCATGCCAAAAATGGTTCTTCTTGCCGAATTTGAAGAAGAAAGCCAGGAAGAAGTGAACCGTAAAATAAGAGAATTAAAGCGTGCCTTGAAACCGTTCGAACTTTCCACCAAAAGCGCACCCACCGCTGAATCGTCGAAGAAATACTGGGTGATGCGGCGGGAAAGCTTCAATCTTCTCCGGCACAAGGTGAAAGGGCTGAAAACCGCTCCTTTCATAGACGACGTCATTGTTCGGCCGGAGCATCTGCCGGAATTCCTGCCCAAACTTTACGAAATTCTGGACCGCTACAAGTTTTTATATACCGTGGCCGGCCACGTCGGCGACGGAAATTTCCACATTATTCCGCTTATGGATTTTAACGACCAAAAACAGGTTGACTTGATTCCCAAAGCGGCCGATGAGGTTTATGATTTGGTTTTGCGATACGGCGGCTCCATCACCGCCGAGCACAATGATGGTTTGATTCGGGGCGCTTATCTTAAAAAGATGTATGGCTCGAAAATCTTCGCTCTTTTCCGGAAAGTCAAAAAAATATTCGACCCGCAGGATATTTTCAATCCCGGCAAAAAATCCGAGGCGGCAAACCTCAAAACACTTCTTTACAAAAACTTGAGAAAACAATAGACTGGTTTTCAATCATGCATAACCGAAAGCGGCTCGTTATTTTCTTGATTGTCTTGGTTCTGATTTCGGCGCTTGCCGCCTTTTTTGCTTACGAGCCGCTCTTCCAAAGGTGGAGCGGTTTTCGGCCGTGGCGGCTGGGATTGGACTTGGCCGGCGGCACTTATCTCGTTTACGAGGTTGACTTGAGCGGCGTGGCGCAGAGTGACCGCGATTCAGTGGTGAAAGGTTTGCGCGACGTGATTGAGCGGCGAGTCAATCTTTTCGGCGTCTCCGAACCAAAGGTTTATTTGGAAACCAGCGGCGGCATCAATCGCCTTGTTGTGGAGCTGGCCGGCATTAAGGATGTGAGCGCCGCCATCGCCCAAATTGGGGAAACGCCTTTCCTAGATTTCCGTGAGGTAATTGAAGGCCAAGAAGTGGTAGACGGCGAGGCGACGACAACCGCGAATATTGTCCCGACTGAACTTACTGGCCGCTACGTCAAGGGCGCCCAGCTCGGTTTTGATTCGGTGAGCGGTCAGCCCCAGATTTATCTTCAGTTCACCGACGAGGGCGCCAAAATCTTTGAAGAAGTGACCGGCCGCAACGTCGGCAAGCCGCTCTGCATATTCTTGGACAATCAAATCCGGAGCTTTGAAGAGGACTGCCCGATCGTGCAGGCGAAGATTTCCGGCGGCAACGCCCAAATTACCGGCCGGTTTACGACCGCCGAGGCGCGGCAGATCGTTGAAAGATTCAACGCCGGAGCCTTGCCCGCGCCCATCAAGCTCATCAATCAGCAAACAATAAGCGCCGACTTCGGCAAGGATTCCCTCACTAAGGCGGTTTTTGCCGGCGCCATCGGCACCGCCGTCGTCATTCTTTTCATGCTTATTTATTACCGCCGCCTTGGGATTTTCGCCGCCGCCGCGCTTCTCATGTATGTTGCTCTCACGCTCGGCGTTTTTAAAATCATTCCCGTTACCATGACTTTGGCGGGCATTGCCGGTTTCATTCTTTCCATCGGCATGGCCGTTGACGCGAACATTCTTGTTTTCGAGCGGACCAAGGAAGAAATCAAAAAGGGTCTTTCCAAAACCGCGGCGATTGAAGAAGGTTTCCGCCGAGCCTGGACTTCCATCCGCGATTCCAATGTGAGCACGATGATCACTTCGGCCGTGCTCTATTATTTCACTTCCAGTTTCGTGAAAGGATTCGCCCTCGCCCTATTCCTCGGCGTCGTCGTTTCCATGTTTTCCGCGATCACGATAACGAGGGTGCTGCTCCGGGTTTTCACCAAGGACATTCCAAAAACATGATTGACGTCATCAAACATAAAAATATATACCTCGGTGTTTCTTTGGCGCTCGTCGTTTTGAGCTGGGCTTTGGTCGGTTTCCTAGGTTTGAAGCCGGGCATTGATTTGGTTGGCGGCACGGTCTGGCAGATTGACGCGCCGGAGGCGGATTTGGATGAAGTGCGGTCGGTTTTGAACGAAAATGGAGCGGCGGATTTTCAGATCAAGATTGCGGGCGACGGCAGCTTCATTATCCGGTTGAAGGATTTGAGCGAAGAAAATCACCAAGGTTACTTGAGAGCGCTCCAGGATGAATTTCCCGCCGTAACCGAGATGAATTTCTCGAGCATCGGCCCGACCATCGGCTCGGAACTCCGCCGAAGCTCCATTTGGGCGATTATTCTGGTTTTAATCGGCATCTCGCTCTACGTCGCTTTCGCTTTCCGGAAAGTTTCCGAACCGGTCAAATCCTGGAAATACGGTTTGATTACTCTCCTTACGCTCCTTCATGACGTGAGCATTCCGGCCGGCCTTTTGGCCGTTTTGGGTGAGTGGAAAGGAATTGAGATAGACACCAATTTCATTGTCGCCCTTCTCGTGGTAATGGGCTTTTCCGTCCACGACACGATAGTCGTTTTCGACCGGGTTCGGGAAAATCTTCAGCTTTTCCGCGGGCGCAACACGCCATTGGGTGAAATTGTGAACCGAAGCGTCAATGAAACCATAGCCCGCTCAATCAACACGTCGCTCACGCTGGTCCTTGTTCTTTTGGCGCTCATGGTTTTCGGTCCCGCCCCGCTTTTCTATTTTGTTCTTACGATTCTCTTCGGCACCGTCGTCGGCACCTATTCCTCCATTTTCGTCGCTAGCCCTATGCTGTACCTTTGGCAGAAAAAGAGGTGAGTGGGTGGGGATTGACGCCCTTTCCCAAAAGTGCTAAAGTTTAGATTAATAATTTGTTACCAATATGGTTGATTTAGACAAATTCATTGCCAAAGTTACAGCCGATTTCAGCCCCAAACACCGCCGGGTAATTGAGGGCCGTTTTGGCCTGAAGTCCGGCAACCGGGCCACCCTGCAGAAAATAGGCGACGAGCTTCACATCACCCGCGAGCGGGTGAGGCAAATAGAAAGCCAGGCGGTGGGTAAACTTAAAACCAGGGTTGCGGCGGAGGCCGACAGCATCATTGCCGCATCACGGACATATTTAGCCGGAGCGGGTGGCATAATGCGGGACGACAAATTCATCCGCGACCTGACCCACGTTTTGGAAACCGCCGATAAAAACACGAAATATCCGGAAGCCAAAATCAGGTTCGTTCTTTTGGTTGCCGGCGTTCCCAATTTCCAGGCCGCCGACGATTTCATGCACGGCTTTTGGTATACCGACGAAAAAGCCCGGGACGGTTTTTTGGGTTTCGTTAAAAGAGTCAAGAAGACCCTTGAAACGAGCCGCCGGGACGAAGTTTTGGAGAAAAAAGTTTATCTTGCCGAGTGTAAGGATTGCGCCACGGCTCATTTTTTGAACGTGCCGCGCATTTTTGGCGTGAATGTCTTCGGCGATTTTGGTTTGCGGGAATGGCCCGAGATTGAACCAAAAACCGTCCGCGACAAGGCCTATTTGGTTTTGAAAAAGGAGGGAAAGCCGCTGCATTTTTCCGATATCGCCAAATTCATTACCCGCGCTGGTCTTTCCAAAAGAACGGCTCACGTTCAGACCGTTCACAACGAACTCATTAAAGACAACCGGTTCGTTTTGGTCGGCCGTGGCATTTACGCTCTCACCGAGCACGGCTTTGAGCCGGGCACTGTTCGGGAAGTAATCGGCAAGCTTTTGAAAAAGAAAGGACCGCTCTCTTCCACCGAAGTGGTGCGGCTTGTGAACCAACAGAGAATTTTGAAAGAAAACACCATCCTTTTGGGTTTGCAGAATAAGCGCCACTTCAAGCGTTTGACCGACGGACGTTATCATATAAGAGAAGCGTAAAAGCGCATGCTTAAAAATCTCTTCGGCCACATCCTCGACGTTATTGAAGAACTTTTCAAGCAGGAGGAGGTTTGGGTTTTTTTGTTTCTGATACTGCTCGGCGGGGCTTTAATTCTGTTTTTGCCCATAAAATACATCATCTGGGCGCTTTTGCCTTTTATAATTTTTGTGATTATTTTCTCACTCACCCGCTCGCTCTGGCTTTTCTGGCGGCAAGAAATGTACAAGCAAAAACATTTTAAGTGCGTGCTTTTAGAGCTCCGAATCCCGCGGCAGATTAAGAAAACGCCGGAGGCGATGGAACAGGTTTTGGCGGCGATGCATTCGCTACGGAACACGGCCAATAATCTTGGAGAAAAATATTGGGACGGTGAAATAACGCGTTGGTTCTCTCTAGAAGTTGTAAGTTTTGGCGGCGAAGTTCACTTCTATATCCGGGTTTATGAAAAACAAAGAAACCTGCTTGAAGCCGCCCTTTTCTCTTATTATTCGGATATTGAAGTGGTGGAAGTGGAAGATTATGTTAATACATTTCCGCGGGATTTACCCGAGGTGTACCGGCGGGATATGGACCTGTGGGGCAGCGAGATGGTCTTGAGGAAAGAAGACCTTTTCCCCATCAAAACTTACCCTTCTTTTGAAGCGGAGCTGGAAGAAAGACAGAACGACCCGATGTCCACCTTTTTGGAGGTTTTAGGCAAAGTTAAGCCCAGTGAAGTTGTCGGCATCCAAATTTTAATTGCCCCGGGTCTGGATGACTGGGATAAAAAATGGGAACCCCTTGTAAATAAATTAAAAGAACCAAAAACCAAAAAAGAGGAGAAGAAAGGCGCCGAGGGGCAAATGGAAAGTTTTGCGCGGTTTATTGCCCGGTCGCCGGTGGAAACCGACGTCTTGAAAGCCGTTGAAGAGAACCTTTCTAAGCCCGCTTTTAATACTTTAGTTCGTTTTATCTATCTCTCGCCCAAAAATATTTTTTATGACAGTTTTGCCCGCCGCGGCTTATCTGGCGCTTTCAATCAATACTCAACCCTCCATCTGAACGGTTTTGTGCAAAATTACAAAATGAGTACGAGAACGCTTATTTGGCACTGGCCTCACCTTTTTCCCAGGTGGCGCAATGAATATAGAAAACAGCGACTCCTCTTCACATATCTCCGAAGAGAAGTGCCGCCCGAGACCTGGATGGGCCGGTTCATGACATCATATCCGTTAAACTTTAATTTTACCTCCCATCGTTTTCATCTGAACATAGAGGGAGCGGCTACTGTTTTTCATCCGCCGAGCTTAATCGTTCTTACCGAGCCGCATATCAGGCACTTGGAGAGCCGCCGCATGGGTCCGCCGTCCGGTTTGCCGATTTTCGGCGAAGACGAGGAGGTGGAAAAATACAAGTAGATGAATTTACTGCAGTCAATCATCAATGCCGTTTCCGATTTTCCCTGGGTGCGCACTTTTTGGAGCGTCCGTTTCATTTTCATTGTTTTGAACATAATTCTCGCCGTTCTTTTCGTTTACGTTTTCATCCGGGCCCTGAAATACCGGCCGAAGTTTTACTTCGATTCGGAAGCACTCGCCAAAAGAAAGAAAATCATAAGAGAAGGCGCGAAGTGGGGAGATAAGTGGAAATATCTTTTGGAAAAAGCCCGAGCGCATCCGCCGCAGTCGCTCTTTATGGGCGTGGTTGAAGCCGACGGTTTGGTGGATAGCGTTTTGAAAAAAATAGGCGTGCCTGGGGAACACATGGCCGACCGCCTGGAGCGGCTTGCCGGCCGGAACTTGAAGACCATTGAGCGCCTCTGGAGAGCGCATAAAGTCCGCAATGACCTGGCTCACACGCCGGGCTTCACGCTTGATTCACACGACGCTGAGGAGATTTTGGGGGATTACGAAGCATTCCTAAAAGAAATAGGAGCGATATAGTTTGAAAATTGAAAATTTTTTGACATGCCTAAGCCTGGAAAAATACAAATAATCCGTTATGCGCCGCCGCCGCCGGACCTGCCGGTCTACGGCCGCATTGACCCGAAAGACGTTTCTTTCATCGGCCGGACCAATTACGTGGCGGCCCTGGAAGAGAAAAAATTCATCTTCGGTATCAAGCGCCACGACCGGAGGCGGCACCTTTACGTCATCGGCAAAAGCGGTGTCGGCAAGTCCAAGGCGCTGGAGCTTTTAATCCGGCAGGATATTGCTTTCGGGCACGGCCTTTGCCTCATTGACCCGCACGGCGACGTGATTGAGGCGACTTTGGATTTTGTGCCGCAAAGCCGCGTGGAGGACGTGGTGATTATTGACCCGTCGGATTCGGAGCATCCAGTTTCTTTTAATCCTCTTCAGAATGTTGACCCGTTTTTCAAACATCAGCTGACTCAAGGGCTGATTGAGGTGATGGAGAAGCAGTTCGGCGCAAACTGGACGCCGCGCCTGGAGCATGTTTTCCGTTTCACTTGCCTTGCTCTTTTGGATTATCCTCACGGCACGATGCGGGGGATGATTTCCATGCTCACCGACCGCAATTACCGGCAAAAAGTCATTGAATACATCGGCGACGATATGGTCAAGCGTTTCTGGGCCATTGAATTCGCCGACTGGTCGGAGAAATTCGACACCGACGCTATCATCCCGCTCGTGAACAAGCTCGGCCAGTTCCTTTCCGACCCGATGCTCCGGAATATCTTCGGCCAGAAAGAAAATAAGATTGATTTGGAAGAACTGATGAACAAAAAGAAAATTATTTTGATTAACCTTTCTAAGGGCCGGCTCGGCGAGGAAAATTCCAGTTTTTTCGGCTCCATGTTCATCACCAAAATCAAACAGGCGGGCATGGCCCGGGCTAAGATACCCGAGTCGGCGCGGCACGATTTTTATCTTTATGTTGACGAGTTTCAGAACGTTGTGACTGAAACTTTCGAAAATTTGCTGACCGAAGCGAGAAAATACGGTCTTTGCATGACTATTGCCCATCAGTACCTAGGTCAGCTTCTGCCGAAAGTGAAAGCCGCAGTTTTGGGCAATGTCGGCAGCCTGATTGTTTTCCGGGTTGGCGGTGAGGACGCGGAGACGCTGGAGCCAGAAATGGCGCCACTTTTCAAAAACAAAGACATGATTAACCTCGGCATGCAGGAGTTTTACATCAAAATGATAATCGACGGCGAGTCCTACGACCCGTTCTCGGCGGAAACCTTGAAAATATTGCCCTCACCCCACGGTTCGCTCAAAAAGGAAATCATCGAGGCCTCGCGCCGGAAATATTCCATTCCCGCCGATGCCGCCAAAAAACTCATTGAAGAAGAAGAGTCAACGATTATCAGGAGCGCCCAGGAAAAAGCCATTATTACCGGCGGCAAGGATAAAAAAGACCTGCCTGCCGGCAGGCAGGAAAGTGAAGAAAGCGACGCCGCCAAAATGGAAGAGCCACTCATATAGGGCTATAATAATTGAATAAAGGTCGCACAATTTAAGCCGTAAAATGGTTTTAATTTACACTACCTGCAAAGACGTGGAACAGGCGAAAAAGCTGGGGCAAACGCTCGTGGAAAAGAAACTCGCCGCCTGCGTCAATGTTTGGCCCTTGAATACCATGTACTTCTGGGAGGGGAAGCTTACTGATGACACCGAGGCGGCACTTCTCATAAAGACGAACGAGCCGAAGATTGCCGAGGTTGAGAGTTTCATTTTGAAGAATCACTCTTATTCCACCCCTTTTGTCGGGTCGGTTCTTGTTCACCGTTTGAATCGCGAATACAAAGAATGGATGGGAACGGTGCTGGCTTAAGAAGCTGTCAAAACTGTAAGCAAGAATTCCGAATTGAGCCGGAAGATTTCGATTTTTATGAAAAAATAAAAGTCCCGCCGCCGACATGGTGCCCGCAGTGCCGGATGATAAGACGTTTTGCTTTCACCAATATTTGGAATCTTTATAAACGCTCTTGTGATAAGTGTGGCAAGAACATCATTTCAATCTATTCGCCCGACAAACCCGTAATCGTTTACTGTCAGCCTTGTTGGTGGGCTGATGATTGGGATGGCACCGAATACGGCCTGGATTATGACCCATCTCGACCTTTCTTTGAGCAGGTTCAAGAGCTAAGCGCTAAAGCTCCCCGGTCCGCCCTTGAATCGGCATATCTCACTCTCAAGAACACTGAATATGCGAACGCTCTGGGCCACTCGAAGAATTGTTATCTCATATTCTGGGCTGATTATTGCGAGAATGCTTTCTATTCCAGTTTTTTAAATGGTTTAAAGGATTCTCTTGACTGTTACCGGATGAAGGATAGTGAGCTTTGTTATGAAGACGTTGGGTGCAATAAGTGCTACCGGACCTTTTTTTCGGAGGAATGCGATGCTTGCAACGATGTGTGGTTTTCTCGGAATTGCACTGGTTGCACGAACTGTTTCGGGTGCGTAAACCTGCGCAATAAAAACTACTATATTTGGAACGAGCAATACACTAAAGGCGAGTACTTTAAAAAACTTTCTGAACTTCGTGTTGACTCGCGTGGAGTTCTTATCGATCTTCGAAAACGCGCATACGAATTTTGGAACAAACACCCCCGCCGTGTTTATACAGGCAGCGCCTTGAACGTGAGGGTAACCGGCGATTATATCTACGAATCAAAAAACACCCATGACGCCTACATGGTAGCCGGCGCGGAAGACAGCCGTTATGCGCAGTTTGTGAGCGTACCCCACGCCCGAGACTGCTATGACTATTCGGGATGGGGAAATGGTGCGGAGAAAATTTATGAAGCCGCTGTGGTTGGGGAAGGAGCAAATGGTGTCAAATTTTCTTTTGAGTGCTGGCCCGACGCCTTGGACAATGAATATTCTATTTACGCTATTTCCTGCAAGCACGTTTTTGGGTGCGTCAGCTTAAAGAGGAAACATTATTGCATTTTAAATAAGGGATACCCAAAAGAGGAATACGAGCGCCTTGTTTCTCAAATTAAAAAGGACATGGAAAGAAATCCGTATCGGGATCCTCAAGGGCGCATTTGGTCATATGGAGAGTTCTTACCGATTAATCTTTCTCTCTTCGCTTACAACGAAAGCCTCGCCCACGCTTACTTTCCCAAAACAGAGAAAGAATCACTCGCTTCAGGATTCAAGTGGCATGAATTTACTGCCACGCCTTATACTGCTACCAAGCAATGGGTTGATATGCCCGATACGCTTGCGGAAACGCCGGATACAATACTCCAAGAAGTAATCGCTTGCGCTTCTTGCGGAAAGGCCTTTTGCATTGTTTCGGGGGAACTCGCGCTTATGAAAAACCTTTCAATCCCGCTGCCGCGAGAGTGTCCTACCTGTCGGCACAATGCTCGTTTTGTGCGCACTAATCCGCCGAGACTTTACAATCGTTCCTGTCAAAAGTGTAGCCGACCAATTCAGACCTCCTACGCTCCTGAGAGGCCGGAGATTATCTATTGCGAGGAGTGTTATAAGGTGGAAATAGCATGACCTTCAAGATTTACAACAAAAGTTATAATCTCCGGGACTTGATACGGAAGATGGGGTACCGGCCGTTGGGATATACGCCTCAAGGCGAATTGAACTGCGTCCGTCCCTTGGGCGGCGACTATCCGCGTTTTCATATTTATGTGAAAGATGATAAGGATATCATTACTTTCAACATTCACCTTGACCAGAAGAAGCCGATTTATGAAGGTGTGACCGCTCACAGCGGCGACTATGACGGCGACGTGGTCAAAGATGAGGTCCAGCGAATCAAAGACACAATTTTTCGATGACTTCAGAAACAAAAACCTGTCAAAATTGTAAAAATCAGTTCACGGTTGAGCCGGAAGATTTTGATTTTTATAAGAAAATTTCCGTCCCGCCGCCGACGTGGTGCCCAGAGTGCAGGTTGGAGCGACGCCTCTTATGGCGCAACGAAAGAACTTTGTATAAGAGGAAATGTGATTTATGTGGCAAGGACATGCTCTCAATTTATTCCGACGACAAAGATCAGGTGGTTTATTGTCCGCCTTGCTGGTGGTCGGATAAATGGGATTCTTTGGCTTATGGCCGTGACTATGATTTCTCACGCTCTTTTTTTGAACAATTTAGAGAACTTCACCGAAGAGTGCCGCTACCGGCTCTTAACACGCTTCATCTAACCCTCACTAATAGTGAGTATGTGAATCAAGCCGGTCATCTTAAAAATTGCTACTTGATTTTTAATTCGGATTACAACGAGGGTTGCTGTTATGGTACGGAAGTAGAAGGCAGTAAAGACTGCTTTGATAATCTCATGATTGACCAGTGTGAGTTAGCTTATGGCTGTGTTAACTGTCGTAAGTGTTCCCGCGTTTTCTTTTCCGTGGATTGTGAGAGCTGCCAAAACGTATACTTCTCGCGTGATTTGATTGGTTGCGATAACTGTTTTGGTTGCGTTGGTTTAAGGAACAAGAAGTACCACATTTTTAATCAGCCGTTTTCAAAAGAAGATTATGAAGCTGAGTTGGTTAAGTTTGATATCGGTTCCTTCAAGAATATTGGTGATATTTCCGGGCGAGCCGAAGCGTTGGTTATGGAAATTCCAAAGAAGTACATCCATGGAAGACAAAATACTAATGTATCAGGAGATTATATAAACCATTGTCGCGATGTTTTCCATTCATACGTGGCTATAGAATCGCAGAATTGTAAACATTGTTTATGGCTTATCGCGAAACCCGTTAAGGATTGTTGGGATTACACGGAATATGGCGATGCCGCCGAGCGTGTTTACGAAACTTTGCTTGCGGGGAAAGAGGTGGGCGATATTAAAATGAGTGTTCTGTCTTTCAACGCTACGTATAATACGGAGTACTCCAATCTTTCTTATGCCTCTAATAACCTCTTTAGTTGCGCCAGTTTAAGGAATAAGCAATTTTGCATTTTGAACAAGCAGTATAGTGAAGCCGAGTATAAAAATCTCCGGGAAAAAATAATTGAGCAAATGAACGAATTGCCTTATAAGGATAAACAAGGTCGTGAATATCGGTATGGCGAATTTTTCCCGCCGGAATTATCACCTTTCGCTTACAACGAAACAACGGCCGTTGAGATTTTTCCTCTTACTAAGGAACGGACTTTGGCAAAAGGTTATAAATGGCAAGAATCAAAAGAGCGTGATTATAAGGTATCCTTGACACATTCAAACCTTCCTAACCACATCAAAGACGTAGACGAGAGCATTCTTAAGGAAACTATTGGCTGTGCCCACGAGGGGAAGTGCAATGAACAATGCACCAAGGCCTTCAAAATCATTGAGCCGGAGCTCCAGTTCTACCGGAAGATGAATCTGCCCCTCCCCAGGTTATGTCCCAACTGCCGCCATTATGAGCGATTGAAACAAAGAAATCCTCTCAAATTATGGCATCGTCAGTGTACCTGCGCCGGGCAAAAATCAGAAAATAGCGTCTATCAGAATACCGCCCAGCATTTCCACGGCGATAATCATTGCCCCAACGAATTTGAGACCTCCTACGCTCCCGAGCGGCCGGAGATTGTTTATTGTGAACAGTGTTATCAAGCCGAGGTAGTATGACGCGTCATACTGTCTCAAATTAAGATGATGAATAGAGAAACAAAATCCTGTAAAAACTGCAAAGCCCAGTTTGAAATCACGCCGGACGATTTGGGTTTCTACGAAAAAATGGGCGTCCCGGCGCCGGTTTTGTGCCCCGATTGCCGATTTAGAAGGCGAGCGGTTTTCAGAAACGAGATGAATCTTTACTCGCGTAAGTGTGAACTTTGCGGAAAATCCACCGTCGCGATGTACCACCACAAATCTCCTTATGTTGTCTATTGCCGCGATTGCTGGCTATCGGATAAGTGGGACCCGCTCTCTTACGGCCGGGATTACGATTTCTCGCGGCCGTTTTTTGAGCAATTTTCTGAATTGATACTTCAGGTTCCTAAGTCCGGCATATTCGCTTCCACCGACATGGGACCGAATATTCGGAGCGACTGGACTAATTTTTCCGGCGCCAACAAAGATTGCTATCTTATTTTTAACTCCGGTCCGCGCAACGAAAACTGCGCCTATTCGCGAGGTCTCACCAATAGCCGCGATACTTTTGACACTTATTACGCCGATAAAGCTGAGCGTGTTTATGAAGGCGTGAATGTCCAAAATAGCAATGGCGTTTGCCAGGCAGAGAACAGCCCTGACTGCATTGATTCGTGGTTTCTTTTAAATTGCGTTGGTTGCCGGAATTGTTTTGGATGTGTTAATTTAAGACACAAATCCTACCATTTCTTTAATGAACCATTAAACAAAGAGGAATGGAACCGCAGGGTGGAAGATATTTTAGGGAGTTATCAGAAAACAGAAGAAATGCGCAAAAAATTTGATGAATTTTCGCTTAAATTTCCTCACCGGGAAAATAGTAATTTAAGAAGCGTTCGCGTTGTCGGCGATTATATTTTTGAATCAAAAAATTGTTTCAACTGCTTTGAGGCATCATTTTGCGAAGATTCCAAAAACCTTTTTTCCATAAAAAACGTTAAAGACAGTTATGACCTTATCGGCCACGGGAGGGAGAGCGAATTATTGCTTGAAGGGGTGGCAGTTGGAACCTCGTCTCGCGTCATCGGCTCCTGGTGGTGTATTAATACTCATGACGTTGAATATTCAATAGCCCTTCAAGGAGGGGAATATTGCTTCGGTTGCGATGGGTTGAGGAAGGCCAAATATGCGGTTTTGAACAAGCAATACAGCGAGGAAGAGTACAAGAAAATAAGAGGACACATTGTGAGTGAGCTTAAAACTAAGAATTTATACGGCTTATTCATGCCGCCTCAGCTTGCTTTCTTCGCCTATAACGAAACAATCGCCCAGGATAATATGCCGCTCACTAAAGAAGAGGCGTTGAAGCAAGGATTCCGCTGGCAGGACGACTTGCAGATGACGACTGGTAAGGAAACCTTAAAATCGGAGCAAATTCCCGACCACATCAAGGACGTGACAGACAATATCTTAAAAGAAACTCTTGCCTGTGTTTCCTGCGGCCGGAATTACAGAATCATCAAGCCGGAATTGGATTTCTACCGCAAAATGCTCATCCCCGTTCCGCGCAAGTGTTTTTACTGCCGCCATGCCGACCGCCTCCGCCGCCGCGGGCCGTTCAAATTGTATTCGCGCACCTGCGCCAAATGCAGCAAACCGATTCAAACCACCTACGCCCCCGAAAGGCCGGAGATTGTTTATTGCGAAGAGTGTTACCAACGAGAAGTAGTTTAGTTGGTTGATTTTTGTGAAATATTCGTGGTATTATTAAGTAATTATGGCAAAGAGACAATTTACAGCAGTTTATAAAAAGTCAGGAAAATGGTATTTGGGTTGGGTTGAGGAAATTCCCGGCGTAAATACTCAAGGCAAAACTTTAAGAGAGACAAAATCAAATCTTAAAGAGGCTCTCCTCCTGGTTCTTGAAGCTAATAAGTTATTGTCAGGCGGCCGTGAAGAAAGAATTGTGATACAGTGCTTTTAATGTCTACTCAAATTCTTGTCAAGAAACTTAATAAGGAAGTAAAGGTGCTCCGCCGTGATGTTTCAGAAGTTAAAGCCATCCTTTTGAAGATTTTAGCTATTCCGGAAGAAAGGCTCAAGGGTTATCGGAATGCCGCCGCAATAAAGAAGTCTCTGGAGAAAGCCCTCAGGAATTATCCCAGGGCTTAAACAAGCCATGGTCATCTACAGAACTGATGACTTTCTTCACGACGTTGAGAAACTACCCACCGAGGCGAAACGCCTTTTAAAAAAGCAAGAAGCGATTTTTATCAAGAGTTGGCTTGACCCCCGTCTTCACGTCAAGAAACTGAAAGGGTTTGAGGGCGTTTACTCAATCCGGATTACCCGCCGTTACCGGGTTCTTTTTTATTTTCGCGCTAAAGATGCTGTTTTCTTCGCCGTCGGCCACAGAAAAGAAATTTATAAAAGAAAATAGAATGAGTCCTGAAACCAAAACCTGTCAGAATTGTAAAAAGCAATTTATAATTGAGCCGGAAGATTTCGATTTCTACAGGAAAATCAACGTCCCGCCGCCAACTTTTTGCCCGAAATGTCGTTTTCAGCGGCGGTTAGCAGTTTTTAATTTGATGACGCTTTACCGTCGGAGGTGTGACCTTTGTGGCGAAGAAAAAATTTCTATGTACTCGCCCAACTCCCCCTATAAGGTGTATTGCCCGCAGTGCTGGTGGTCGGATAAATGGGAGCCGCTTTCGTATGGTAGAGAATACAATTTCAATAGGCCGTTTTTTGAACAATTTAACGAATTATTCCATGAAGTGCCGCTTCTGGGACTTTCTATTGATTTCCAAGTGGCAGCGACTTCTCCTTATAACAATCACGCTGGTCACCTCAAAAATTGCTACATGCTTTTTTATGCCGACTTCGATGAGGATTGTGCCTATGGGCTCGTGGTCGTGGACAACCGGATGCTTCTTGATTGCTCCATGCTGAAGCTATGCGAATTCTGTTATGACTTGGCGAACGCCTATAAGGACAACCGTTGTGTCGGTTCCGAAGACTTGGTGGAATCAATTGATTGCGCTTTTATGAAAGATTCCAGTAATTGTCAGAATTGTTTCGCTTCGGCCAGCCTCCGCAACAGGAAATATCATATATTCAACAAGCCCTACTCCAAAGAAGATTATTTTCAGGAAATTAAAAAATGGGACCTCGGCTCTTACAAGACCTATCAGGAAGTAAAACGTTTGGCGAGGGAACACTGGAAGAAATTTCCGCCGCGGCCGAAATTTGATGATTTGTCGGTTAATTCCACCGGCAGTTATGTTTTCCAATCTAAGAATTGCAAAGAATGTTTTGAGGTTATCGGCGCAGAAGATTCTAAATATTTATTTCTTCTTCCCGAATCTCCTATAAAAGATGCCTATGATGTTTCCAGTTGGGGCAATAATTTGCAGCTCGCCTATGAATCGTGCGTGGTTGGCGAGAACGCTTCTAACGTAAGATTCTGCCAGGAATCCGGCATTAACCTCTTAAACGCCGAGTACTGCAAGCTCTCAACCGGTGGCTCAAACCATTTCGGTTGCGTCTCAATGAAGAAAGGCAATTACTGTATTCTAAACAGACAGTACTCGGAGGAAGAATTTAAAAAGTTGCGCGCGAAAATTATAGAGCACATGAACTCCACGCCTTACTTTGACAAACAGGGTTTAAAATATACCTACGGCGAATTTTTTCCAGTTGAGATTAGTCCCTTCGTTTACAGCGAGACGTTGGCTCAGACTTTTATTCCCATCACCAAAGAAGAGGCCCTTTCTAAGGGCTGGGGGTGGCGAGAGGCGGATAGCCGTTCCCATAGCATTACGAAACCTGCAGACAAATTGCCTGATCATATTAAAGACGCGCCAGAGAATATCACGAAAGAAGTAATTGGTTGCAGCAGTTGCTCTCGGGGCTTTAAGATTATCCCGATGGAATTGGAATTTCTGCGAAAGATGAACCTGCCCTTGCCGCGTGAGTGTCCCTTCTGTCGAATTAACGAAAAATTCCGCAAATGGGTAAAAAATCTACGAGTATTTCAAAGAACATGTTCCAAGTGCGGCGCCGGATTTGAAACCCATTATCCAAAAGAAGAAGCAGATTATATCTTGTGTAAGAAGTGTTATCTTCAGGAAGTAGTATGAGCGAAACAAAAACCTGCCAAAACTGTAAGCAGAGCTTCGTCATAGAGCCGGAGGATTTTGATTTTTACGAGAAAGTAAAAGTCCCGCCGCCGACGTGGTGCCCGGAGTGCAGGGCGGTAAGGAGAATGATTTTTCGTAATTTACGCACTCTCCACTTGAGAGACGTTGTCGGTTCGGAAAAGAAGGTTATTTCCAACTATTCTCCGGCTGTTCCTTTTCCTGTATACAAATACGATTATTGGATTTCGGATAGTTGGGACCCCATGGTTTATGGCCGGGATTACGATTTTTCTCGCCCTTTCTTTGAACAGATTCAAGAACTTATGAATCTTGTCCCTTGGCCTCATGGATGGAATCTTTTTTCGGTTAGGAGTGATTATTGTTTCAACGTATCGCATCTTAAAGATTGTTATTTTCTTTTTAACTCTGGATTTTCCGAGGATTCTGGATATTGTACGGAATTGCTTCATTCAAAGAGCGTTTTCGATTCTACGAAGACGGTAAGCTCGGAATTGTCCTATGAGTTGTTGGATTGCGAAAAATGTTACCAATCGTTTTTTTGCGTCGATTGCGTAGAATGTTCAAATATTTATTTTTCTTACCGCTTACTTGATTGCCGTGATTGTTTTGGGTGCGTGAACTTGCGGCACAAGCAATATTGCATTTTCAACCAACAGCATACAAAGGAGGAGTACGAGAAGTACAAAAAGAATTTTTCTTTTGGTTCCCACGTAGCTGTAGATAACGTCAGGAAAGAAGTTAAAAACCACATTATGAAATATCCCGCCCGTTTTATGCACGGTACGCACAATTATTCCGTTACCGGCGATTATATTGACCATTCAAGGAACGTTCGTAATTCTTTCCTTTGTCGTGACCTCGAGAACTGCGCCTACTGTCAACTTATTCTCTTTATGCCGACCAAGGATTCATTTGACATTTCGGTCGCGGCAGGCGAGCTGTGCTACGAATTGGAGGAAGCCGGAGGGTACAACGTCCAATTTTCTTATCGGGCTCTACCCAAAAACCTCGGTAGGAAGCAAATCAATCTTTCCAATCTTAGGTATATTGTGAATTGTGCTGGTTGCTCCAATCTCTTTGGTTGCGCTGGATTACGCAACAAGCAATACTGCATCTTGAATAAGCAATACACCAAGGAAGAATATGAGAAGCTGGTCCCTAAGATAGTAGATCACATGAATGATAGGCCTTACGTAGATGTGAAGGGCCGGATCTATAAGTACGGCGAATTCTTCCCGCCAGAACTCTCTCCCTTCGCCTACAATGAGACCATTGCCCAGGAGTACTTCCCGCTGACCAAAGAACAGGCTTTGACTCAGGGTTACCGTTGGAAAAACCCGGAAACCAAGGATTACAAAATAACCATAAAACCAGAAGATCTCCCCGACCACGTGAAGGAGGTAGGAGACGATATTCTCAAGGAGACCATCAGTTGCGCCCACGGAGGCAAGTGCAATGAACAGTGCACCCAGGCCTTCAAAATCATCGAACCCGAGCTCCAGTTCTACCGAAAGATGAACCTGCCTCTCCCGAGGTTATGTCCTAACTGTAGGCATTACCAGCGCTTGAAACAGAGGAATCCCCTAAAACTTTGGCATCGTAAGTGTACCTGCGCCGGAGAGAGGTCGGAAAACAGTATCTATCAGAATACAACCAAACACTTCCACGAGAACAGCCATTGTCCCAACGAATTTGAAACCTCGTATTCACCGGACCGCCCAGAAATTATCTACTGCGAGCAATGCTATAACGCTGAAGTAGCATAAAATCCATGCTCAAGTTTTTCTCTAGAAAAGAATATGAGGGAATCGCAGATTTGTTTAACCTCGGCAGAATAGACGATATTGATTATTTCCGGCAGGGCTATCAAACGCCTAAGGTAGTGATTACAACCCCGAAAGGCAGGTTTATCGTTGCGAAGCACAATTTATCAAGCAAGAAAGTTGTCGTTGCGGACATGAAAATCGTTCCCAGAATCGCGCTCCTGCACGAGATAAGTTTTCTAACGCACTTAAAGCGTTTGCCGGTTCCGCATTATATTAGATCAAGTCGCGGGAAATATCTTGAAAATTTCAAAGGATATGCAGTGAGCGCGTACAGATTTTTACAAGGCCGTCAGCCCAGGAAGATTACGCTAAGGATGGCGTACCAACTCGGTAAATTCGTCGGCGAGTTTCACAGGTTGGGCAGCAAGTTCAGGAAAAGAATGTTGGGCAGACGAAGGTTTTATGATTTGAATCCTAAGGTTATGGCGTTGATGTATCGTTATGCCAAAAAGCAAACCCATCCCGAGCTCAAGGCGGTCGTTGAAGAGGTAAGGCAGGGAGTGGAAAATAACCGTCTGCCCAGGGGATTTCCCCGGGGCCCAATTCACGTGGATATCAAACCCGACAACGAACTTTTTGTTGGCGATAAATTGACCGGAGTTATTGATTTCGGAAACACATACGTAGACACCTTTATATTTGATGTGGGAAAAACAATTATGTGGAATTGCCTGAACAAGAGAGGATTGGATGGGACGTTAATCAAGAAATTTCTGGAAGGATATAACAAGAAAAGAAAACTTTCCAAAAAAGAAAATAATTATTTGAAGCAATCTATTCTCTTTGCGATTTACAGCCATCTTTGGGTTGATTTGTACCATGTGCCCATCAGGTACGTGCCCGAAAGCTACACACTGTTTTTGGTGAGGGAGTTTTTGCCTCTCGCCCGCCGCTTAGAGAAAGAGCAATTGTTATTATAATTAATTTTGGTTGTTTCCTCAATCTTGTATCATATGGTACAATTTTGAAGATAGACAATATGGCTAAAACATCACGCGACGCTCACAAACACATTCGGGAGTTGAGTGAATTCTTCCGCGACGGTAAGGAAATCGCTCTAGAAATAGTGGAAGAATTTATCAACCAATACAAACGCAAGAAATATCTTCGCCAAAGTCTAGAGCGTTTGACTGCCCGCGGTTTTTTGAAAACAAAAGACGGCAAAATTTCTCCAACAAAGGAGGGATTAAGATTTTTTCGGAGGCACATGAAAAATAAAATGACAGCCATCCCCAAAGAAGGGAAGTGGTATCTTATAAGTTTTGACATCCCCGTGAAATTGAATTCCAAGCGTGTTGCTCTACGCCGTCTTTTGCGCGATTTTAATTTTTATCCTTTTCAGAAAAGTGTTTGGATTGGTCCCGAACCGCTCTCGGCAGAAGTTTGGGAGTTTATCGTTGAGAATAAACTGGAAAAATTTTGCCGGCCGATGTTTGTTGAGATTTTGGAATAGTTCCTCAATTATGTACCATATGGTACATAATTGAGGAAGAGCTTTATAGTGATGCCCGGTAGTTTGTAAGCGCTCGTCGTTTTTGATATTCTATTATCAATGCGGCAGTCCGAGCTTTTTACGAAGACCCTCAAAGAAGCCCCCAAAGACGAGGTGAGCGTAAACGCCAAGCTCTTAACGCGGGGCGGTTTTGTTTATAAGAATTCGGCCGGCGTCTATTCTTTTTTGCCTTTGGGGTGGCGGGTGATTGAAAAGATTATGAATATCATCCGGGAGGAGATGAACGCCATTGGCGGGCAAGAGCTTAACATGCCGGCGCTCGTGCCCAAAGAATACTGGGACAAGAGTGGCCGGTGGGACGTGGAAATCGGGTTTGAAGTGAAAGGCAAGAAAGAAAAAACTCCGGGATTCGTCCTCGGCTGGACTCACGAAGAGGTTTTGGCGGAAATCGCTTCCAAATACATCGCTTCCTACGAGGATTTGCCATTCTACGCTTACCAATTCCAGACCAAATTCCGCAACGAAGCACGCGCGAAATCGGGGCTTCTGCGCGGCCGGGAGTTCCTGATGAAGGATTTGTACAGTTTTCACGAGTCGGAAAAGGACCTTTTCCGCTATTACGAGGAAGTCAAAAAGGCCTACGAGAAAATCTTCTCAAGGTGCGGCCTGAAAACATTTTATACAGTGGCCGCCGGAGGCGATTTCACCATTTCCAATACCCACGAATTTCAGGTGGAGCTCGTTGCCGGCGAGGACGAGATTATGGTCTGCCGCCTGTGCGGTTTTGCGGAAAATAGGGAAGTGGGGGAGCATAAGGCGGGCGAACACTGTCCCAAGTGCGAGAGTGGGATTTTGGACAAGGTGAACGCCGTTGAGGTCGGGAACATCTTCCCGCTCGGCACCAAATACGCCGAGGCCTTCAATCTGAAATACCGGGACAAGAAAGGCAAAAGTGAGCACGTGGTGATGGGCTCCTACGGCATCGGCTTGGGCCGGGTGATGGGAACGGCGGTGGAAGTTTATCACGACGAAGGGGGCATCATCTGGCCGGAAAGTATCGCCCCTTTTCAGGCGCACCTCCTTCTCATTGGCGAGGCGACGCCCGAATTGAAAAAAGCCGGGGATGCTCTATATAATAAACTCGTAAAAGCCGGTGTTGATGTTCTCTACGACGACCGCGGGGAGGCAAGCGCCGGCGAGAAATTCGCCGACGCCGACTTACTCGGCATTCCTTATCGGCTGGTGGTTAGCGAAAAAACAACGGTGCAGGAGAAAGTGGAAGTGAAAAGGCGCGGCGAAAAAGAGGAAAAATTAATGAAGGTTGAGGAATTCATTGACTCACTAAAATGAAATTCAAGAAAAAAATCGGCGTTGATTTAGGAACAGACACCACTCAGGTTTATTTGGGCGGGAACGGCGTGGTGTTCAGCGAGCCCTCCATCGCCGCTTTCAACAACCGCACTAATCGCGTCGTCGCCTACGGCGCGGAAGCGAAACGGATGTTTTCCCGGACGCCGGCCCACATCACCGTTTCCCGGCCGATTACGAACGGCGTGATAGCCGATTTCGACATTGCCAAAGAAATGATTCAGCGCTTTTTGAAGCATGAGCGCATTCCCTGGTCTTGGTCCACGCGGATGGTGGTCTCCGTCCCGACCAATCTCACGGAGGTGGAGCGGAAGTCAGTGGAAGATTTATTGAAAGAAGCGGGCGCGAACGAAGTGTATCTCGTGGAACAGCCGCTCGCGGCTGCCCTGGGAAGCCAGTTGGACATCCATCAACCCACGGCCTATCTGGTTTTGGACATCGGCGCCGGCACCACCGATATGGCCGTCATTTCCATGAACGGCATTGTTGTTTCCAGGCGCTTGAAAGTCGCCGGCGACTATTTAAATGGTGAAATTATGAAAGCGGTGAGGGAAGAGCTGAAACTTAACGTCGGCGAGCCGACCGCCGAAGAGATTAAAATCGCTGTTGGTTCGGCCATTCCCCAAAATGAGAAACTGGAAGTGATGGTGCGCGGCCGGGACGTTACGAGCGGTCTGCCGCGGGAGGCGACCATCAAAGACACCATGGTTCGCGGTTGGCTCCACCGGCCTTTGAAACTCATCGTGGAGGGGGTGAAGGACTTGATTGAAGCCGCGCCGCCGGAGCTCGTGGGCGACGTCTACAAAAACGGCATTTATATGTGCGGCGGCGGCAGTCAGCTTCGAGGTCTTTCCGAAATGCTTAAGAAGGAAATCGGCGTGGAAGTGAAGCTCGTCGACGAACCTTTCACTTGCGTTGTGCGGGGGACGGGCATGATTATTGAAAATTTCAAAAAATATAAGCACCTGCTCGGCAGTTTTTCAACCATAAAAATTGCCTGAAGCCCAATGCGGTCTCTTCGATTCGTTCTCCCGATTGCTCTCATCCTGGCTTTTCTCTTTGCGGTGTTTTTTTACCGTGAAGGTATTAACGGATTTTTATTTCGGAGCCGCAGCCTCGTCGTCGGACTTTTTGACCGGTCTTTTGATTACGCCGGATTCCTGAAGCTGAAAACTGAAAACGAAGGATTGCGGGCGCAGATTGACCAATTGAATTTCCGTATCGGTTTGAGTGAGGCGGAGGATTATAAAACCGCGGGCGTTTATTCCCGCTACCCCTTCAATGACCGGCGCCTCATCGTGATTAATTTAGGAAGCCGTGATGGTTTGAAGGAAGGAATGCCCGTTTTTGCCGCCGAGGGCGTCATTTTGGGCAGAATCACGGGCGTCAAGAGGTCCCAGTCGCTTGTCACGACCATTTTTGACCCGGAATGGCGCGGGAGCGTCTCCATCGGCAATGACACGGTCAAAGCCCTCTTGCGGGGTGGCCTGCCGCCGAGTGTGGAGTTGGTGAGCAAAAGCGCCGAAATCAAAGATGGCGAGAGCGTCCTCAATCTTTCGCCGGAATTTCCGCTCCACGCTTTTTTAGGAACGATTCAAGCGGTCAGTGCCGGCGTCGGCGACGTCTGGCAGAAAGCGGAGCTCCAAACCCCTTACAATCTTGATGATTTGAACGAAGTGCTGGTTCTCACTAATTTCCCTTAGGGAGAATAATTTTGATGTTAAAGAAATTCGTTTTTATCTTTGTTGTTCTTGCCGTAATTTTCATTTTGGAGCAATACCGTTTGTTTAGCGTTTACGGCGTAAATCCCAACCTGTTTTTGATCGCTTTTCTCTTTTTTGTTTTTAACGCCAGGGCTTTTTGGTTTGCTGCCTCCGTTGCCGCTTCCCTCGCGGTTTTCGTCTTTTTTTTCTCGCCATATCTCACGGTCTCCTCCGCCGTGCTTCTTCTTTTGGTTTTGGCTTTTCATTTTATCAAGAAATTCATGACCGGCACGCCGTTTTTGGATTTTTTAGTTTTTGTCCTTACGGGCACTCTTCTTTTATATCTCTTCATCGGGGTTTTCCGCCTAACGTCCTTGCCGGCCGGTTTCATCTTTCTTGAGGCGTTGTATAATTTGGCTTTGGGAGCGGTCGTTTGGCTCGCTCTCGGCGAGAGGTCAAAATTAAAATGAGAAAAACTGAGCCTGAAATCAATTTGGAAGATATTCTCACCGACCGTTTTCAGGAAGACGACCTTTTGGAAGTCCCTTTGCATGAGGGTGTTTTCAGGTTTTTTTCGGCCTCCGTCATAGTCATCGCCGGTTTTGCGGCTTTCCAGATTTTGAACGTTGGGGTGGTGAAGTACGATTTTTACAAAGCGCGGGCCTCCGCCAATATGAGCTTTATGGAAGTGAGCCGGGCGCCGCGGGGCGTAATCTTCGACCGTTTCGGCAAGCCGCTTACGGAAAACATTCCGGCGCTCGTTGCCTACTTGGTGCCCCACGAACTGCCGGCGGCATTGGACGAACGTTCGCAGGTTTTGCGGAGAATAAGCGAAATTTTGAACGTCAGCGAAGCCGAGCTTACGGAAAAAATAAAAGCTAAGAATTGGGATTTCAGCGAAAAATTGGAACTCTCGGGTAATTTGAATTACGAACAGATCGCCGTGATCCAGTCGGCAAAAATTCCGGGGCTTTCGGCGGAGTCGGTTTTCAAGCGTGACTCGCAGCCGACGGGCGTTTTTTCCCATTTGGTCGGTTTTACCGGTCTTGTTGACGTAAATGACTTGGAAACAAACCCCGCTCTTTTTATTGACGATGAGATCGGCCGAGCGGGCTTGGAGGCCTATTATGACGATTACTTGCGGGGCGAAAACGGCCGGGAAGCGGTTTTGAGGAACGCCGAAGGCGAAGTCAAGGGAAAAACCGGTATATCTCTCGCGAAACCAGGGCGTAACCTTGCTACTTTTGTTGACAAGGAGTTTCAGGAATATTTTTACAACCGGCTCTCCGATGCTCTCCAAAATCTTGGCCGGGAAATCGGCGTGGGCGTGGCCTTGAATCCCCAAAACGGGGAAGTGCTCGCCCTTTTCAATATTCCTAGTTTTGGTGTGAACGACGTCTCCGATGTTTTAACTGGTTCCAACAAACCTCTTTTCAATCGGGCGGTTTCCGGGCTTTATAACCCCGGTTCCACCATTAAGCCCCTTGTCGCGATTGCCGCTCTCGCGGAAGGCATTATTGATAAGGAGAAACAAATTTATTCCGCCGGTTTCATTGAAATTCCCAATCCTTATGTTCCTGGAAGCCCCAGCCGGTTTTTGGACTGGAGGGCGCACGGCTGGGTTGATTTAAGGGCTGCTCTGGCTCGTTCTTCTAACGTCTATTTTTACGAGGTGGGCGGCGGCCTGCCTGCGCAGGCAGGTTTTGAGGGTCAAATCGGCTTGGGCATTGAGCGTCTACGGACCTGGTGGCACAAATTCAATCTTGACGAGAAAACCCTGATTGATTTGCCAGGTGAAAAAGCAGGTTTTCTCCCCTCACCCGCCTGGAAAGAGGAAAAATTCGGGGAGCCCTGGCGCATCGGTGACACTTATAACGTTGCGATCGGCCAAGGTGATTTGCTCGTAACACCGCTTGAACTTTTGAATTACATCGCCTCCGTCGCAAACGGCGGCAAGTTCTACGCGCCGAGGGTTGTAAAAAATGTTTTTGACGGCGCAGGTGAAGAAATTTTGAAAAGCGAGCCCAAAGTTCTCAAAGACCTGGGTCCGGAAGTGGGAAGCATTCTGAAAGAAATCCAAGACGGAATGATTGATGCGGTGGAAGAGCCCTACGGCACGGCGTATCTTTTGAGCGATCTGCCTTTCAAGGCGGCCGCCAAAACCGGCACGGCCCAGATTCAGAATAACGAGAAAGTGAACGCTTTTTTCGTCGGCTACGCGCCCGCCGAAAATCCGGAAATCGCCATTCTTGTCCTCGTGGAAAACGCCCGCGAGGGAAGTTTGAACGCTGTGCCGGTGGCCAAGGACGTTCTTCTGTGGTACTATGAGAACCGAATAAAAACCCGCCAATAATGGAAATAACCTACTTATCCCAGGAAAAATACGACGAACTTCAAAACGAACTCGGTCAATTGAAGAAAGAAGGCCGGCAGGCGGTGGCCAAGCGCCTGAAGCACGCCAAGGAACTTGGCGATTTGTCCGAAAACGCCGAATACCAGGAAGCCCGGGAGGAACAGTCGCGGCTTGAGAAAAAAATAAGCGAAATTGAGGAACTCCTTCGGGCCGCTTCCATCATCAAAAAATCGTCCGGGACGGCGACGGTGCGCATCGGCAGCCGCGTGAAATTGGAAAAGAATGGCGATACTTTTACCTACAATATTGTCGGCTCAAACGAAGCGCGGCCGACGGGAGGGATGATTTCTAATGAGTCGCCGGTCGGCCGGGCGCTCCTGGGCCATAAAGCGGGGGATACGGTCTCGGTTCAAACCGCCGCGGGCCTCAATACGTATAAAATCGTTGCTATAGAATAACGCCCCCATGTTAGAGGACATTCTAAGAGAAAGAGCGAAGAAACTGGAGGCCTATAAAAAAATAGGCAATCCTTATCCGGCAAGGGTGGCGCGCGATGCGACACTTGCCGAAGTTGCGGAGAAATTCGCGAAGTTTGAGAAATCAAAAAAGAGCGTTTCCCTCGCCGGCCGGATTCTATCTCTCCGCGACCAGGGGAAGATAATTTTTGCCTCTGTCTCCGATGGCACGGGCAAGTTCCAGTTCGTTTTCAAAAAAGAGGAAACCGAAAATTTTGACGTTGTTAAGCAGACCTTTGAGGCCGGTGATTTCGCGGAGGCGACCGGCCGGGTTTTCTCCACGGTGCGCGGCGAAAAAAGCTTGCTCGCGAAGAGCGCGAGGTTAATCGTGAAAAGTTTGCGGCCCCTGCCGCAGGAGTGGTTCGGTTTGGAAGATATTGAGTCGCGCCTGCGCCAAAGATACTTAGATATTCTTTTGAATCCGGAAGTCAAAGAAACCTTTGTCAAAAAAAGTTTGTTTTGGAATGAAATCCGCGCTTATTCCAAAAAAGCCGGTTATTTGGAGGTGGAGACGCCGGTACTGGAGGCCGTCCCCGGCGGAGCGGATGCCGAACCTTTTAAAACCCATCACAACGCCCTGGACACGGATTTTTATATGCGGATTTCCCTGGAGTTGCCGCTCAAGAAACTCTTGGTTGCCGGCTACGAAAAAGTTTTTGAGCTCGGCCGGATTTTCCGCAACGAAGGCGTTGACCGCGAGCATCTCCAGGATTACACCCAGATGGAGTGCTACGCCGCTTACGAGGACTACAACGATATGATGAAATTCACCGAGGGTTTGTATAAATCAGCCATTAAGGCGGTCGTCGGTTCGTTAAAAACGACATTTGGCGGCAAAACCGTGGATTGGGGAAAGAAGTGGCCGAAACTTGATTATTACGAACTCTTTGAGCAGGAAACCGGATTAGATTTGAAGAAAGCGACCCGTGACGAACTTTTTCAAAAAGCCAAAACGCTGGGGCTGGAACCGGAAAGAAATTTAGGCCGCGGGCGGCTGATTGACGTCATTTTCAAGAAAGCCGCGCGGCCGAAACTCTGGGAACCATGTTTCATCATCAATCAGCCAATTGACATCTCGCCGCTTGCGAAACGCAAGGAAGATGAACCGGATAAAGTGGAGCGTTTCCAGATTATGGCAGCCGGCACCGAGGTTGGCAACGGCTTCTCCGAACTGAACGACCCAATTGACCAGCGCAAACGCTTTGAAGAGCAGATGCGCCTGCGGGCGGAGGGCGACAAGGAAGCCCAGCGGTTGGACGAAGAATTTTTGCTCGCCCTGGAATACGGCATGCCGCCCTCCTCCGGTTTCGGCATGTCAGAGCGGCTCTTCGCTGTCATTATGGACAAGCCCGTTCGGGAAACGGTCATTTTTCCCTTAATGAAACCAAGATGAAGAAGGTTATGGTATTCGGAACTTTTGACGGCCTTCACGAAGGCCACCGCGCTTTTTTGGAGGAGGCGAGAGCTGAAGGCGATTATCTCGTAGCGGTTGTCGCCCAAGACCATATCGTGGAACGTTTAAAGGGGCGTTTGCCGAAGTTGAATCTTGCCTCGCGTTTTGAGGCGTTAGAGAATGAAGACGGCGTAGACGAGGTTATGGCGAGTGACGCGCATCTCGGCGTCTGGGAGGTCGTTAAAAATTACAAGCCGGATGTCATCGCGGTGGGTCATGACCAGAATGCCTTGAAAGAGGATTTAGAAAATCACCTTGACGAACTCGGCTACAAACCGGAAATAAAGGTGATGCGTGCTTACGAGGAAAATAAATAAAAACATGTTGGATGTAAATTTCATAAGAGAAAATCCGGAGAAAGTTAAAGCGGGCGTGGAAAAGAAGAACGCTGACCCGAAGCTGGTTGATAAGTTTTTGAAGATTGACGACGACTGGCGTTCCAAAACCGCCGCTTTGGACCAACTCCAAGCCGAGCAGAATAAGGTGAGCGCGGAGATGGGCAAAAAGAAATCCGCCCACGGTATGAGCCAGGCCCAGCTTTTAAAGAAAAGAATCAGCGAGGTTCAGAAAGAAAAAAACGATTTGGAAGTTAAACGGGACGAAATCCTTGGAAATTTGCCTAATATTCCCTTTGAAGACGTGCCGGTTGGCAAGGATGAGTCGGCAAACAAGGTTTTGCGCGAGGTGGGGGAGAAGCCGCAGTTCAAATTCCAGCCGAAAAGTTATCTTGAGATTGCTGAAAATCTTGGCCTCATAAATGTTAAAAAAGCGGCTGAGGTTACAGGCACGCGCTTCGGCTATGTCCTGGGCGATGCGGTGCTTCTAGAGTTCGCTCTCGTAAAACTCGCCTTAGATGAACTAATGCCCCACGGATTCATTCCGGTTCTGCCGCCGGTCATGGAAAGGCCGGAGGTGATGCGCAAAATGGGCAAGGGCAAGTTCATTGACGAGAGTGACGCTTTTTATGTTAAAGACGACGATTTGTATTTAATTGGGAGTTCGGAGCATACCCTTGGGCCTTTTCACATGAATCACGTTTTCAAGGAAAAAGAGTTGCCCCGCCGCTATGTGGGGTTTTCAACTTGCTTCCGGCGGGAGTCCGGCTCCTACGGCCGGGACACGAAAGGAATATTGCGGGTGCATCAATTTGACAAGCTGGAGATGTATTCTTTCGTCCATCCGGACAAATCCGAGGAAGAGCACAAATTTTTGCTGTTCTTGGAAGAGAAACTGGCGCAGAAGCTGGAGTTGCCGTATCGGGTGGTGGAGCTTTCTACGGGCGACATGACCTGGGGTGATGCCCGGCAGTATGATATTGAAGTTTGGTTTCCTTCGGAGAATAAATACCGCGAGACGCATTCGGCCTCAAACACCACCGATTTCCAAGCAAGAGGAATAAACGCAAAATACGAAACAAAAGACGGTAAGAAAGAATTCGTTCATACGCTAAACGCCACGGTTTTCTCTCAGCGCCCCATCCTTGCGATTATTGAGAATTACCAGACCGAAAAAGGCACCGTGAAAGTCCCGAAAGTTCTCCAGGACTATCTCGGCAAGAAAGAAATAGGCAAATAGAACGCTGGCGCAATGAAAGAAAAGTTCTTATTATGTGAGGTATGGAGGAACTAGTCTTTCAAAAAAAGAAGAGAAAACTAAGAGGGAAGGTGGTTTTATGGTCTCTAATTCTGCTTTTTCTGGGCGGAGCGCTTATCGGCGCCTCCTATTTCGTTCTCTACGACGATTTTTTCAAGGTTAGGCAATTGGAAGTGACTGGCTCGCGTTCCATAGACCAGGAAAGGTTTTTGAGCCAATTGAAGAACGAAATGCTCTCCGCTTCGCTCTGGAGAGCAATGCTCGGCCCGGACAATATTTTGTTCTGGGAGTTCGGTGCGAAACCCGAGAGTTTGCCCGGCTCGCCGATTGTTTCCGTCGCGGCCGTGGATGTAAATCTCTCGGCGAGAAAAGTGTCGGTTGGGGTGAAAGAGAGGGAAATTGCCGGTGTTCTCTGCCGCGGCGACGATTGCTACGGTTTTGATGAGAGCGGCATCGTTTTCGCCAGAACCCCGAACATTCAGGGCTACCTCATTTTGAAAATAGACGACGAGAACAGCAAGTCCTTTGTTCTGGGTTCTTCAATTTTTCCGAAAGAAGAGTGGCGGGAGAATCTTTTCAAAACGCTTGCCGTTTTTGAGGAGAATAATATCGCCGTTTCTTCCGTTCTTGTCAGGAATTATTCGTTGGAGGAATGGGAAGCGGAAACGGCCTCGGGCCTGCGGTTTCTCTTCAGTTTGAGTTTCACGCCGGAGAATTTGGCGGGGATTTTGAATAATTTGGACGAGGAATTTGACTTCGGGAAACTCGCTTACTTTGACTTCCGCGTCCCCAACAGGATTTATTACAAATGAAAATTCACGCAACAAATTTAGCGTATATTGATGGAGCAAACCTATACAAAGGCGTAGAGGAACTTGGATGGAAATTGGATTATAAACGCTTTCGCACGTGGCTTTATGAAAAGTATAAAGTTAAGAAAGCCTTTATTTTTATAGGGATGATCCCCAAATATAAAAACATTTACACAGATTTACAGGAATGCGGTTTTACGCTCGTTTTTAAAGAGGTTGTTTATGATGATAAAACAGGAAAGCCAAAAGGTAATTGCGATGCTGATTTAGTATTACGTGCGGCACGGGATACTTACGAAAGCGATTTTGGGAAGACAATAATTGTGGCTAGCGACGGTGATTATGCTAGTTTAGTGGAATTTCTTAAAGAAAAAGGTAAATTAGGAACTATTCTTTCTCCGAATAAACCGGAGAAGTGCTCTATTCTCTTAAAGAGAACCGGTGCTCCTATTTCGTACCTTGATGACCAACGTGCCTTATTAAGGACTCGATAAAAAGAAAAAGCCCCCGATGGAGACGAGCTCCATAAGGGTCTTTTCCGTGGTGATACTAGTATCATACCAAGTCGTTTAACAATTCGTCAATAGTTATCCACAAACCCTCAAGAATCCTTTATAATAAACCTAATTTGGGGTTAGTAGCCCCGACTCGCGAGTTTCTCAAAAGATTGTGGTTCGCTTTTTCTTCCCCGCGCCAGACAGCTTCGGCTCTGCCTGCCGGCAGGCAGGTCGGGCGATTTCGGTCGCCTGAGGCGACCTCAACCCTTCGCTCGCTTTAGATCTAATGTATGACATGTCATACATTGGATAGCTCACTCACCACACGCACTATGCGGCCTCATAGTGCGTGGGCTCCGCCGAAGAATTGAGGGGCAAGTTTGGCTTAGGGAAGAAAAAGCGAATATAATTAATTACTGAATTAATTCAGTAGTTTTATGGCTCGCAGGAAAACGACGGAAAAGAACATAAGAAAAATCACCAAAATGGGCGGGGGCAAGAGTTTTGGCATCACCCTGCCGATTGAGGTTGTCCGCAAACTCGGCTGGCGCGAACGGCAGAAAGTGGTCGTGGAACTCAAAGGCCGGAAGTTGATAGTAAAGGATTGGAGGAGGTAATAGAGAACCCTCGAAAAATGAGGCAGAATTTGTGGTAAAATTATGAGTAATAATTTAAACCCTCATGGCTAAATCCTTCACTATAAAAGATTTACCACTAGAACTTCGACCTAGGGAAAAGATTATTAGAAAAGGGACTCATAATATTAGCGATAAGGAGCTTTTGATGGCCTTATTAGGGAAAGGCGCTCGTGGTGAATCTATTGCCGTAACGGTTGAGAGACTATGGGCCAAATTTAGAGGTTTAGAAAATATATCTAAGGCCTCCGTTCCAGAACTAACTAAAATTAGGGGTATAGGTTCAGCTAAAGCTGTCCAAATTAGAGCCGCTTCTGAATTAGCTAGAAGATTGAACGGCAATAGTGCTAAAGAATATGAGCTTAAACCCTTTGTTAAATGGGCTGGTGGTAAGAATCAGTTACTTAGTCAATATGCTAGATTTTTTCCTCCACGATACACTTACAATACCTATTTTGAACCGATGGTTGGTGGCGGGGCAGTTTTCTTTTATTTACGGCCGGAGAGCGCAATTTTGTCGGATCTTAATAGAGACTTAATAAACACATACATAGTCATTAAGAATAATGTAGAAAATCTTATTAAAGTCTTAAACGAATACAAAAATAACCATGACCAAAAGTTCTATTACCAAGTTAGAGACGATTATAACAGCGATGTTTTAAATAAGATTGAGCGAACTGCAGCTTTTATATATCTAAACAAAACCGGTTTTAACGGTCTTTATAGAGTTAATAGTAAAGGAGAGTTTAATGTGCCGTCCGGGAAGTACAAAAATCCGGGTATCCTAGACGAGCAAAATTTAAGATCAACCAGTAAAGCTCTAAAGCATGTAAAACTTTATGCTGAGTCTTTTGAGAAGATTATAGATAGGGTAAAGAAAGATGATTTTATATATTTTGACCCCCCTTATTACCCACTCACTAAGACCGCTAAATTTACCACTTATACAAGTGAGGATTTTCTCGAGAAAGAGCAAGCTAAATTGGCCGATATTTTTAGAGCTTTAGATGAAAAAGGTTGCAAGGTTATGTTGAGTAATTCTAATACTAAATTTATAAAGGATTTATACAAAAAGTACAGAATTGAAACGGTAAGTGCAAGTAGATTTATCAACTGCGATGGAAGTAAACGCGGTAAAATCAGCGAGCTTGTGATAATGAACTATTAGTATGAACGTAAAAGACCCGGGAATAAAGATGGTTTTTAACAAAGAAGGAAAGGCTCACAAACCGATCAGGATTTTTATTCCCGAAAAGAATATTATTGTAGGAGTTTATCAAGGCAGCTTAAGTAAATATGACATTTTAATAAAATACCGCCAGGGATTAAAAAATGGAAAGTGGTCTAATATAAGAACACCAAAACACATTCATTGGGCCGTTGATCTTCTAATTAAAATGCACGCAGATAAAGGAAAAATAAAGAAATTTTTGGGTTTCTTACTAGATATATGGAAGAAGACAACTCCAATAAAAAGTAAATCGGATAGAAAGAAAATATTAGATATTAAAAACCTTCTTTATAAGCACGGAAATAAAATAAAACAATACCAAAGCATTAGTCAGTATGGTGAGTATAGAATAGAGTTTCTAATATTACTGGCCAAATTATTAATGATTCAAGAAAAAACTAATATGGCGGATGCATATATGTTCCGAAGACTTTTAGAAGCTTTAAAAAGAGGAGAAGATATTTTTAAAATTGTTTCTATAGCTACACATAGGGGAAGATAACCCGCCGCAACCCAAATGAACAAAAAAATCAGTAGTTTTAGAGGATTAAAAGAACGTATTCAGGATTTCCATTCCGAGTTTCGTTTACGGGTTGAGTCGCAGGGAGGCGCTGCTTTGTATTTTAGAGCCATAACCGCACAATTGCTTTGGTTTTTATTAGGTTACTTGATTGTCAAGAAGATTTTACCTATAACTGACGTGTTACTGTCAAATGCTATTATCTTAATTTTTATGGGGCTGTTAGTTTTTTTATGGTCCGCTATAAAATCTAAGATGCCAGCTTGGATAACTTATTTGATAAAAGGAGAATTTTTCTATGATTTTGAGCGACCGATGTTAAATTTCTGGATATTTTTTCTAAGTATTCTTAATATATTCTTTATACTTTTACCGCCCAGTTATTCTTCTAAAAAGTTGAAAGATAATAATTAAAAATCATGAGTGACCCAAAAAAAAGGGCAAATACAGGTGTTACTATATTTCTATTCCTTTTCGCCTCAGTTCTAATTTTTCTTGCTTTTAAACAGCAGTTTGAGAGCCAAGAGAAGGAAGCGGAGTTAACTCAAAGGATTAGTCAGAGCGTTACTGAACAGGTGGTTAACCGCGTCGAGCAAACACTCTCAAAACCATCAGAATTTCCAGACTTCGACTCTTTATCGCGTCTGGAGAAACTAGTTGTTGTCAGTGATTTTGAAAGTTGGACTCCAGGAGCGAATACGCAGGATGAAAAAATTAGGAAAGTTATAATTCTTGATCGAGGAGATTTGGCTAAAGCGTATATTTATGTTCGAGCATCGCTAGATAGTAAGGCGCTGACTAGATGGGAAAGTATTTATGTAAAATTGGACAACAGCGGAGGACACTTGTTTAGGAAGGAGAGCTTACCGATACCAAAAGGTGATAAGACAGAGTTATTATATACACTGGATAATATTCCTTACCTCCAATCGGTTCCTTACTCCGAATTGAGGGTTCCATTACACGTGGATTGGTTTCAGTTTTTCAGAAATAAAGCAGAAGTTGAGTTACTAACTTTTGTTTCTTCTCTAAGACCAGCACTGATTGAGGAAATTTCTCTATACTACGAGTGTATAGAAGCTAGTGAATGTCTTTTGACGTTGAAAAATATGGGCTTCAGATAATTCAAATAGAATTGAAAAGGTGAACTACCAAGGCGTGATAATTGAAGAAAGTTTGGAGAATAAGGATGTTTTGAAGGACGTGCGGGTTTTGGGCACCAAAGTTGAGCCGGTGACGGAAAATCACAAAACGCCGTGGATAAAGCAGTGGACGCTCCACACGGTTGAGATTCCAGAGAACCAAGCCGAGAGCATCGCAGAAAAACTTAGCTGGTCGTTGGACAGCGAACACAACTGGTACGCGGATTTCAAAAATGACGATATCCACTTCATAATTTTCCGCGGCAAGGTTTTTAAAGTGGACAGGACCAAAAAAGAAGAATACGATGCCGCAACAGCGTACGGTATCTCTTTAGGTATCCCGGATTACCAGTTGGACTTTTCACCCGATATCAAGGAATGGGAGAGGTAGATTTATGACAATTGATATTATTCTATACATTTTGTTAGTTATGATTTTTTGGGATTTTTCATGCCACGTTATTAAATGGCTTGGCGGGGAGGAGAAATTTACAAGAAGCAAGTCAATTTTTTCTTACTATTACCCGCATTTCAATTGGATGAAGACGCCAAATGGCCCGGTGCAACGACCCAACTGGAGAAAGTACTATGATAGATTTTGGGTCGCATACTGGGGGATAGCGTTTGTTCTTTTGGTCGTATATTTGATTTTTAAATAAACCACCAAAAATTAGGAGAGTATGTTACAATAAAGATATATTTGGGAGCTATTTTCGGATTTGACATAAAGTAAACAATATTCTATATTATACTTGCTAAGGTTCTCATGAAAAAAATCGACAGGAAAATAAAGAAGCTTCTGGATTTAGATAAAAAAATCCAGAAATTACCCAAACTTTCGCCAGTTGAGAAAGCCGTTTTGAATAAAGAGCAAAATTTCGAATCGGTTTATTATTCCAATAAATTGGAGGGCAATAAGCTTTCAAAGGAGGAAGCCCGGCGAGCTATTCTTTAAGGGATAGTTTATTTTGCATGCAAAGCTCGTTAAGCAAGAAGGACATAGATATTCTTGAAGAAAAGGGCCTTTGGGAGGCCCATTCTTATTTACATCGGATTATAAAGAGATTATTGCGTAAGAAATTTCCTGTTGAAATTCGGTACATCAAGGAGGCGCACAGGATTATATTTACAGTGGCGCGCCAACCTGGGATCGGCGGCAAGTACCGGAAAGATAATAGTCAGGATCTCCGGAGAATTGACGGCACGCCCTTAAAGATGACCGATTGGAAAAATATTCCAAACGAAATAGCCGAATTGGACTATGAATTGAGAGAAGCAACAAGAAATATAAAACCACCAAAAACGGAAAAAGAATACAAGAAAATAGTATTCGTGGCGGCGAAATTATCGCATCGTTTGGCATCTATCCATCCTTTTAGAAACGGCAATGGGCGCGCCTCGCGTTTACTAATTGATGCGATTCTGATGCGAGCCGGTTTGCCCAGTATTGCCGTTAAAAAAGAAAAGCCGCAATACTTGAGGGCCATGCGTCAGACAGATGACGGCAATTATTCCAGTTTGGAAAACATAATTATAGACGGTTTGGAAGAGCACAAAAGGAAAAATTACGTGATAGCTCTAAGAAAGAAATTAGAGTATTTTAAAGCAAAGAGACGTAGGAGGTAACGGTCGCCAAAAACTAGGAGAGTAGATTCAAAATATCATGTTTAAAGCTGTTATTTTTGATTTAAACGGCGTCTTCATAAAAAGCCGAAAGTTGAGCGAACGTTTTGAGGAAAAATTTGGTGTCAAACAAGAAGAATTTTTGCCAGCCCTGAACGCTATTATGCCCAAAGTGAGAATGCCTGATGCCGGCGACGCTTTTTCTTATTGGAAGCCATATTTTGACAAGTGGGGGTTAGATTTATCAAAAGAAGCTTTCTTCGACTTTTGGTTTTCGGGCGAAAAAGAAGCTCCGGAAATGATATCACTGGCCAGAGAATTGAAAGATAGGGGAGTAAAACTTTTCATTCTTTCGAACAACGTTATTGAGAGAACAAAATTTTACAATAACAACTTTCCGTTTCTAAAAGAGCTTTTTGAGAAGGTTTATTATTCATGGCAGACCGGTTTTACAAAGAGCAATGCTGGCGCTTACCAAAAACTGCTTGAGGAAAACAATTTAAAACCGGAAGAGTGCGTCTTTTTTGATGATTCGCCGGGCAACGTTGCGGTAGCAAACGGCCTAGGTATAAAATCTTACTTATTCGAAAGCGCCGAAAAAACGAGAGAGATTTTGAACCCACCAAAAAATTAGTAGAATAGATTTATTTATATGGTTATTAAAGACAAAATTGTTGTGATAACAGGGGCTAGTGGGGGATTTGGTAAGGCCTTAGCCGCTGCTTTTGCTAAAGAAGGCGCAAAATTAATTTTAAGCTCGCGCAGCGGCACAGAGTTAGATAATGCCGGTCGGGAACTAAATGCTGCTGTTTTTACTGCAGACGTAACTGATGAAAATGAGGTGGTCAAATTAGCCAATTTCGCCGTCCAAAAATTCGGCAAAATTGACGTATGGGTTAACAACGCCGGTATTTGGGTTCCTCACGCGCCGGCGGAGGAAATGGATTTGAAAAGAGTCCATGATATGGTGGAAGTTAATTTGTTTGGCACAATTCATGGTTCAAGGGTAGCTCTAATTCAAATGAAGAAACAGCACTCTGGCACAATAGTCAATATTCTATCAACAAGCGCGCTCCAGGGCCGTGCCGGTTCATCCGGTTATGTTGCGAGCAAGTATGCCGCAGTCGGCTTTACTAAATCGCTTCGCCTCGAGGCGCAACCGGAGAAAATCAAGATATTGGCAGTATATCCAGGCGGAATGAGAACCCACCTTTTTGATGAAAAGATGCCGGAGGATTATGACAAGTATATGGATCCCGGTTCTGTAGCCAAAACCTTGATTGAAAATCTCAAAAAAGATAACCCCGAGGAAGAACTGATTATTAGAAGAAAATAGAATCCGCCAAAAAATTAGGAGAGTAGATTAGAATTGATTTTTCTTATTGCGAGGAGTAAAAGATAGTTAGTACTTCTAGGGAGGAATAAATGCCGTTTGAATTCAAGCCCGGCGATTGGGATTGGTCTGACGTGCACCAGGGACTAACCGAGGAGCGGGCAGAGACCGCACGGTCTTGCCGTTGAAGTCCCGGAGGGCATCTTCTCGGCCGGGGTCCAGGGTGATGCCAAGACCTACACCCCAATCGTGATGCTCTCGGGACCATTCCCCGGCCATGAAGTGCTGGCGAAACTCTCCTCCAAGATATCAAACACCGTGCCCGCAAACAGGGTAACGTTTGAATTCGGGAGGAGATAACGCAGAGAGCCGATGTTCGCACCGCGGCGCCGTAATCAAAACGGCGCCGCTACTTTTTGAGATATAATAGGAGAGTAAATCCATGAAATTCATTTTTGTCCGGCACGGGGAAACGGAATACAATAAACTGCGCCGACGAATGGGTCAGCGGATAGACGAATCTTTGAACGAAGCGGGCTTGAATCAGGCCAGGGAATTGGCTAATCAGTTGGAAGATAATTTTGACGTCATTTTTTCATCACCGCTGAAACGTGCTAAAGAGACCGCGGAAATTATCGCGGAGCGATTCAATAAGAAACTGATTTTTAGTGATTATCTCAAGGAACACGATATAGGGTCTTTATCAGGTAAAGCGCGGGAAAAAGGGGAGAGAATGGGTATTGGTGACCCAGAGTACGACTACCGTCCCTACGGCGGCGAATCAGTGGAAGATGTTAAAGCTCGGCTTGAGAAATTCATAAAGGAGGTTAAAGAGAGTTATCCCGATAAAACCGTTCTTGTCGTGACCCACGGCGGCATAATAAGATTGATACATTATTTGCATAAAAAAGAAGAACTGGACCACATCGGTAACACCTCCGTCCACGAATTCGAATTGTGATTAGACATTCTAACATTCTGCAGAATGTTAGAATGTCATATTAAGAAAACCACCAAAAATTAGGAGAGTAGGTGTTTAAAATTAAAAAGATATGAAAAAACTTCTACTTGCATCAAATGGTAAATTTCTGATTGAAAAAGGTTATGATCTTTTAGGAGTCCCGAAAGATCATATTAGAATTGCTTATATCACCACCGCCTCGAAGGGGGCGCGAGATCTAAATTATCTGGAGAACCACAAAAAAAGCATGCACGCAAATGGACTAGACTTTGAAGAGATGGACGTTGAAGGGAAAAGCTTGAATGAATTAGACGCGCTTTTTAGTGGGAAAAACGTTATCCACGTTGAGGGAGGTAATACTTTTTACCTTCTGAAGGCTATCAAAGAAAGCGGATGCGATAAAGTTCTTAAAGAATTGGTTTTAAGAGGCGTTATCTATGTCGGAACGAGCGCGGGCGCGTACATAGTATGCCCTACAATTGAAACCTCAACGTGGGGACCAGATAAAAAAGATGACTATGGATTAACTGATTTTACTGGATTAAACCTCGTACCCTTTCTCTTGAAAGTACATTATAAAGATGAATTGGAAAATTTATTTAGGGAAAAGATAAAGACAGCATCGCATCCCGTAAGAATTTTACGAGACGGACAAGCAATTTTAGTTGAAAACGATTTATATACCTTAGTAGGTGAGGGCGAAGAGGTAAAACTTTAATGAAGTTAAGTCACAAGAGAAATTTTAATATTGCTCCAAAAGCGCCTTTTCATTTTGACGGGACTTTTCATAAGCCGTCACATTTTCCCAATAAATTGAAGCTTGATGATTGGGAACCCGGCAAATATTGGCAGGGATTACGCTTTGGCAAAAGACTTTATGGCTTGAAAATAGAAAATGCCGGAACGGTGGCAAAGCCAAAACTGAAAGTCTTATTTTATTCAAACAGAGATTTTACGGACAAGGAAGTAGAGCAATTGAAAAATGAGATAGCGTGGCGTTTTGAACTATACGCTGACTTGAAGGAATTTAACGGTCTTGCTAGGAAAGACAGGCGATTTTATCCGATTTTCAAAAAATGGCTGGGCATGAGGAACGCGAGCCAATACACTCTTTACGAACTCCTTATTATTGCCATCGTTCTCCAAAATACCACGGTCCGGCGAAGTCAGCAGATGCTGGATGCTCTCCTCGGGAAATTCGGGACAAAAATTGAATTTGATAAGAAGAAACTTTGGGCAATTTGGCTTCCCGAAGATTTGGAAGAAGTTTCGGAGCAGAAACTCCGAGATTTGAAAGTCGGTTATCGCGCCAAATTCATCAGACGCCTTTCGCATGATTTTACCAGTAGGAGAGTTGATGAGTATAAACTCCGCCAGCTTGATAAGGAAAGCACAAAGGAAGCATTAATGAAACTTTATGGTGTGGGGCCGGAAACCGCCCGCATTCTTCTTTTTGAGGCCTACCACCATTACGATACTTTTGAGCATATCGCCCCGTGGCAGCAGAAAATATATTCCAGATTGTTTTATGGAAAGAAGTCGGTGCCTGCGAAGAAAATTCGCGATGACATTCTGAAGCGATACGGCAAATATTCAATGCTTGCGGTTCATTACATTTGGGAAGACGTTTTTTGGAGGAGAAAGAACGAAAAAATCCCGTGGCTGGAAAAAGAGATAAGGTTATAATGAATTGTAACCACCAAAAAATTAGGAGAAACCTAGGTTTTTTGATTAATTTCTCTTGATATGTTTATAATGTAACTATGGCTAAGTACAAGAATACCTTACAGAGGGGTTCGGTTCGTATTTTGGTGTTTAGGGAAGCAGGCGTTTGGTACGCGGTTGCTTTGGAATTCAATATCGTGGAAACAGGAGATACGTCCCGGGAGGCAATGCTCCTTCTTTTTGAAGCGGTGCAGGGGTATTTGGAATCCGCCAAGAAAACTAAGGCACGGCCGCACATTTTGAATCAAGCTGTGGACAGGGAATACGAAGAAAAGTGGCGTGGCAGCATACAAGCGAAGCGGCAGCCGAATTCGGTATTTTTTGCCGGAAGGATGAACATTCTGGGCGGTCGGGCTTTGGTGCCGGCGTAATATGCCGAGAGGCCTACATAATTGGACGGCTGAAGACGTCGTGCGTTTTTTGAAGGCGCACGATTTCCGTTTAAACCATACGAAAGGGAGTCATTATTTTTATGCCGGTCACGCCGGCGGCGCTTTTCGGCAGGTATGTGTGCCCTTTCACGGTTCAAGAACTCTAAAACCGCGCACCTTAAAAGGCATCATTCGTCAGTCAGGGATTTCTCAAGCAGAATGGTTAAGAGGATAGTTGATAAACAGAACCTGCTCGCCAAAAAATTAGGAGAGTAGATTAGGATTGATTTTTCTCACTGCGGGGAGTAAAAGATAATTAGTACCCAGAAGAGAGGAATAAATGCCGTTTGAATTCAAGCCCAGCGACTGGGATTGGTCTGACGTGCACCGCACGGTCTTGCCGTTGAAGTCCCGGAGGGCATCTTCTCGGCCGGGGTCCAGGGTGATGCCAAGACCTACACCCCAATCGTGATGCTCTCGGGACCGTTCCCCGGCCATGAAGTGCTGGCGAAACTCTCCTCCAAGATATCAAACACCGTGCCCGCAAACAGGGTAACGTTTGAATTCGGGAGGAGATGACGCATGAAACCAGAGTTCGCGCCGCGGCGCCGTAATCAAAACGGCGCCGTTTTTTCTTTGAGATATAATTAGGAGAATAGATTTATGACTCAAAAAGAAGCTTTTGAAATTTTAAAAGCCGGCCACAACGTTTATCTTACCGGAGCCGCCGGCAGCGGAAAAACTTACCTTCTAAACGAATACATTGAGTTCTTGCGGAAGAAAAAAACCGACGTCGGGATTACCGCCTCAACCGGCATTGCCGCCACGCATCTTGGCGGAATTACAATCCACTCCTGGGCGGGAATCGGGATTTCACGCACCGCTTCAGATAAAGAAGTTAGGATGTTTGCGGCAAACCGCAGGGTTGCCAAGCGTCTTGCCAAAACCGAGACGCTTATTATTGACGAGGTTTCCATGCTTGATGCGGCTCGCCTCTCATTGGTTGATAGGGTGGCAAGAGCCGTGAGAGGCAAAGAACCCTTTGGCGGAATGCAGGTGGTGCTTTCTGGCGATTTCTTTCAACTGCCGCCCTTTTTTTCAACTCCCGCCGGTTGCGAACGAAAATGAGCCCCCGCCGCAGTTTGCGTATCGTTCTACGGCTTGGGAAGAACTTGGTCTTAAAGTTTGTTACCTTGACGAGCAACACCGGCATGGAGACGAAAAACTTTCCGAAGTGTTAAATGCCATTCGGCGCACGGAGGTTAATGAAAGTATAAGAATCCGTCTGCGCGGACGGTGCGACGCGAACTTGCCAAACGGGCGCGTTACCAAACTTTATTCGCACAACGCCGATGTGGATGCGGAGAACTTCCGTGAACTTCAGCGCTTGCCGGGAGAGGAGGTAAATTATCGGATGGAAACACACGGTGTTCCCGCCATTGTACAGTCCTTGAAAAACGGTTGCCTCGCCCCCGAAAATTTAGTTTTGAAAAAAGATGCCGTAGTAATGTTCGTTAAAAACAATTTTGAGAAAGGATATGCGAATGGGACGCTTGGCCGGGTGGTCGGCTTTAGTGAAGAAGGCCACCCCAGAGTAATCACCCTAAAAGGCAGAAATATCAGTGTTTCTCCGGAGAGCTGGATGGTTGAGGAAAACGGCAAACGGCTCGCCAAAATTACTCAAATTCCGCTCCGTCTCGCTTGGGCGATTACCATTCACAAAAGTCAGGGAATTACGCTGGATGCCGCCTTGATTGATCTATCGGCCGCTTTTGAAAGAGGTATGGGGTACGTGGCGCTCTCAAGAGTTCGAACGCTTGACGGAATGAAGCTTCTTGGGTTTAACGAAAAATCTCTTGAGGTCCACCCGGAAATTTTAGAGTTTGATGCCGAACTGCAAAGAAAATCGGAAGAAACAGTGCTGGCAAAAGAACTTGGCAGACAAACCGGAGGGATCCGTTCCCGATTTAAAAGACTAATCCCCAGTGATTAGTTATCCTTAAAGCACCACAACATTCCAACATTCTATAGAATGTTGGAATGTTGTGAAATGAAAAGGCGAGCCGTGATGGTTAAAAAGAAGTTGAATAATAAAAACGTTTTGGTCAGTGTTTTGAAGAGCAGGAGCGACCGGCGTATCCTTTTTTGTGAGCGCTGGTACCGAATTCCCCTTGCTTTCCTGCCCAAACGGAAATTTAAATACGTTGCTTTCTACCAGCCGGCGGTTTTTGGCCGGCACGGCAAAAGAATAGAATACTATGCTAGGGTCTCCCGGCGGAAAGTTTATAAGAGGATTAAACTTCTGCCAGAAGGAATCGGTCATCCGCGGGCCAAAGATGATTACCTGAAACTCGAATTTAAGGAACTAAAGAAACTGCCGCGGCCCGTGAGGAACATCGTTCCCCGCCGCGTTTCTTTCGGTTTCACAACTTTGAAAAACCTGCTCTCAAGCCGGAATATTTTGGAGCTCTACGACATTATGCCGACTGAGGAGATTATCGGCCGCTGTCTCCGGCGCTGGGGCATTAAAGCCCTATCGGAATTTCCGGTTTCCGCCTGCGGCAAACGTTTTCGCCTGGATTTTGCGATTGTCCGCCGCAACCGGCGTCTGGCCATTGAATGCGATAATAAAAAGGCTCATGCCGGCAAACTCCAGAAGCGCCGGGACAGAGTGAAAGATTTTTGTCTCCGGCGAGCCGGCTGGCGGGTCATCCGCCTTAAGGAACGGGAGATTATTGAGAACGCGGAGGCCTGCTTGAGGAAAATTCAAAAAGCCGCTCGCTAACAACCGCCGGAGACTTCATTGTATTCAAGGGGGAGTATATCACAACACTCCAACATTCTATAGAATGTTGGAGTGTTGTGGTACAATGACAAAATAGAAAGATATGAAGACACCCAAACAACTTGAACGATATTTCAAAGGAGCAGCTAATCACTGGCGGATAGCCATTTTGTTGACGGTTGAAAGAAACGAAGGGATTTCCGTTGAGGGACTTGCCGATGAGCTTGGCGCTGATTTCAAAAATATTTCCCAGCATACTCGCCGGTTAGTCCAGGCTGGTCTTTTGAACAAAAGATATCAAGGTCGGCAAGTGACCCACACGCTCTCGCCTTACGGCGAATCTTTCTTCAAGTTTATGACAATATTCTAACATTCTTAAGAATGTTAGAATATTGTAGAAAACAATCACCAAAAATTAGGAGAGTAATTAATTGACCAAAAGCACATAATGTGCTTTTTTGTATTTGGAACATCGCAATCAGGCACATCCTAGTGTAACCGGTAGATACGGAGGTTTCTATGAAAGTCGTCGTCGATGGCTCGGATATTGATGAATACTGCCACAAGAACTACAAGGCCTACCCGCGTTTGTTCGAGCCGGCTCAGGACGCGTTCATGAACGAGCGCGGCATCGGTTTTGCCGCGATTGAGCAGCTGTTCGGCCTGCGAAGCCCCGTGAAGCTCATGGAGGTTGCTTATCACCAGGAGCTTCGCGAAGGCGACGAGGTGGAAATCACGACCGAGGTTTCCGTCGGCAACACGAGCATAACCTATTACCAGGCGGCCACCAAAGACGGCGTGGTCGCGGCGGAGATGAAGCTCGTCGTGGTCCTCACGACGAGCGAAGGCCCGGCTCGGATTCCCGACGAAATCCGGGCAAAGCTCAAGTAGCTTGGAGGAAAATATGGCCCGGGAAACGCAGGTTTCCCGGGCCATGTTATATTTAAGAGTACCACCAAAAAATTAGGAGAGATAAGTTAATGCTAAAACGCGATAAGAGCTTTCACGACTACGTCCTCTACGACCTTTTGGGCGGGATAGACGGTGTTGTTTCGCGGCCGATGTTCTCCGGGTGGGGAATCTACAAGAACGGCAAAATTTTTGCGTTCATAATTGATAGCGATTTGTATTTCAAAGGAAACAAAGAAACTAGCCGGGTATTTGAGGAAAAAGGCGGCAAGCAGTTTGATTACGTTAAAAAAAGCCACCCGGAGCCAGTCAAACTCCCTTACTGGTCTGTGCCGGAAGAAATTCTGGAAGACCGGGAGGTTTTCACGGAATGGGTTAGCTTAGCCACCAAAAATTAGAATAATCCTCATTGAACAATTCCATAGAATTGTCCTATGGTGTTATAATATTATAATTATAATAAGTTGCGAAAAAATATGAAAAGATGGACCTTAATTTTTCGGGCCCTGGCTAATATCAATCGGCTGAAAATAATAAAGATACTCTCTGACGGCGGCAAGATGAACGTAGGGGACATTGCAGAGAGTTTGAATATTTCTTTCAAGGCCACATCAAACCATTTAGCCATGCTTAGAAATTTAGATGTTTTGGAATTCCAAGGTTCTGCTGGTCATGTGTTTTATTCACTCAATCCCCAGATGCCGAAAGATTTCCGTAGAATTTTGGCTAACGTCTTTAAATAAAAAGTTCATTGAACAATTCTATGGAATTGTTCCGGTTACTTCCCTCTATAAAAGGTTTTGAGGTAGAATGGGTTTATGAAAAAACAGGTGTTGATGATTCACGGCGGGACGACTTTTGACTCATACAAGGATTATTTGTCGTTTTTGAAAAAACTGAAAGTTGATTTGGACAGATACCGGGGCGAAAAGTGGGCTAATTCTCTAGGAATAAAGCTCGGTCGGGGATTCGACGTTCTCTTGCTGAAAATGCCGAACCCGATGAACGCGAGGTACGAGGAATGGAAAATTCTGTTCGGAAAAATCGCGCGAGCCCTAAGAAACAAAGTCATTTTAATTGGTCACTCCCTCGGAGCGATATTTTTGGCAAAATATCTGTCGGAAAACAGGTTTCCGAAGAAAGTTCGGGCGACTTTTTTGATTTCTGGGCCATATGACGATAAAAGTTTGGACGAATCATTGGGCGGCTTTACTCTCCCCGAGAGCTTGAAAAAGCTGAGAAAACAGGGCGGCCGGATTTTCCTGTATCACAGTAAGGACGACAAGGTCGTTCCGTTTGCCCACTTGGGAAAATACAAGAAAGCCCTACCCGGCGCCGTCGTGAGGGTTTTCAAAAAAAGAGGGCATTTCCTCCAATCGGATTTCCCGGAACTGGTGAAAGATATTAAGAATCTTTAAGAGATGAGGAATTCAACCGATAATCCCAAACCGCCGAAGCGGAGCGAGATTCGTCCGGGGGATTTCGTCTGGATTATTGAGAAGGAGCACTACGGCACGAAGAATTACACCCAGGGGTTCGTAAAGGAAGTCTTGAGCCCGGGGGAGAATCACCCGCGCGGCATCAAGGTGCGCCTGCGGAGCGGCATCGTCGGCCGCGTCCAATGGAAAATTTCCGATTGATTTAGAATTTGTAAATGAATATTGATGTGCCGGCGCGGGCGGCGGGTTTGATGTCGCGGAGCCACGAGTATTCGTCCTCGGGTTTGCGGTTCAAATCAGCGTCGGCAATGGCCTGGGCGCCCTGGAGGGAGTTTACGGAAATCGCGAGCCATTCAATTCCTTTGTCTTTAGGGTTGCCGCGAGCCGACCACCAGTTTTCTGCCACGTCCTCTCCAAGATAGTATTTCGGACTGCCGCCGCCGAAGTAATCCACGGCGATTTTTTGAATGTTGTTCTCCTTAACGAAAACGGCGAGCCGCTTCAAATCCTGTCCCCAGTCATAGTTTGAATCCGTGACGTATTTGTAGCCGTTTTTGATCCCCCCGCCGATTTCGTTGAAATAAGAGAGGTAATAAGGACTCCCGGCGAAGGTTTCCGCGGCGTACCAGACGAGCAAAATGATTATAAGTGCGAATTTAAGCGAGATTTTGAAGAATGCTTTGATGCGGGCAAAAAGCGAAGGCAAAAAATGATGGGGAAACTCGTGGAGTTTCAAAATCCACGATTTCAGGGTGCCGGTTGCGAGAATGTAAATAAAGGGCATAGTAGGCAGAAGGTGGCGAATTCCTATGTTCAGCGGGCTCCTCATACTTTGTACCCAGTAGATGACGATGAAAACGAGCATGCCGAACTCCGCGACATTTGTTCCTAAATAGTCGGAGAAGTTTTTAAATTTTACCTGCCTGCCAGCAGGCAGGAATTTTGAAACACCGATAATCACAGCCAATAAAATCATAATTAGCGACGGCAACGGTTCTTTGAGCAAAAACACAACGGGGAAGTAGTACCACCAGCCCTCTGCGGAAAGGTCGCCCAAAAAATAGGCGGTGTTGCCGCCGGCGGCCCGCTGGAGAATCATGAGCAGTCCGAAAAGATACTGGCCTAAGGGACGGAGAACGCTGTTTTTAATGAGCGCTAAATCCAAATCGACGAGCCAGCGCGGGTTGAAAGAACTGAGAGTGGTGGCGGCATCGGATAGTTCTTTAGTTGCCGGATAATTGAGTGTGAATAGAAAATAAACCGCGTAAATCAAAAAGAGCGCTGCAAAAAACATCAGGACGAATCTTTTGAAGTAAACCAAGAAATAATGGAGCGCTGCGCCATCCCTTTTGATTTTTGCAATGTAGTGGATGAAGCCGATAAAGATAAAAATCGGCAGAAGGAGAACGTTGGAAAATTTCATAAGGAGCGCCGCGCCTAAGGCCAATCCGGCGAGGATTGATTTTTTCCGTGAGGGCGTTGCAAGCATTTTAGTGAAAAAGTAGAAGCCGAAGAGCACGCCTAAAGTCGCTCCGACGTCGGTCGTGACGTAGTGACCGTGAGCAAGAACGGATGGCGAAAAACCGAAAAGAAAAGCGGGGACTAACGCCCAGCCGCGGCCCAAAATTTGGAGCGACCAGACGTAAATCAAAATAATCGTAAGGAGAGTAAGAATAATCGGGAAGATTCTTGCTGCGCCGACGATTTCATCAGGATTATTGCCTTCCGAATAAAGAAAGCGGTTTCCGACGTCCCACTGGCCGTTTACGTCTTTCTGCCAGCTCTCCGCTTCGGTGGGGAAATTGAGATTCATAAAGAGAAGCGGCAGAGCGGAGAGAGCTTTCACAAGCGGCGGATGCTCCGGGTTCAGGCGGTAGTCCAAATATCGCACGTAACCGTAACCGGCGGCAATATGGGCGGTCTCATCAAAGATTGCCGTCTCCTTTAGGGCGGCGTTCAGCATCAAAAGAAAAACAACGATTAAAATAAGGGCAACGGGGAAGATTTTTCGCATGTCTGTTATAATTATAGCTGAAAATGAGGAAAAGTGGTTTCACCTTAGTTGAGGTTTTGATTTACACCGCTATTTTCGCGATTAGCGCCGTGTTTTTGGTGGGGATTTTAACCGCTATCACCCGCGTCCAGAGCCGGCAATCGTCGGTGAACGAAGTAAATGACCAGATTTCGTTCGTCAATAATACCGTCGGGCGCCTCGTGCGGAGCGCGAGTTTGGTGGATATGACCGCTGGGAGCGCTACCACCACCTTAACTTTGAGGATGTCCTCTTCCACGCTTGACCCGACGACCATCTACGTTGATGCTTCCAACACTGCGATTTATCTCCAGGAAGGAACGAGCACGGCGGTGGCTTTGACCGATTCCAAGGTGAAGATTGTGAGTTTCCTCGCCACCAAGTTCGAGAATCCGGGCGGGCCGACCATCGTCCAGATTGATTTGGCGGTGGAATACAATACCACAAACATCCAAGCCAAGGCCGCGCGGAGCTTGAAAACCGCGATTACCAAGATTTCCGCCGCCACCTTTGACTCCAGCGTCTTGCCGAATATCAACAATTCCTACGATGTCGGCAATTCCGGCTTCAACTGGAAAGACGCCTATTTCTCGGGGAATATCGGCATCGGTGTCGGACCCGCCCCGGCCGCGAAGTTAGGAGTGAAAGGCGACATCGGTTTTGCGAGCTCGTCGGCTGGCATTATCTTTGTGGCGCCGGGCGGTTCCTGTTTCCACCTGAAACTCAATGATTCCGGTAACATTGCCACCAGTTCAGCAGCCTGTCCGTTCTAATTATGAGAAAAATCAAGGCCCACCTTATTGTCTCAGGATTGGCCACCGGCGGACTGATTCTCGCCGCTCTGAACTTTACCAGTCAATCGCTCTTTTCTGACTTAGATCAGTTTGTTTTGGTTGCCGAGAGCGATATCCATATTGCTCAAAACACCCAAGTATCTTCTGGTGATATTATTGTGAACGGAAGGTTGAGGATATCGGAGAATGATGTCATTAATGGCAACATCTTTTCTGACGAGATAAGAATTGCGGAAGAAACACAGATAAACGGCAACGCCACTTTTAATAAACTTCATCTTGCCGATAATTCAGGGATATTAGGTACTACTTCAACGCCCGTTTCCCTCCCGATCATAAAACTTCCCAGTATCCCGAATTTCTCTGCTGGCGCTGAAAATGTAACCGTAGAAGGAGAGGAAACCTTAGGCCCCGGCGACTTCAATATAATTGAGGTAAAAGACGGAGCAAGGCTCACCTTGAATCCCGGTATCTACAATCTCAACGAGTTGAAACTCAAGGACGGTTCCAAACTCTTTTTCTCTGCTACGACTGTCATCAACATTAGACAGACTTTGGACATTAAAAACAGAGTTTTTGCAGTGTCTAGCACTAACCTTGATCCCACGGCGCTAACCGTAAACGTCGTGTCAGAATCAAAAGTCGCCGACAAAAGTAAAGGTAAGCGGGAGTTGAAAGACGCCCAGCCGGTTACTATTGGTGAGGACTCGTTTATTTCGGCCAGGTTGCTGGCTCCGAGTGCCAAGGTCGTTTTCGGAAACAGAGCCACTTTTATAGGTCAAGCGATAGCCAAGGAGATTCAAGTTGGGGAAGGGGCGGTTTTGGGTAGAGAAAACGCATTTGAGAAGGAAAGCGATCCGGAAAAAGTGGTTGAAGATCAAGGAGTGAAGTTTATTGTCAACGAGATAGTTGTTCTTTTTGGAGAAGGAGCCGCTGCTGGCGATCTGTTGACTGTCGCCGATCTTGTTCAAGGACAAGCAACTGGCTTTTTGCCCGATTTGGGTATAGGTAAAATCGAGGTTACTACGCAGACAGTGGATGAACTGAATAGTTTAATAGATTTGATAAAGAGTTCTAACAACCCGTTGATTGAGGAGGTTATTCCTAACGCCCTAATTTTATGAGTTACCTTTTGAAGTATGAGAGATAGAATCAACATAGCAAGCCTTTACCTGCTACTGTCGGTAGCTCTCGTCGTCGCAGACGCAGTGTTTTCGTACTATCTCAAGAGAGATACCGCCGGGTTTTTTTCTGCGTCTATCATACTGCTTGTAATTGTCGGCCTACTGCTCTTATTTGTGCAGAAAAAGAAGAAGCTTATAATAATGGGTCTAGTAATAAATTTGATTTGGATAATATTTTTTGCTTCTCACTTTGTTCTCTTTGTGGCTGCCCAAGAGAGTATATTTACAGAAGATTCTAGAAACCTTGCTGTAAGAGATCCGTTTTTATTTAAAGCTTATTCTCAAATTAGAATGGGTGAGGTTTGGGATTTTTTGAATAGTAGAGATGTTGATTTGACCGATATTAAAGTGGGAATCATCGATACCGGTGTTGATGCTTCTGACGGTCGGCACCCGGAGTTTCAAGAAGTTTTTTTGAATGCACTATCGCCTCAATTATTTGAAGATAGTGAAGGTGACAGAAAAGGACATGGTACTCAAGTAGCAGGCATAATCGGTGCTAATAATATTTCCTTTCCCGACCCAGCCAACTATGCGTTTCCTCATATGAATGGAATTTTAAGCGGGATTCATGGTTTGAACTACAGTTTGGAACTAGGAAAATCACCTACTTTTTTATCAATCTTTAGCGCGGCTTCTACAATTGATGCGTTGGTGAAAAGAGAGGCGAAGATTATAAACATGAGTTTCGGCACGCGTCCGTTGCTTTCACCTGTGGGTGTTCCAATATTCACACCGATGTTTTTTAGAGCGTTTGCAAGAAACCCGGATGTACTATTTGTCGCAAGTGCGGGAAATTTTGAGTTTGATTTTTTGGGTTTTGACGTCGAAGGCGTTGACGCCGAGTTAGTTGTGCCCGCTAACCTTGGCGATAATTTTAATAACGTTGTTACTGTCGGGGCGACGGATACTACGCTTTCAAGGGAAGATAGCAGAGCAAGTTTTAGTAGCTTCGGCAGTGTCGTTAGTGTTGCCGCTCCAGGCGTGGCGGTTTATAGCCCTGCGCCCCGCGGCAGAGGCAATTTTCCAATAGGCGCTTTAAACTACGATCAGTTTTTCTCTGGTACTTCTGCAGCGGCTCCCATGGTTACGGGTGTGGCTGCCGTTTTGAAAACCCTTGAACCGGAGTATCAGAAATTCATCCCTGGTCTTATGATGGACCCCACTACCATCAAAAACACCCTTGTCGCTTCAGCAGATCCCATTCAACCCGACAAACGGTTAGGCTTCGGTTGTTTCAACGAAACTACCACTACTACTGGTTGCCGCTTAAATGCTCACCGTGCAGTTGCCTGGTTTTTCCCGCCAGCATCAACAACACTTAGCGTTGCAGCTACAACATCAGATTCTATATCAATTTCTTGGGTAAATCCTCTTGATTTTGCTTTTACTACCCCCGATTTTGACTCTTATAGAATCTTTCGGTCTACGACCTCTCCGGTAACTTTGGAAAGTACCTTAGTTGAGACTACCGATGATGTTAACCAACTTTCTTTCACTGAGACTAATCTTCAATCAAAAACAGAGTTTTTTTATAAAGTTTTTGTTTTTGATAAAGCTGGCCTGTACGCGGCAAGCAACGAGGTCAGTGCAAAAACCGGTGTGACAGCCCCCCCAGAAGGTTTTTGGTCAGTGTTTAGGCACGATGCTAGAAGTACAGGAAGAAGTACTTTTTCTGGGCCTACCGCTTCACCGAGTTTATTGTGGAACGCCGGTGTAGGTGGTCGTTCAGAGCCTGCGATAGGATTTGATGGCACGATTTATATTATTAGCGATAGCCACGCGCTATTTGCTGTTGATGATAGTGGCAGAATAAAATGGAGTTTTCAGGGGAAAGCACCGACTGTTTCACCACCAGGTCCGGGGAACTGGGCGACGCCCGCCGTAGATCGTAGCGGCGTTGTGTACTTCCCCGCTGGTAACTTTTATGCTTTGAATCCAGATGGGACCGCAAAGTGGGTGTTTGAAAATGGAGATGAGTCTTTCCAAAGATGCTCTCCGACTATTGCTCCAGATGGTACGATCTACGCAATGTCCCACAGAGCTAACTTATATGCTTTTAATCCTGACGGTAGTATAAGATGGACTGCGGATTTAGGTTCCGGGGCCGGGTTAGGAGGAACCCCTTGTTCTCCTGCCATCGGTGATGACGGCACTTTATATGTAGCCGTACGAGGCTTAACCCCTGGTAGGACTTCTGAACTGGTAGCGGTAAATCCGGATGGTACTCTAAAATGGACGTTTGGTTTGTTTCAGTTCGAAGAAACGTCTCCTGTGGTTGGTGACGATGGTACTATTTATATTTCAAGCGGAGAAGGTTTTTTATATGGAATTAGACCGAATGGAACGGTGAGGTGGTCGCGTTTGATGAGGTCCTCTTCTTTCTTTTCTTCGGTTTCATTGAACTACGCGAATGGTAGGATATACTTCGCAAATTCAGGATTTCCTTTCAAGCTTTATTCTTTGGATGGCTCCAGCGGAGCAGTAGTTTGGGAGAGAGTTGTCAACAGAGGAGTTTTCTGTATAGGGTCGGTAGATCAGCATAATAACGTTTTTGTGAACAATGACTCCGATACTGTTTTTTCGTTCGACCAAGACGGTAACTTAAACTGGGAGCTTTTCGTGGATAGAGTAGGCGGACAATTTGAGGGTAGGGGATGCACTGTTGTCGGTTCTGACGGAGTATTATATTATTCGAGTCCACTAAAAAAGTTGGGTTTCTAGTTTTTGTTGTAGCTTTTAACAACTTAATTTGGGATTGACCAACTATAAAGACTAAGAGTGATTAGCGCTTGACAGGGCGGGTACCGAGATTATAATTTTCAATTCTAAAAGGATACATGGAGAAAAAGGACAAAAACCCGGAAGAGTTCAAAAAAGCGTTCCAGGAGTGCGAGAAGGAGAGAGAAGAATATTTAAACGGCTGGAAGCGGGCCAAGGCCGATTTCATTAATTACAAGAAAGAGGAAGCCGAACGGTTCGGGGAATTCGCGCGGTTGAGCAACGAGGGCTTGATAAGCGAGCTTACGACGGTTCTGGATAGTTTTGAGTTGGGGCTCGCCGTCGTGGACAGTTCCAGCCCGGCCCACAAAGGAATGCTTCTTATCAGAAACCAACTGGAGGATTTGCTCCGAAAATACGGCTTGGAGAAAATTACGGTGAAGCCAGGCGAAAGTTTTGACTCTACCCGCCATGAAGCGGTTGGCGAAGTTGAATCAAAAGAGAAGCCCGGCGCTGTGGCGGAGGAAGTAGAAAAAGGTTATATTTTAAACGGCAAAGTCGTGAAACCCGCAAGAGTTAAATTATCTCGCACAACATGAGCAAAATTTTAGGAATAGATTTGGGAACGACGAACTCGGCGATGGCGGTCGTGGAGGGCGGCGAGCCGCGCGTGCTCGAATCGAGCGAAGGCAACCGCACCACTCCCTCAATCGTCGCCATTTCCAAATCAAACGAGCGGTTGGTCGGGCTTTTGGCGAAGCGCCAGGCGGTGGTGAATCCCAAGAACACGATTTTTTCGGTGAAGCGCCTCATCGGCCGGAAATATTCCGACAAAGAAGTGCAGGAAGACAAAAAGTGGCTGTCTTACGAGCTGAAGGGCGGTGAGCACGGCGGCGTGGCATGGTTCTCCAGAAATTAAAAGCCGACGCGGAGGCCAAGCTCGGCGAAAAAATAGAGGAAGCGGTGATTACCGTGCCGGCTTATTTTGATGATTCCCAGAGACAGGCAACCAAAAACGCCGGGGAAATCGCGGGTTTCAAGGTAAAAAGGATTATCAACGAGCCGACGGCCGCGGCCCTTGCTTATCACCTTGACCGCGATAAGAACGAAAGAATCGTCGTCTACGATTTCGGCGGCGGCACTTTCGACATCTCCGTTCTTGACGTCGGGGAAGGGACGGTGGAAGTGAAAGCGACCGGCGGCGACACACACCTTGGCGGAGACGATTTTGACAAGAAAATAATCGAGTACCTCGTCGCCGAATACAAAAAGCAGGAAGGCGTGGATATTTCCAGCGATTCTTTGGCCGTCCAGCGCTTGAAGGAGGCGGCCGAACGGGCGAAGCACGAACTTTCAACGGCGATGGAAACCGAAATCAATCTGCCTTACATCACTTCCGACGCTTCCGGCCCAAAACATTTTTTAATGAAGCTCACCCGGGCCAAACTTGAGAATTTGGTGAAGGATGAAATCGCCCGTTCCATTGAGTTGGTGAAAGAAACGGTGACATCGCCCACGCCTAGAGGAGCGGGTCTCAAACTTTCGGAAATTAACGAAGTGATTTTGGTTGGTGGCCAGACCCGGATGCCGGCCATTCAGGAAGCGGTGCAAAAACTGTTCGGCAAGGAACCGCACAAGGGCATCAATCCCGACGAAGTGGTGGCGGTCGGCGCCGCCGTCCAAGCCGGCATTATGCAGGGCGATGTCAAAGACGTTCTCCTTTTGGACGTGACGCCTCTAACCTTCAGCATTGAAACATTGGGCGGCATCGCCACTCCCATGATTTCCAAAAACACCACCGTTCCGACCGCCAAAACCCAGGTTTTCTCGACCGCCGCCGACAACCAGCCGTCGGTGGAAATCCACGTCGGCCAGGGCGAGCGGCCGATAATGGCGGACAATAAAACCCTTGCGCGGTTCATTTTGGATGGCCTGCCGCCCGCTCCCCGCGGCGTTCCTCAGATTGAAGTCACTTTCGATATTGACGCGAACGGGATTTTGAACGTGAGCGCCAAAGACAAAGCGAGCGGTAAAACCCAATCGGTTAAGATAGAAGCTTCAACTAGTTTGAACAAGGAAGAGATTGAGAAACTGAAAAACGAAGCCGCCGCCCACGCTGCGGAAGATATCAAGAAAAAAGAATTAGTTGAGACGAAAAACCAAGCTGAGGCCTTAATTTATTCCTCCGAAAAAGCTCTGCGGGAAGCCGGCGACAAAGTGGCCGCCGATATTAAAGATTCAGTCGGTAAAAAAATAGATAATCTCAAAAACGCCTTAAAAGGTGACGACGTTGCCCAAATCAAAAGCGCTTTAGGGGAACTCACGGCCGAAATCCAGCGGGTGGGGGAGGCGTTGTATAATGTAAAGAAAGAGTCCGATAATGAGCCCCCTCCAAGTAATTAAGGAATCAAGGGAAGAGGAAATTGACCGCAGTTTTTGGAAAGCGGTCATTATCGCAGTGCTCGCCGCTTTTTTTGTTTTTTTCGCCGTCAGCTCATTTAATAAATTCCTTCTTTCCGTCCAAGGAACAGACCTTCTCTGGTGCTTCGTTTTCGCCCTTTTGTTTTTCGTCCTTTTTCTGCTCCAGGTTTTTTTTGTAAAAAGCCGCCTGAAGATGGTGCCTCTCATTCTTTTGGAAACTTTGGCGCCGCTCCTTGTTTTTTACTCGCGGTTTTTTAACGGTCCAGGGACGCCGCTTTATCTTGTTTTCGGTGCGGCGGTGTTATTCCTCGCGCTTCTTTCTTCCTCAATTCGCGGCCAGCGAGAACTCTCCAACAGTTTGGAGATCAGATTTTTTTCCATCGTGAAGAGTGTTTTGCCCCGGGCCGTGACCGGCTTCATTCTATTTCTCTCGGCTGTTTTCTATTTGAATTATTTCGTCTGGGGCAATTTCAACCAGAATGTCGGCCGCGCTATCGTAAACGAGACGCTCGTCGCCGCCCGGCCGGTTGTGAAACTGGTTCTTACTGTGGATTTCGCTCCCGAGGGGACAGTCGGCGATTTCTTGAACGCTCTCGCCCGAAACCAACTTCGGCGGCTCTCGCCCGGCGGCTTTGATTCGGGCGCCTCGGATGCGGCTATCGACTTCCAGCGCCTGCCGGCGTTGGAACAGGTGAGAATTGTGAGCGAGTCCTCGTCAAAGCTTGCCGAAGAGCTTAAAAAATTCATCGGCGCATTTGAAGTTAGAGAAACTTTTCGGGACCTCGCTTTTCGGCTCAGCCGGGATTATTTAGAAAATCTCACGCCGTCCCTTAGATCGTCCGTGGAAATTATTGCTGCCGTTCTCTTCTTCTTTACCGTGAAGGGTGTCGCTTTTCTTCTTTACTGGCTCATTGAATTTATGGCTTTCATTCTTTTTAAATTCCTCTTGATTACTGGCTTCGCTTATATTACCGTGGAAAACAGAGGTCGGCAGTTTATACTGCTTAGTTAGGACATAAATTATGGCGGATGATTACTACAAAATTTTGGGCGTTACCAAGGAGGCGAGCGAGGAGGAAATTAAAAAGGCCTATCGGCGCCTTGCCCATAAATATCACCCGGACAAGTCCGGTGGTGACGGCGAGCGGTTCAAAAAAATCAACGAGGCCTATCAGGTGCTCTCTAACAAGGAAAAGCGAAGCCAATATGACCGGTTTGGCCGCGTTTTCTCTGAGGGCGGTGGATTCTCCGCCGAAGGCGGACCAGCCTCCGGCTGGGGCGGTTTCCCCGGTTTCAATTGGAGTTCTGACTTCGGCGACGAAATGTTCGATTGGGGCGATGTTTTTGATAGCTTTTTTAGCCAGTTCAAGGGCGGCGTGAGACGCCAAACCTACACTGCCGGCTCAGATGTGGAGGTAAGGCAGGAAATCACCCTTGAAGAGGCCTTTCGCGGCCTCCGAAAAAAAATAAGTTTTCGCACTAACCTTGCCTGCAAGGAATGCGGCGGTTTGGGCTACGATAAGGCCAAAGGCCTCATCTCCTGTTCCGTCTGCCAGGGCCGAGGCGAAATCAAGGAACAGAAGAAAACGTTTTTCGGCAATTTTGCCCAAATCAAAACCTGTCCCACCTGTTTCGGTCGAGGCGAAATGCCCAATAGTTCCTGCCCGGTTTGCGGCGGCGTGGGCAGAATCTCCGGCCTTCGTGAGGTTTCAATCAACGTGAACGCCGGCGTGGAGGACGGTCAGCTCATTAAAGTACCGGGGGCGGGAGAAGACGGGGAACGCGGAGGCAAGGCCGGCGACCTTTATGTCGTCATTAACGTCAAATCTCATCCGATTTTTTCTCGGCAAAGAAATGATTTATTTATAACAGTGGAAACCCGTTTGACCGACGCGATGCTCGGGAAGGAAATAAAATTTAAAGATATAAGCGGCGAACATTTCGCCGTTCGGGTGCCGCCGGATTTTGATTTCAAGGAAAAGCTCCGGGTGCCGGAGCGCGGCATGCCGGTTTTCGGAATGAGCGGTAAGCGCGGCGACCTCTATGTTTCGTTTTCCCTTAAAACCCCGAAGCGGCTTTCAGTAAAAGCTAAAAAATTATTAGAGGATTTAGATAAAGAGTTGTAGATAGATTTTCTCGTTTGCTTCGACTTAAATTGGAATTAAGAATAGCTTTTCTTTTTTGAGTCAGACTTTCCCCTCAATTCTTCGGCGGAGCCCTTTAGGGTGAGCGACGCCATCCGCTTGCGGATCTAGGCGGAGCGAAGGGTTGAGTCCCGCCGAAGCGGGACGAAATCGCCCGACCTGCCTGCCGGCAGGCAGGGCCGAAGCTGTCTGACGAAGAAGAGAAAAGCTATTCGCTCTTGACACTATTTTTGGTGGTGGTAAGATAGTAAGTAATCCGTAGACAGTAGGCAAGCAATAAGTCCTACCGAGGCAAAAGATATTTTTACGTCTGCGGAAACGCAGCTTTTTTTATGCCTAAAACAAAAGAACAAAAGCATAAGGCCATTGAAAGTGGAAGCGATTCTCTCCTGAAAAGTGAGACGGTAATTTTAGTTGATTTCACCGGCCTTTCCGTGAATAAGCTGAACGCTTTCCGCCGGGCAGTGAAGGAAATGGGCGGTGTTTTCCAGTTGATCAAGAAACGTCTCCTGAAATTTGTTTTTGAGAAGGCGGGTCTTGAATTCAACCCGAAAGCGTTTGCAGGCCAGACCGGCGTTCTTTTCTCGCCAGAAGGTTTGCAGGAAACCGCCTCCGTCGTTTATAAATTTGGGAAAACGGCGGACAAGGCGATGAAAATTTTAGGCGGGTTTAATGTTAAGGATAAAACATTCATTGAAAGCGCTAACGTCATTCGTTTCGGTTCACTGCCTTCGCGGGAGGTGCTTCTTTCTCAGCTTATGGGAATGCTCGGAACGCCAATAAAGATGCTGATGCATGTTTTGAACGAAAAAGGTCGTAAGTCATAAATTTAAAGATGGAAAAATTCAACGACATAATCGAAAAAATCGAAAAGTTGACGGTGGTGGAACTCTCCGATCTTGTTAAGGCGCTCGAGGAAAAATTCGACGTTTCGGCCTCGGTCGCCGTAGCCTCTGGCGGAGGCGTGACCGGCGATGCGGAAGCGGCCGAGAAAACGTCTTGGAACGTTCTTCTCAAGGCGGCCGGTGACCAGAAAATCAACGTCATCAAAATCATCAAAGAAGCCGCGGGCGTGGGTCTGAAGGAAGCTAAAAACATTGCCGACGGTGCACCTAAAGTGGTAAAAGAAAATCTTAAAAAAGAAGAAGCGGAGGAATTGAAAAAGAAACTGGAAGAAGTCGGCGCGACTGTTGAGTTGCAGTAACTCAACAGATGGGCGTTTAGCTCAGTGGTAGAGCGCTGTCCTCACACGACAGAGGCCGCTGGTTCGATTCCAGCAACGCCCACGAATGAATTGATATTGTTTTTGGCGCTGGGAATAACTTGTTAATAATTTCAGTTTCGTTTTGGAAAAAATCCTGATTTAATCAGGTTTTTTTCTTTTCATAAATCCCGTAGGGCGTCATTTTGTTATTTGGGGAGTAGTGGCTTATCATTCAATAGAAGTGGGGAATTGTGGATAAGTATGGGGATAAGGCCTCAATCTGGGGAAAACTAACATGCTACTTGGTGAATACAAACATAATCTAGATACAAAAGGACGGCTTGCCATTCCGGCCAAGTTTCGGAGTGATTTGTCGGCTGGCGCGATTATTACCCGCGGTTTGGACCGTTCGCTTTTCATTTTCAATAAAAGCGAGTGGGAAAAAGTGGTTCTGAAGCTCGTTGCGCTTCCTTTGGCTCAAGCCAACTCTCGGGCTTTCGTCCGCTTGATGCTCGCCGGCGCGAGCGATACGGAAATAGATTCCCAGGGCAGGGTTCTGGTGCCGGATTATTTGCGCGAGTACGCCGGACTCAAAAAACAAGTAGTTCTCGCCGGCCTTTACAACCGAATAGAGGTTTGGGATGCCAGGAACTGGATGAATTATAAATCCAAGACCGAAGCCGCCTCCGACGAAATTGCGGAAAAAATAGGCGAGCTGGGAATCTGATGGAGCATAAGCCAGTTCTTTTAAATGAAGTAATGGAGGTATTAAATCCCAAAGCCGGTGAAATATTCGTGGACGGCACGATTGACGGCGGGGGACACGCAAAAGCGATTTTGGAGAAAATCTCACCTGGTGGGAAGTTGATTGGCATCGATTGGGATAAAAACGCTATTGAAAAATTTGAATTAAAAATCACGAATCATCAGTCAACGATTATTTTAGTGAACGATAATTTCAAAAATATGAAAGAAATTCTGAAAAATGAAAATATTGTCAAAGCGGACGGAGTTCTCCTGGATTTGGGTTTTTCCTCCGAACAGCTTGATCCGCCAGCTGGCGGAGCGGGCCGCGGATTCAGTTTTTTGCGTGATGAACCGCTTTTGATGACCTACTCGGATAGGACGAGGCCGGCCTACCGCGTGCTCAGCGAAGAGAGCGAATCCAACCTCGCAAAAGTAATCAAGGACTTCGGCGAAGAAAGATTTGCAGGCAGAATCGCAAGGACCATAAAGAAGAATTTGCCGGTCGCGACCTCCAAAAAACTCGCCGAAGTCGTCGCTTCGGCTGTTCCGAAGAATTACGAGCACGGACGGATAAATCCCGCCACCCGCACTTTTCAGGCGCTTCGGATTTTCGTGAATCAAGAACTGGAAAATTTGAGAACGTTCTTGGAATCAGTCCCGCAAATTCTGAATCCCGGCGGCCGTCTTGCGGTGATTTCTTTTCATTCGCTTGAGGACAGAATTGTCAAGAATGAGTTCAGACAGTGGAAGCAAAACGGCTTTGTGGAAATCCTCACTAAAAAACCGATAACCCCCTCGCCCGAAGAAATCCAAAACAATCCCCGCAGCCGTTCGGCAAAACTTAGAGGTTTAAAGGTCGCTCAAGAAAAACAGATTCAATGACCATCATTAAACCAGCCGCAAAAGAAAGTTATGCCCGTTTTTTAATGCTAGTGTTTGCTATAGTTCTAATAGGATCTCTTGTGTATATTTTTGAATACAATTCTTTGGTTGATAACCGTTTTGAACTGAAGAATCTAAAAGCAGAAATCGTTAAAGTGGAGGCCCTGAACGCCGACCTGAAAAACGCGCTCTACAAAACGATTAACCCGGTGCTCTTGGAAAAAGAAGCGGCCGCGGCAAGCCTGATTTTAGAGAGAAATCCGGAATACCTGACTGAGAACACATGGCTGTCCGATTCTTCCTACTAAGCGGGGTATTTTTAGTTCTTTTCGGCCTTTTAGGGGCCAATCTTTTTCATCTTCAAATACAAAAAGGGGAATATTATTTCGCCAAAGCCGAGGCGCGGAGTGAGTTCCAGGCGGCGCTCGATCTCCGGCGGGGCGAAATTACCGTAACCGACCGGACGGGGAAAAGAACTTCGGCGGCTTTAAATCGGGATTACCCGGTTATTCTTGCCTCGCCCAAGGACGTTGAAGACGCGGCCGAGGCGGCGGCTCTGCTTTCACCCCTAATTGGCTGGGAAGAGGAAGAACTGAAGGAGATTTTAAGCAATAAAGAGAGTTTGTTTCGCCTCCTCGTGGAGAGGGCAGAGAGCGATGAGTTGCGGGCGGTGGAGGAACTCAATTTAAAAGGAATTTACATTGACCAGAAACAATATCGTTCTTATCAGTTTGATGACTTGGCTGCTCAACTCATCGGCTTCGTGGGCGTGAACGACAAATACGACGAGCCAGTCGGCCTTTACGGATTGGAACGAGAGCATGACGATGATTTAAAAGACGGCGGCAACGTCAATCTTACGATTGACATTAATCTTCAATCAAAATCAGAAGAACTCCTGAAAGAGCTCGTGGAAAAATTTTCCGCCGAAGGCGGCTCGATTATCATTGAAGAACCCAAAACCGGCAAAATTATTGCTATGGCGAGCGCGCCTGGTTTCAATCCGAACGATTACGGCGCCTCGCCAGTCAAAAATTTTACTAATCCTGTAGTCCAGGCGATTTACGAGCCTGGTTCTGTTTTTAAACCGATTACGATGGCTGCCGGCATCGATTTGGGTGTGATCACGCCGACCTCCACTTATTACGACAGCGGTAAGATTACTTTAAACGGCAAGACGATTGAGAACTGGGACCATAAGGCCTACGGCCAAATCTCCATGACGCGGGTAATCGAGCGGTCGGTGAACACCGGCGCGGTTTTCGCCGAATCGAAAATAGGCCACGATAATTTTTACGAATATCTGAAAAAATTCGGCTTTGGCCAACTGTCGAATGTTGATTTGCCCGACGAAACGAGAGGCAGTTTGAAAAATTTGGAAAACAAAAACGCCCGAGCCATTGATTTCGCGACCGCTTCTTTCGGCCAAGGGACGGCGGTGACACCTATTCAGATAATCAACGCTTTTTCGGTTTTGGCAAACGGCGGAGTTCTAATGAGGCCGTACGTGAGCGCGAGCCTGGAACCGGAAGAAGTAAGACGCGTGATAAACGAAGATACGGCCCAAAAAGTGATGGGAATGATGGAATCCGCTGTTCGGGAGGCCGCGGTGGCCTCAATCCCCAATTACCGAGTGGCCGGCAAAACCGGCACGGCCCAAGTGCCCGATTTCGTCCGCGGCGGATACGGCGGTGAGCTCATTCACACATTTATCGGTTTTGCGCCGGTAAGTAACCCCCGTTTCGTGATCATGATCAAGTTGGATAAGCCGCAGAGCCCTTTGGCGGGCCAGACGGTCGTGCCGGCTTTTAGGGAACTCGCCGAATACGTTTTAAACTATTATCAGGTTCCGCCGGATAACCTGACTACAAACGACTTATGAAAAGAATTTTATTGAAACCATTAGCCGGAATTTTAAGATGGCTCGCGGCACTGACTCTGAATCGTTACAAACCAAGTTTGATTGGCGTAACCGGCAGCGTCGGCAAAACCTCCGCCAAAATGGCGATTGCGGCGGTTTTGGGGAGCAGCCGGAAGGTGCGGGCCTCGGGCAAAAGCTTTAACAACGAAATTGGCCTGCCGCTCACCATTTTGGGTGACTGGGATAGAACGGAGGGCAGATTTTTCTGGTTTAAGGTTTTCTTCTTCGCAATTAGCCAGCTGGTTTTCAGAAATCCGAACTATCCAGAACTCATTGTTTTGGAATACGGCGTGGATAGGCCCGACGACATGAATTATCTCCTTCGCGTGGCGAAGCCCCATATCGGCGTCGTCACGGCTATAGGCGAGGTTCCCGTGCACGTGGAATTTTTTGCCGGACCGGAAAAAGTCGCCGAAGAAAAAACCAAGCTTGTCGCGGCGCTCCCCGCGACCGGTTTTGCGATTTTGAACGCCGATGATGAGGTAGTTTCGGATATGAAAGAACAAGCTCGCGCCCACCCGGTTACTTACGGATTTGAGAGCGGTACCGATGTTTGCATTACAAACTTTGAAAACCGTTTTGAAAAAGATTTCAGAGGCGCGGTTTTCAAATTGAGCTACGCCGGGAACATCGTGCCGGTCAAAATTCGCGGCGCTTTCGGCAAAACCTACGCTTATGCGGCTGCCGCCGCCGCTTCCGTCGGTTTGATTTACGGCCTGAACTTGGTTAGAATTTCCGAAGCATTACTGGAGTTTAATCCTCCGCCAGGTCGTCTCCGCCTTATAAGCGGGGAGAAAGAGAGTTTTATCATTGACGATACTTATAACTCCTCGCCGACCGCCACACACGAGGCTCTGGATGTTCTCCGCAGTTTGAAAGCCAAAAGGAAAATAGCAGTCTTGGGCGATATGCTGGAGTTGGGCAAATACACCCTTCTCGCCCACGAGGGCATCGGCAAGCTCGCGGCTAAAAGTGCGGACATCATAATGACGCTCGGCATGAAAGCGAAATTCATCGCCGAAAGAGCGGTTAAAAGCGGAGTACCTAGAAGAAAGGTTTTCGCTTTCACCAATCTGGAAGAATGCGCCCGGGCGCTTGAAGGGATGATTCAGAAAGGCGATTTGATTCTCGTGAAGGGCTCGCAAGGCGTCCGGATGGAGAAAATTGTTCTGGAGGTCATGGCCGAACCGCAAAGAGCCCGTGAGTTATTAGTCCGCCAAAGCCCAGTGTGGTGGAGAAGAAAAAGTTTGTATGAATAGCTCCTATCGTCTAGTGGCCTAGGACACAGCGTTCTCAACGCTGGAACCGGGGTTCGATTCCCCGTGGGAGCACTAAAGAGAAGTTCAATGAATCAAGAAACTTTTAGAGCTGAACGAGAAGAACGATCTCCACAAGAGCGTTATTACCAGTGGGTTGAGCAATATCTTGAGGGGAGGCGCAGAGAAATAGATGTAATACCTGAAGAAGAAAGGGTTATGGAGGAAGTGGGTGATTATGGATATCGGATGCGGATCAAGGAAACCCACGATATTCCGGCCTCTTCGGCTACGAATCCTGAATATCAAAACAATAACCGGTTCAGAGCCACCGAATATTTTTTTGATTTCGACGATACGCTTTTTGACACCACCGGTTACTATAATGCTATATGGGAACATCTTGAAACTCTTGGTCTTACTAGAGATCAGATCGTTGAATTGTACGAATCTTGTAAGATCCCTGACGAAAGGACAGGCGAGAAGATGTATCGCCAGGATGTATTTATAGATAAATTAAGAGATCGTTTTCCTGAACAAGTAGAAGCGATAGAAATAGCGTTTCGCGACGTTTCGTACGGCGACTTCATTCATGAAGATATGGCGCACTTACTACGACTTCTTACTTCTTCGCCGGTATCGCGCGTTCACATTTTGACCTATGGAGACGTAGATACCCAACGACGGAAAGTTGAGGCAGTATTGGAAAGATATGGCATCCCCATGGATATATTGTACGCTCAAATTCCCAAGGCAGATTTTTTATCACGTTATTTACCCGAACAATACCCATACTTATTAGAAGATGGGAGCATGAATGTTCAGAGCTTTGTAGTTATAGACGATAGCACCGATGAACTGGAAAAACTCATGACCGCAAGCAAGGATATACCATTTTTTGCTCCTTTACGATTACGAAAACCAGAAGCAAAGAAATCCGCAAGAGAACAAAAGGGCGAGCCGGCTTATGAGGTTGCAGAGCGATATGAGCTAATACTCTATGAAGTTATGAAAAGCTTGCAAGAATTGAGGAGATCCGGGCGAGCCACGACACAAGAGTGGTTTAATCAAAATATGGTAGAACTTATCCGTAAGCACGTGGAACAGGAAGTGTCGCCACGCGATCAACTTGAGGTAAGAGATGGAGAAAACGGAACGCTTATTGTCTCTCGCAAGATACGAGCATTTCCCGGGAATAAGAGCGTACTCGCTTTTGAACGAGAAATAGCGTTTGATGAAATAGAAGGCAAAATGTATGAAGTGGTACGTGACACTAATGGTCAGATAACAAAGAAGAAAGAATGGTCTCCTTTCTATTCAGATGTTATAGATCGAGGTTTGCAAGCGGCATAAATATTTCCGAGGAACCCCGGGGTTCGATTCCCCGTGGGAGCACAAATAACACTGGTACCAAATTTTACACACGCTGCCTCTTGTGGTACAAGAGAAGTCAGTTCTCCTAAGTTTTCGCTAGCCATACAATCTCTCAATAAGAGGTGAAAATATGCGGCTTATGGGGAAGTGCCCGCTTTGCGGCGCCGAGGACTCGCTTATTGTACTCTCGGGCGAGCAGGCTCGGGATAGGGTTAAGTGCGAGAAGTGTGGGCAGGAGCAAAGTACTTCGTGGGGAGAATTCATGAGGGCCGAGGAGCGCCGAGGCAACAAGCTCGTCGTTGTAGAGGTCTCAAATTGGGGGCTCCAAGTTGAGCTTTTCGTCCTCGGTACAAAAACCGTTGAGATTCCTCACCGCCGCCTGATTGCGGAAGTGCTGAACGCCGCCCTCATGCTGCGGTTTGGTCTCGAGGTGTGCTTCGCTGCCGAAGGAGGCGTTCAGGGCTTTCTTACCGACGGCCCGGTTGAGTTGCGGAATCTCTATGACAAGCTTGGGCTCTCAGAGTCGGAGTATCGAGATTCCAAGGCAAGTATCCGCATCCTCCGGTGGTATGAGAAATTGTTGCGACTGCTCTTTGAGGACGACCTCAAGTTTGGCCGTCGGCGGTACGGGCGCGCGGCGATTCTCAAGCTCTCTGGAGAGCCGAAGGATACATCAGACGCCCTCATTCTGCTCTGGGTGGCGCTCGCTCGTCAGGAAAGCAAGGTCTTCGCGAACCTCGTCTTCCAGGAACTCAAGGAGATGGAAAAGAGTCTCTTGGGTATGAAGCGTTTCCTCGCCGGTCTCTCGGATGAGGATATCTCGAGGACGTTCGTCCCGCCGCCTGGCATGAAGGAACTGTTCGGAGAGGCATAGGCAAAGAACGTACAGGGGGTAGGCTGCAATGGTCTACCCCTTACAATTTCAACTATAATGGACAAATATGAAAAAACATTCCAAAGTCGGCAATCGGCCGGGTAAGCCGGCTTATCGGACAAGCTCCTCGTTTAGAATGCGCAAGTATCTTAAGATTAAAGAATATGGGCACACTTTACATAGTCGCGACGCCAATCGGCAATTTAAAAGACATCACGCTTCGAGCGCTTGAGACGTTGAAGGGCGCCGATTTAATTTTGGCGGAGGACACGCGAGTCATTCAAAAACTGCTTTTTCATTACGAAATCAAACGGCTCGTTAAGCGCTATGACGAATACTCGCGATTGGGAATCTACGAAGAAATTAAAGAGAAATTAAAAAAAGGAGGAAACGTGGCACTCGTTGCCGATGCCGGCACTCCTGGCATCGCCGATCCCGGCTCTAAACTCGTGGAGTTTATTAAGAAAGAACTGCCGGGAGTGAGCGTGACGCCTCTGCCGGGCGCCTCCGCCATCACTGCCGCTCTTTCCGCCTCCGGACTCCGCGCCGACAAATTCACTTTCCTGGGCTACCCGCCGCACAAGAAAGGCCGAGAAAAGTTCTTTCGCTCGCTGGAGGGTCTAAAAATTAGGCCGGTTGTTTTGTACGAGTCGCCCTACCGGGTTCTTAAAGCCCTTGCCTCGCTCTCCCAAGTTTTCGGTCCGGATTACGAAATCGTGGTCGGCCGGGAGCTCACCAAAATTCACGAGGAAATATGGAAAGGCAGTTTAAAAGACGCTGCGGAGCATTTCACCGGCGAACGTAAAAGAGGCGAATTTGTCCTAATAATTCCGTGAAGATCAGGTGGTATACTTAAGTATACCACCTCAATTTTTATAAATAATTCTTGTGGTTAAACTCGCAACAATTAAGGTTTACGGTGAAGTGCAGGGAGTGTTTTTCCGCGAGTCGGCTCGGCAGGAGGCCTTGAAGCTTGGGCTCAATGGTTTTGCTAGGAATGAACCGGACGGCGCGGTCTGTATTGAAGCCGAAGGTAACGAAGAAAATCTTAAAAAACTCATTGACTGGTGCCGCCGCGGACCGGAAATGGCTAAGGTTACAAAGATTGAAGTGGAATATTCCGATGAGCTTAAGTTTTACAAGGATTTTGAGATAGCATGAAACGCACCTCGGATATTATAGGGTCAGTTTTTGGTCTTTTGTTTATTCTGCCTTTCACACCCTTTATTGCTTTGGCGATTGTTTTGGAGTCGGGTTTGCCGGTCTTCGTAAGATTGGACAGGGTTTCAAACGGAAAAATAATCAAAGTTTATAAGTTTCGGACAATGGTGCAGGATGCACACAGCAAGAAAAGCGACTTGGCCGGATTGAATGAACGCAAGGATGGCCCCTTTTTTAAGATTAAAAACGACCCGCGGCTCACGAGAGTGGGGAAATGGCTTAGGAAACTGCGGCTAGATGAATTCCCACAGTTTCTGAATGTTTTGAGGGGCGATTTGACACTCGTGGGGCCCCGTCCGCATGAGCCGGCGGAAATGGAAAAATACCCCACGGAATTCAAGGGATTGTATTTTGTAAAAGCCGGTCTCACTGGCTTATCCCAAGTTTCCGGCGCCTCCGGCTTACCTTTTCGGAAAGAACTGGAGTTAGACATTTACTACGTGGAGCACCAATCTTTTTGGTTTGATTTGAAAATTTTGGCGAAGACTGTCTGGATTTTTTTCTCCGACCCCACCGGAGTTTAGTTTATTTATCTCTTAAAAAGCCTTAAAATTAAACTTGTGAAAGTTGCGATTTTGCACGATTATCTGAACCAGTTTGGCGGTGCCGAAAGAGTACTTATGGCGCTCTTAGAAATCTTCCCGAAAGCCGATCTCTATACGCTTCTCTACGACGACAATAAAACCTTCGGATTTTTCCGGGAAAACCTCAAAAAAACGAGCTTTTTGGACATTCCGCTTGTCCGCAAAAAGCACCGGGCATTCATTCCTTTGATGCCGTTTGCCGCCAAAGCCCTGCGGCTAAAGAACAATTACGATTTGGTGATTTCTTCAACGGCCGGCTACGCGAAAGGGATACCGACGGGCAGCGCTTGCCACATTTCCTACTGCCACAGCCCGCTCCGTTACGCCTGGGAAATCGATTATCTGAAGAACCTCCGGTTCTCGCCCTGGCCGCTTCACAAAGACGTTCTCCATCCGGTCGCCAAATGGCTGCGCAATTGGGATAAAGAAGCCGCCAAAGGCGTCAATCTTTTTATCGCTAATTCCAAATACATCGCCGATAAAATCCGTTCCTATTACGGCCGCGATTCCCAGGTGGTTTATCCGCCGGTGGATACGGCAGTTTTCTACCCGACAAAAACAAGCGGCAAAAAGGAATATTACCTCATGGCCGGCCGCCTGCTTTATTACAAGGGGTTTGATTTAGGCATTAAGGCCTTTAATTTTTTGAAAAAACCGCTCAAAGTTGTGGGCGTGGGTCCCGAGGCCAGAAAACTAAAGTTAATCGCCGATCAGAAATATATAGAGTTCGCTCCGTTTTTGAGCGACGAGGAACTTCGTGAAGTATACAATAGTGCCAAGGCGCTGATTTTTCCGCAGATTGAAGACTTCGGCCTCGTTGCGGCCGAGGCCCAGGCTTGCGGCTTGCCCGTTATTGCCTATAATCAGGGCGGCAGTCGGGAAATCGTGGAGCATAAGACGACGGGCATTCTTTTCAACGAACATCAGTCGGTGCCGGCGATTGTCGCCGCCGTCCGTGAATTTGAAGCCAATCATTTCGATCGGAAGTTCATCGCCCGCCGCGCCAAGCGTTTTTCAAAAGAAGTTTTTAAGAAGGAAATTAGGGAAATCGTAAGAAACGCCGGCTACGAAATATGAGGAAAAAAGTACCAATCAAGAATATAGACCCGGTCTTGGTGGACGTCCGGAAACCGGGTTTTAACTACAAAGCGATTCTTGTTAAACAACCTAAGCTGAATTTGAGCCATGCCTATCGCCTGCCTGCCAATAGGCACGGGCAGGCAGGGCGCGTGCCCCGCCGGATTCCTTTGAAAAAGCCGGTTTACATTAAACTCATCGGCTGGTCTTTGATTTCTTTGGTTTTGGTTTTCGGCGTCATCTCCGTCCTTGCGCTCTTTAATTTAAAGGAAGTTAAAACGGTGGTGCTCCAAAAAAGCGGTTTGGTGATAAGCAATTTCGTATCGTCTTTGAATTTTTTGAAGGACCTGAAGCCAGGGGAAGCGAGTTCGGCGCTTGCGGAAAACTCCAGAGAGCTTTCCGGTTTGAACGCTTTGATTGGAAAACCGGGCACGAAGACGGTTCTCGCCGTTTTGGGCGGCGTGGTGCCGGCGTTAAAGAACGCCGGCGGTTTCCTGAACAACGTCACCGCCTTGAATTTGAATTTCTTGGAGCTTTCCGAGGCACTTTACGATTTGGAACTCTACGGTTTCCATTATTTCCAAAATGACGGCAGGAAACTCCTTCAAAAATTCGTGGAAGTGAAAAACATCGTGAGTAACACCTCCCATGAGATTGAATCGGCCCGCAATTCCGCTTCCTCACTTAAATCGGTTTCGCCTTTCTTTGCTGATGCCGAAGCAATGATTGGCGGCGAATACTTGAAATACAGCGCTGACCTCCGAAATTTGGAGCGATTCATGGAGGGACTCACCGTCCTTTTCGGTGCGCCGGAAGAAAAGCACATCCTCCTGCTTTTCCAGAACCCGGCCGAAATCCGGCCGGCCGGCGGTTTCTTGGGCAGCTACGGCGATTTAACCGTGAAAGAAGGACAGATGGTTAATTTACAGGTGCAGGACATTTACTGGCCTGACCACCCGATGAATTTTAATTTGAAACTCATTCCGCCGGAGCCGCTCCAGGCCGTGACCAAGGATTGGGGAGCGCGGGACGGAAATTGGTTTTTCGATTTTCCAACTTCGGCCCGCACCGTCGCTTCGATACTTGAGAGCTCCAAAATATATAAGGACCAAAACGTGATTTTTGACGCCGTCTTTGCCTTGAATATTCGGGTCATGGAAACGCTCCTCCGGGTTCTCGGACCGATTGACATTCCCGATTATAATTTGAAAATCAGCGCCGATAATTTCCTTATGGAAATCCAGCGAGAAGTGGAGATCGGCCGGGACAAAAAGCCGGGTGAGAATCCCAAGAAAATTTTGAGCGTTATTACGCCGATTATTTTGGAAAAATTGGGAAGTATCAGCGAGACGGAAAGGGTGGCGCTCGCCGATGCCGTTAAAGCCCATTTTGAGAAGAAAGACATCATGATTTACGCGAAAGAGGCGAATCTTGCCTCGTTTTTCAAATCCATCGGTTTGGACGGCTCCGTTTTCGAATTGCCCAATAATTTCTGGGGAACTTATCTCGCGGTTGTAAACTCGAACATTGCCGGCGGCAAGAGCGACGCCTTCATTAAAGAAACGGCTGAAGTGAGAATTGACATTGATATTGACGGCGGCGTTTTTACCGATTTAGAATTGACCAGGAAGCACGAAGGCAATACCCAAAAGGACCCTTGGTGGAGAGCGACCAATCAGAATTATCTGCAGGTTTTCGCCAATCCCGGCTCCACGCTCGTTTCATTGAAGGGCAATGACGTAAAGAAATTTGGAAAGCCGGTTTATGACAAAACTTACGAAACGAATGCTGATTTGGAGAAAATTGAAAGCACCAAGGTAACGCTCTCGGGCTATGATGCCTGGAGCATGGAAGCGTTCGGCAAGAACGTTTTTGCGACCTGGTTTAACGTGCCCTCCGGCAAGAGCCGCACTCTGTCTTTGAGCTATCAGACGCCTCGCCCGGGGAATTTCGTTCTTGGCGAAGGGAGTCAATTCCGGTTCATATTCGAGCGCCAATCCGGAGTCCAAAATGATTTGCGTGTGACGGTCAGCGCGCCTATCGGTTACCACTGGGTTGAGTCGGGTTCACCGGCCTTCGTTTACGAGGATAATGATCCTGACGCAAGAACAATCGTTGATTTGACGCTCGCAAAGAACGATTAACATGCAGGATATCCGGAATTTTTGCATTATTGCCCACATTGACCACGGCAAGTCAACGCTTGCCGACCGGTTTCTTGAAATTACCGGGACGGTGCCGAAGCGCCAAATGAAAGCCCAGTATCTGGACCAATTGGAACTGGAACGGGAGCGGGGAATCACCATTAAAATGGCCCCCGTCCGCATGTCCTATAACCTATCACCTAAAACCTATACCCTAAATCTGATTGACACTCCCGGCCACAGCGATTTTTCCTACGAAGTTTCGCGGGCACTCGCGGCAGTGGAGGGGGCGATACTTCTCGTTGACGCAACCCAAGGGATACAAGCCCAGACACTCGCGAATTTACGGGCGGCGAAAAACGCGGGCCTTAAAATCATCGGTGCCGTGAACAAAATCGATATTTTTCAAAATCGGATGGGCGAACTGGAAAATTTGAGGAAGAACGTGGCAGCGCTCGTTGGGGCGCCGCTTGAAGAGATTTATTATGTTTCCGGGAAAACAGGGCAAGGCGCGGAGGAGCTTTTGGCGGCCGTGATAGAAAGAGTGCCGCGACCCTTGGGCGACCCGACAGCCGAAGTCAGCCGGGCCCTCATCTTTGATTCTTTTTACGACGACCACAAGGGCGTAGTGGCGTCTCTTCGGGTTTTTGATGGTGAAATCAAAAGAGAAGACACCATTCACCTTATCGCGACCGAGACTGAATCGAAAATGAAAGAACTGGGATTTTTTATGCCTCAATTCAAGCCAAGCGGAGTTTTGCGCGCCGGGGAAATCGGTTACATTGCGACTGGCATCAAGGACCCGAACAAAATCAAAATCGGCGACACCTTAATCACTAATAAGCACAAATTTTTGAACACGAATATTACAAATGGAAGCATTAGTGAGATTAGTGGGAAATTAGTGAGCATTAGTGATTTAGCCCTTGTGGGCTATAAAGAGCCGAAGCCGGTGGTTTTCGTTTCGTTTTACCCGGAAGACGCCGACGATCACGAACTCCTGGGCAAAAGCTTGGAAAAACTGAAGCTCAACGATTCGGCGCTCGCCATCGGGCCGGACCAAAACGCGGTCTTGGGCCGTGGCTTCAAAGTCGGATTTCTCGGTCGGCTTCATTTCGAGATTACAGCTGAAAGATTAAAGCGGGAATTCAATGTTTTAACGACGAACACTTTCCCTTCGGTTTTGTACCGGGTCAAGACCAAGAAAGGTTTTGAAGAAATAATAAAGCCGGAAGATTTACCCGCCGAGTTTGAGGAGATTTGGGAGCCGACGGTGAGTGTTGAAATAATAATGCCGCCGCGGTTCCTAAAAGATTTTTACCCGCTGCAGCAGATTTTTCGGATGAGCGGCGTGAAAACTGAATTAATTCAGGACAAAATGGAAATTACCGCCAAAATGCCGCTTTTTGACTTGGTAAGCGATTTTGACGACAAATTGAAATCACTCACCGAGGGCTACGCTTCTTTCAGCTACGAACCGGCCGAATACGTCAGGGCCGATATAGTACGGGTTGAAATTCTCCTTGCGGGCGAGCCGGTGCCGGGCCTCTCTCGCTTTTACCCGAGGGGCACTTACGAAAGGGAGGCACGGCTTATGACCGAGCGGCTGAAAAAACTCCTGCCGCGGAAACAATTCGCCCAAAGCATCCAGGCGAGCGCCCTGGGAAGAATCATTGCCCGCGAGGACATCCCGGCCTTGAAAAAAGACGTGACGGGCTATTTATATGGCGGCGACCGGACGAGAAAAATGAAACTTTGGCAGAAGCAGAAGCGGGGCAAAAAACTCCTGAAGCAGAGAGCCGAAGTACGGGTTTCGCCCGAGGTCTTCCGCGAGCTCTTGAAAAAGTAGTATCATTTCTATTATGAACTGGGGGAGAAAATTGGTTGTTTTGGTGCTTCTCGTCGTTCTCGGATTCGGTCTTTTTAAACTTCTTCAGGAAAAAAGCCAGTTAGGGAATGAAGTGAAAGAAGTGCGGGCCGAATTTGAATCCCTCGCCGAGGAAAATAAGGATTTGGCGGCCAAAATCGAATATTTTAAGAATCCGGCCAATTTGGTAAAAGAGATTAAGTCCCAGTTCAATTACCGCGAAGAGGGGGAGAAGCTCATTATCATCGTCCCCTCTGCCTCACCGGCAGACAGGGGCGCAACAAGCACAGGGCAATAGGCGGGATTAGTTTAGTGGCAGAACGCGACCTTCCCAAGGTTGAGGCACGAGTTCAATTCCCGTATCCCGCACAATATCTTGACAATTTAGTTATTTTATTATATCTTTTTCTCCGGACCTTTAACTACGGAGCTACCAGTGAAGATTTATACGATTCGCCCCGGAGCGAGAGATAATGTTAACGCTGACCTCATACGGGTCGGCAGGGAGCGGGCCTACAAAGCTGGCGCTATTCTCCAGAAATTGGGTCTCGGTGAGGAAACGCCGCTCTTTTCCTCGCCTAAGCAGGGGGCGCTCCAGACCGCGGAGGTCGTGAAAGAAGTCTGCGGTTTTCAGGGCATCGCAATCGTCGGCTGGCTGGACGCCGTTTACCTCGGCGATTTTCTGAAGGAAATGTTCCCATTGCTCAAGGGCATGGAATCGCCTGCTGCTATTTTCGTCGGACACAGCCCTCACTTCGAAGCGTTGCTGCAGGCTTACTTCAGTGACGAAATCTCCGTTGAGGACGGCGACGTCTACGAGATCGACTTAGACGACCGTACAGCCATGAAACTCAGCTGAAGCCCGCATCCGCGGGAGCGAAAGAAGACCGCAGGCAACCAAGCTTACGGTCTTTTCTTTTGCTTGACATTTTGATAAAAATATGCTAACATTAAAGATAGCGAAACTGCGAATACTGACCTTTTGACAACTTGGAGGATGCATGAAAACGCTGAAACTCTTCGTTCTGCTCGCGCTTGCGGGCGGAGCAACGGGGTGCTGGAACGACCCCTGCGAGGTCTTCGGACCGAACTGTGGTGAAGTGACCGTGCTCGTAACGAAGATCATCCAGGACGACGAGCTCACGGTCTACGTAAACGGTGAGGCCCAGGAAGTGAAACTCTCCGATGAAGTGCCAACCCGGCAGTATCGGGTTCGTATTCAGACGCGAAACCAGTACTACTCCAGCCCATATTACACGGAGCAGGGAGAAGTGTTCGTGAGCGTCTGGAGTGCGAAGCTCGAGCTGATGTCGCGAGTCAAATCGCGATGGATCACCACCGATCGGGTCGCCGAGTTTGAATTCCGGGCCGCGGACTTCGTCATCCGATGAAGTCAACACCCAAACGTACCAAACAAGCCCTGCGGCTAACACCGCGGGGCTTCTTCTTTTTGTTTTTAAAAGATATTGCCGACTAAAATTCCCAAAGCGACGGCCAGACCGCCGATAATGAGCATCCGCATCCCACTCCGGACGGGTTTGGCGTTGAAGCGCTTGGCGCTTATGGCACCAAGGAGGAAAAGAGCAATCAAGGACAAAACGACGGAGGTCTGGAAAGCGGAAGAGATTTCAACGATAAAATAAGGGAAAAGCGGTATAAAACCGGAAATAAAGTAAGAAACGAACATAATGAGTCCTCCTAAAAGGGGATAACGCAGAGGCAGGTCCCGGCCGTCCACGTATTCTTCAGTGGAGCGTTCGGAAAGGAAACTTCCGGCGGCCATGGAGAAGGCCTCAACGAAGATAAGAACGACGCCGGCAAGAATTAGGTCGGCGCGCCCGACGCCGGCCAAAGCGATGCCGGAGAGCATCCCGACCGTGGAAACCAAACTATCCTCGGCGCCGAAAATCAGGTTTCTTACAAGAATTTCAAAGAATTTCTTGGAGTGGGGGATTAAGAACATTTTAATGCCCTAGTTTTTTCTTTATCTCGGCCAGTTCCTTCCTGATTTCGATGAGGTGCCGATGCATTTCTTTAACTTGGCTTTCCTCTTTTTCCACTTCCTCCAAGGTTTGCTCATCAAGCCGTTTCTCTTTTTTGAGGCCGGAGAGGAGCAAGCGTTCACCGATGAAGAAGGAAACAAAAGTACCCGTCAAAAGCATTATGAGAATACTGATTATGAGCGACGCCTCGGTTGAAAGACCCATGTCGTCGGCCAAGTGCCAGACGCCGCGCCAAAAAAGCACAATCGCCGTTCCACCAATAAGCGCATAAACCAGCGGGTGCTTGCTTAATGCCTGCCGGATTTTGTCCTCCAGTTTGTCGAAAAATCTGATGATTTTCATAAATCAATTATAAGATAGAAATTGATTTTTGTCTTCTAACACCTCTCTAAAATACATATCTACATTTTCCAATCTCACTAGTTCTTCCCAGCTATACCACTTATAGGCATCATTTTCGCTTGTATCCAAAACCACTTCGCCATCCGTTTCGCCGAGGTAGGTCAAACGGACAACGTGATGATTGTTATCCCGCATAATGTCCTGCGCCGCAATAAGCTTCGGTTCACCTGTAAGTTCAAGGCCGGTTTCTTCTTTCATCTCGCGCTTCAAATTTTCAATAAGATTCTTACCGGGCTCAATTCTTCCGCCGACAATGTCCCATCTTCCAACAATTTCGGGATATTTTGTGAGCGAACGGCGCAATAGCAAATATCTGCCGTCCTTATTTTTGAGCAGTATTTTTACTCCCACCTGAAGTTTTATCTCATTGTTTTCCATATTGAGTCAGTTCCAAGACACTTTCCAGCGCTATCGGCAGTTCAAAACACTTATCCATTCCGCCACTGAAATGGCCCTTGTTGCTCAGAACGATTGTTTTAGCGCCGAGATTCTCCTCAAATAATTTCTTGTTTTCCAATGATACGAACGGGTCGTTGTCGGAGAACACGGCCGTAAAATTATTTGAATGGCTTTTTACTTTTCCGAAATCTATCGGAGTTTCAAGCCAAGGTTTTGCGGTTTCTTCCTCTTCATTGGTACCTAAGATGAGTTTGAAAAAACCCGCCACAAGAACTGCTCCGCCGATTTTCTTATCAGCGTGCAAACTCTCCAAATACCTCAAAATTGTTTGGCAACCGATACTGTGGCCGACTAGAAATAGGTCTTCGTCCGGTTCGCCGACGATTTTAGCGAGGTGAGGGACCCACGTCTCAATTTTTGGCTCGGCCGGATTCGGCATCGCCGGCACCTGCACCTCAAATCCTTTTTTCTCTAGTTCTCGCTTGAGCCACGGAAACCACCCTTCTTCCGGATACCCATCCCAACCGTGAACTATGATTACGCGGGGCATGGGATTATTTTATCGGTTGATAAAATATCAGCTTATAACCGTCCGGGTCCTTCACTGCAAATTCTCTTTTGCCCCACGGCCAGTCGCGCGGCTCGCTGGAGGTTTTGATACCATTTTCTTTTAGTGATTTGAAATAATCGTCTACATCATCTACCTCAACGTAAACAAAGACGCCCATTCCTTTGGGTTCAAATTGAGCTTCTTTTTGAATTACCGATTTGTTTTTGTCTACAAACGCGAGAGCAAAGTCGCCCAACCTCGCCTTCACCGTATCGCCGGATTTTTCCACCTCAAAGCCGAGTTCTTCGTAGAATTGAGCGGTTTTTCCTAAATCACTTGCGTAGTAGAGAACAGAATTGACTCCTTTGAGCATATTTTTATACCTCTCACACTACCACCCGCTTGGGGGAGTGTAAAGATAAATTTGTTATAATAACCCTTATGAAAAATTTAATCTTTCGGTGGAAATCTTGGTCGCCTTATCTGCGGAGTATACTCCGCATCGTCGCCGCATTCATGTTCATCCAGCCGGGCGCAATGAAGCTCTTCGCTTTCCCGGCCGGCTTACCCCCATCAGGCGGCACGGTGGAACTCTTTTCGCTGTTTGGCCTCGCCGGATTTTTAGAAGTCGTGGGCGGCGCCTTAATGCTCCTCGGGCTTTTCACGAGACCGGTGGCTTTCATCCTCGCGGGCGAGATGGCGGTTGCCTACTTTATCGGCCACTATCCGCAGGGTTTCTGGACGGTCTTGAACGGCGGAATGCCTGCGGTATTTTTCGCTTTTGTATGGCTTTATCTTTCGGCCGCCGGCCCCGGTCCTTGGTCCCTGGACGAAAAATGGCGGAGAAGCAGCGAAACGAACCCGCAAGTATAAACAAGTGTAAATAAGAAATTCTTTACCGCAGCATAAGGAAGTTATTTTATCCCTGGTGGTATACATATGTATACCACCTGAAATATATTGAAGTTTTGTTTGTTTGATATGGCGCTCCTATCTAAACGCCGAGACGAACTGAATCGGGTCCACCGAAACGCCGTTTATTTTGATTGATAAGTGGAGATGCGGGGCGCTCGCGAGGCCGGTGTCGCCCACGGTGCCCAAAATCGTTCCTTTTTTCACGATATCGCCGTCCTTCACTTTCATTGTGTTCATATGCATGTAGAGTGAATAAACGCCGCGACCGTGGTCAACAATGACGGTGTTGCCGTAAATCGGATCCAGGTAAGCGCTTTTCACCAGGCCGGCGTTGATGGCCGCGACCATCCTCCCTTTGGGATTGTCGAAATCCACGCCCAGATGGGTGATCCGTTCGCTGCCGGTTTGCCGCACTTCGCCGAAGGCGGAGGAAATCTTCCGGTTGTCGTAGAGAGGCAGGCCGAACGGCTCGTTGAAACGGGTGATGTCCGCCGCTTCCTCAACCGTTTTTCGCACCACTTGGTTCACGGTGGCGAGATTCTGGACGATTTGCTTGTCGGTCATGCCCAGTTTCGGCGGCGGGGGCAGAACGATTGTTTTTGCTTTGCCGCTTTTCACGGCAATTGTTTTTTCAAAATGACCGCCATTTGCGAACTCAGCCGCTATACTCGATGTGCCGGTTTTCGTGCCGAGCGGTATCGGAACAATCGCGCGGAAATCATTCTGATAAGGAAAGACGGCGATTGTTTTGCCGTTAAGAATTGCGCTTCTCGGTTCTTTGTTGAACTGGACTATCAAGGTTTCGCCGGTCTGGACCGCCGGATTTATAACGTTCATTTCGGCCGCCGGCGTTTCCGGTTTTTCCATTTCGGGTTCCGGCGGCGCGCCCGGCGCGGGCATCGAGAGCGAAGCCGTCTCCGAGGGAGAAACCGCCGGCGATTCGGTTTCCGTTGAAAACGCAAAGAAAATAAAAAGAGCGCCGATAGCAAATACCAGGGAGATTAAAAGGAAACGCATGAATTATGGACATTATATCAGTAATGTGATAAATTAAAAAACCCTGGTCTTTATTGACTTCAGGGACGTTAAAAATGCGGTAATAGTCGCAAGCCGTTCGAAAAACCAACACCCATACTATTATGATGGAATCCAAAGTCCCGATGGTAGAGATGACGGATGGTGGTACTGCTGAACCTCAGCAACCGCAGCCAGAACAGCCTTCGGAGCCCCAGCAGCCAACGGAGCCCCAGGCGCCTCAATCGTCGCAGTAATAAATTTATGTCAAAAACCCGGCCTAACAGCCGGGTTTTTGATTTTTACAGATGTTAAAATACAAATATGCTCCCCATCGTTGAAACTCGCCCCCAAGAACTGGAACAATACAGAAGTTTCATCTCCGGCGAACTTTTTGAAGAAATTAAAAATCTGGCGGAGGGGTGCCGCGGCAGACGGGTTTTTCACGTCAATTCCGCGCCCCGGGGAGGAGGAGTGGCCGAAATATTGAAAAGTCTGGTGCCGCTCATGAAAGGACTGGGATTGGAAGCCGAATGGTACACCATCCCGCCTCACAACGGTTTTTTCGAAATCACCAAGAAAATGCACAACGCCCTGCAGGGAAAGGAATACGAATTTCCCTTTGCGGCCAGAAAGAAATATATGCTCCACGTGGCCCGTACCGCCGAGTTGATGAGGGAGATGAAACCGGACGTTTGGGTGATTCACGACCCCCAGCCGGCTGGCGTCGCCATGTTCCTCCCCCAGTTTTATCCGTCGATTTCCCGCATCCACATCGATCTCACTTCACCGAACCACGAGGTTTGGGAATTCGTGTCCTCATTCCTTGCAAGTTACGACAAAGTCATCGTAAGTTCCCCCGAATTCGTCAAAAAGGAGATAAAAGACAGCGCGGTCGTTTTCCAGCCGGCAATCGACCCCTTGAGCGCCAAAAATCAGCTATTGCCTCTGGAGAGCGCCAATGAAACGCTCCGGAGTTTCGGCATCAACCCCGACAAACCTCTCATCGCCCAGATTTCGAGGTTTGACCCCTGGAAAAACCCGCTGGGAGTGATAGAGGCCTACCAATTGGCAAAGAAGAAAATTCCCGACCTGCAATTGGCGCTCGTCGGGTTCATCGTGGCCCAGGACGACCCTGAAGCCGAGAGAATTTACCGGCGAGTCAGAAAAAAAGCGGAAAAAGACCCTGATATTTTTCTTTTTGCCGACATCACCAAACTCGGCAGTTTGGCGATAGACGTTTTCGTCGGCACCGTCCAGACCGCCGCCGACGTGATTCTGCAGAAATCGGTCCGGGAGGGGTTCGGAATGACGGTGGCCGAAGCAATGTGGAAAGAAAAACCGGTCGTGGCCGGGGAGGTCGGCGGCATCAAACTTCAAATTGAGGACGGAAAAAACGGTTTCTTCGCCTCCAATTCCAAAGAAGCGGCCTCGCGTATCGTGGAATTGATTGAAAATCCCGACCTCGCCAAAAAAATCGGCGAGGCGGCGAAAACCACCGTCCGGGAAAAATTCCTCATACCGAGATTGCTGCGGGATTATCTTCGGCTTTTCAAAGAACTGGTTTAAGATTAAAATACCATTATGGTCGCCTTTATAGAAAAAATTTCTCAAAACACCGTTCCTTGGCTTGCGAGCCACGGCATAAAAATTCTTGTTATTCTCCTTGCCGCGGCCGGCATCGCGGGGCTGGCATTTGGTTTTGGCGGACAATACCTTATCCGCGACATCATCAGCGGACTTTTCATCGTAATGGAAAATCAATATCGAGTCGGCGATGTCGTCTGTTTTGACGGCACTTGCGGCCTGATTGAAGACATCAGCTTGCGCATGACCACATTGAGGGATTTGGACGGGGTCGTGCACCACGTTCCGCACGGCGAAACCAAGCCGCTCAAGCAATGGGATGTAACCGGAGAACTGCGCAAGAGGATAAAAACCGCCTTTGACAAGGAAGGTATTGAGATTCCCTTCCCTCAGCGGGTCATTCATCAAGCGAAATCGTAATTTCACGCCGCGAGCCACCCGCCGTCCACGTAGAAAGTGGCGCCGGTCACGTAACTGGATTCTTCGGAGGCGAGGAATACGACCATCGCCGAAATCTCTTCCGGCCGGCCTACTCTCTTCAAGGGCACTCGCGCCATTATTTCTTCCATTAACTCCTTGGAGATTTCTTTTCCCGGTTCGCGGACCATTGGCGTGTCTATCGCCCCCGGCCCGATGACGTTTACGGTGATGCCGTGCGGCGCCCACTCGGCCGCGAGTGTCTCCGACATCCCGATTATCCCGCCTTTGGAAGCGGCGTAATGAGCCGCTCCCGCAAAACCGATACCCACCCCGCCCGAAGCAATGGAAGCGATATTAATAATCCGCCCCCATTTATTTTTCATCATTTCCTTGGCCGCCCTCACGGCGCACAAAAACTCTCCTTTCAGGTTGATATCAATCATCTTGTCCCATTCAGTTTCCGTCATTTCCAGCGCTGGTTTTGGAATGAAGATGCCGGCGTTATTCACTAAGATGTCCAGTCGGCCGAATTGCTTCACAACTTCGCTGAAAACCTGGTCCACTTCCGCCGCATTTGTCACGTCCATTTTGAAGCACAGCGCTTCACCGCCGGCTTTTTTGATTTCTTCCGCCGCGGCCGCACATTCGTTTAAATCAACGTCCGTCACCGCTACTTTCGCACCTTGTTTGGCCAGTGCTAGTGCGTGCGCCCGGCCCATACCGCGCCGCGCACCCGTGACCAGTGCCACTTTATTTTTTAAGTTAAACATATTGTTAGTTATTTTCCGATCTTCCTTATCTACATTCTACTACTTTCAATTCGGTTCTATTTCTTATGCTCGAGCTGATACATCTGCGTATCATATCCTCTCGTTTCCTGGTTTTTTCGTGAAAGACCAAGTGATTCAAGCGTTTGGAAAAGTTCTTCCTGTACCTCGGCCGGGTCAGCGCTGTCTTCCGTGAGTTTTTCCAACTCCACGAATGAACCTAGTTTTTCAACTTCATCCAGGCAAATTTCGTACCCATGGAATTTCCCTTTCCGGCGGTTTTTCTTCACTTCCACTTTGGGCGTATAGCCCAGGATTAAAAGTATCTGATGAATTGCTTCGGGGTCTTTCACTTCTGTTTCATACTCAATGTTATCCAGTTCGTTCGAGCGCTGCTGTTTCATGTTGAACATTGCTTTTCCTTTCTCGCGGCGCAGTCGCAAAACAATGTGGCCCTCCTTTGATTCTTCCCACTCGGAGGTGCTATTGCCGTAGGAATAAATGACATCTTCCTGACGGATAGGCTCAGAAAGCTTACAACCCAAATCCAGCAGTTTTTTTTCAACTTCTTTCAAGTTCTCCGCCCTTATTTTCACTTCGATTTCACGCATATACTTACTGCCGAGACGCGATTCGAACCGTCCCGGATTAGAATCGATAAATCCTCGCTTTTTATTTTACCACCTCGGTTCGAATCCCGGACGGGTCTGTAGAAAATACCCGCAGACGCATAATTTATTAGATTTTCTGATAAAATTGAAGAGTGAATATTCGATGGTACGCAAAACAACCCTCCGAGATATTTGAAGAGTTCAGTTCTGACGAATCTGGGTTAAGTTCGGAAGAAGCCCACAAGCGTCTTATCGAGCACGGCCTCAACTCTCTCCCGGAACTAAAAGTAGCCGGTACGTTTTCCATATTCTTTTCGCAGTTTTTAAGCCCACTCATCTATATCCTAATAGCTGCCACGGCAGTCGTGCTCTTTATGGGGGAGACCGCCGATGCAGTCATTATTTTCCTCATTCTCGTATTCAACGCGATCGTGGGAACAATCCAGGAAGGAAAAGCCCAACATACGCTTCTTGCGCTCAGGAAATTCGTGGAGACCCCCGCTTCGGTGCTGCGGGATGGCAAAATTATGATTGTGCCCGATAAGGAGATCGTTCCCGGCGATGTCATTATTCTCCAGGAGGGCGATAAAATTCCTGCCGATGCACGACTTATCTCCGTAAACTCTCTCAGAGCCAACGAGGCAAGTCTTACCGGAGAATCCGTTCCGGCTGTAAAAACCATCGATACGTTGGGTCATATCCAGATCCCTGCGGCCGACCAAAAAAACATGGTTTTCAAGGGGACCAATATCGTAAGCGGCAACGGCAAGGCGGTTGTTATTGCAACTGGTCTCGCGACGGAAATCGGAAAAATCTCCAAAGCGATAGCCGCAATTGACACGGAAATTCCTCTCAAGAAGAATATTCGTTTCCTTTCCCGCCTCATCATTATTACCGTATTTTCAATAGGGACCGTTATTATGATCTTCGGGCTTGCCACAGGAGAATCGTTGAGGCAAATGTTCGCAACGGTAGTGTCTCTCGCGGTTTCAATTATTCCGGAAGGCCTGCCAATCGTTATGACCCTGGTTTTGGCTTCGGGGGTGTGGCGCATGACTAAACGCAATGTGCTGGTCAAAAAGCTGCAGGCAGTCGAGGCACTCGGGCAGGCAAAGATCATCGCGGTCGATAAGACCGGGACACTCACAAAAAACGAAATGGCGCTTGAGAAAGTATATATTGATGGAAAAACTTTCGATATCGAAGGACAAGGCTATGAACCAAAGGGAAGAACGCTCCTTGAGGGAGTGTCCGTGGAGCCGCTGGATCATCCGGAACTCGTTCTTGCGGGGAGAGTCGCTTCGTTCTGCTCCAATGCCCAAGCGATGTATGTAGAAGAAAAAAACATCTGGAAGGTATCTGGAGATCCGACCGAGGCGGCTCTCGGAGTGTTCGGCCACAAGATCGGTTTCAGGGATGGCGAGTGGGAATCGCCCAAGATATTCGAACTGCCGTTTGATTACCTTACGAAGTATCACCTTACGATTCACAAATTTGAAAATAAGAACTTTCTGACTGCTATCGGTGCTCCGGAAAAAATTCTTGAACTTTGCGATCGTGTCTGGCGGGCGAAAAAATCGGAAAAACTCTCCAAAGCCGAAAAAGACGAACTTGAATTGGTATTTTTCAATATGTCCCGGCGCGGTTTCCGGGTGCTTGGGTTCGCGGTCAATCCGGATGCGGAAAATACCGTGATAAACGGAAATTTGCCACCGCTTATTTTCGGCGGCTTTTTCGGCATGAAAGATCCGTTGCGCGAGGAAGTGAAAGCCGCCATCGAGAAAGCCAAACAAGCAGGTATCCGGGTTGTGATGATCACCGGAGACCATAAGATCACCGCTCGTGCGATTGCGGAAGAAGCGGGGCTTGCGGACGGGAAAGACGGCGTTATCACCGGGGAAGAGCTGGAAAAATTGTCGGACGAAGAATTGTCGGAAAAATTTGGAACCTGCAACGTGTTTGCGCGCGTGACCCCCGAACATAAACTGCGGATTATCGAGCTCTTCAGAAAACGAGGCGAGGTGGTTGCCATGACCGGCGACGGCGTAAACGATGCACCATCCCTCGCGGCTGCAGATCTCGGCGTGGCGATGGGAAAAATCGGCACCGAGGTAGCCAAGGAAGCGGCCGACCTTGTGCTCTTAGACGACAATTTCGGAAGCATCATTTCAGCAGTCGAAGAGGGCCGGAGCATCTACAAGACCATTAAGAAGGTTGTTCTCTATCTCTTCTCGACCAGTATCGGGGAGGTGCTTACCATTTCCGGCGCGATGTTCCTTGGATTTCCCTTGCCCCTCTTGCCGGCTCAGATTATCTGGCTGAACTTTGTCACCGACGGTTTCCTCGACGTCTCGCTTGCGATGGAGCCGCGGGAGGATGGTTTGCTCGGCAGCCGCTATGCAAAGCCCGCTAGATATATTCTTGATTCGTTTGCAATGAAGAGAATGATATTTATGGGAATTATCATCGCTCTCGGAGCTCTGTTTATGTTCATGCAGTACCTCGACGGCAATCTGGAAAAGGCGCTTACCATGACTCTGACCACACTTGCTGTTTTCCAGTGGTTCAACGCGTGGAACTGCAAGAGTGAAAACAAATCCGTTTTCTCCATCAATCCTTTCAGGAACGTGTTTTTGGTCGGTGCGACAATTATAGTTATCGGACTCCAGTTGTTGGCCGTGTACCATCCTTTTATGCAGCGATTTCTGCATACGGTACCGCTTACCGCCTGGGAGTGGGTCTACGCGGTGTCGATAGCAGCCTCAATCCTTTTGCTTGAAGAGGCAAGAAAACTTTTGGCCAGAACCGTATTCAAGAAACCCTAGTTCTAATTCCGGGAAGGGTACGGGTCTCGGTCTTAGAACTGACTCCGAAAAAATTCCGGTAAAATCTACATCTCCCGGTCTCACGATACCGCGCACTAGTTGGCTGGGGGGCAGGGATTCGAACCCCGATACTCGCCTCCAAAGGGCGATGTCCTACCGTTAGACGACCCCCCAACAAATCCAATCTTATAAAAATGATATAATTTAATCAATGCGAACGATAAAAATCCTCAAATCCGCGATTGAAAAGCAACTTGCCGCCCCGCCGACCGATGTTTCCATTATCGAACTCGTTGATTTGTTTGTTGAGTACGCTTACAGCTCCCGAGCTTCCGACATTCACATTGAACCGGCTGATGAAAAGGTGGCGGTGCGCCTGCGGATTGACGGCATTCTTCACGATACGCTGAATTTTTCCAAAGAATTCCAAGACGAGGTGATAAGCCGCATCAAGGTTCTCTCGGGTCTCAAAACCGATATTCACCACATCCCCCAGGACGGCCGTTTTAAGGCCAAGATTGAGGGAGCGGGAGAAAAAGAAATGGGCGAAGTAGATATCCGCGTTTCCGTTGCCCCGACTTACTACGGCGAAAATTCCGTGCTCCGGATTTTGGCCGAGGCGGCCCAGAGCTTCGCTTTGGAACAATTGGGCTTCAACAAAGAACAGCTGGTAATTCTGGAGAAAGCCATCAGAAAGCCTTATGGCATGATTCTCTGCAATGGTCCGACCGGTTCCGGCAAAACTACCACCCTCTACGCCTTCATTAAAAAACTGAACACCCGCGAAATTTCCATCATCACCATTGAAGACCCGATTGAATATTCCATTGAAGGCATTACCCAGATGCCGGTTGCGGTCGGCGCCGGATTAACTTTCGCGAACGGCTTGCGTTCTATTCTCCGGCAAGACCCGAACGTCATCATGGTCGGCGAAATCCGCGATTCGGAAACGGCAAACATTGCGGTGAACGCCGCCCTAACCGGCCACTTGATGCTCTCCACGCTCCACACCAATGACGCCGCCACCACTTTTCCGCGCTTGATTGATATGGGCGTGCCGCCGTTTCTGGTTGCCTCTACTTTAAACGTCGCCCTTGCCCAAAGATTAGTTCGTATTGCCTGTCCGAATTGCCGGAAACAAAGAATTCTGTCCATCGCCGAAATCAAAAGTTTTGGCGGCATCGCCGAGAAAATGACTTCCGATAAAGTTTACACCGTGGGTCCGGGATGCGCCGAGTGCGGCGGCACAGGCTACAAGAGCCGCATCGGCATCCACGAGGTTTTGGAAGTTGACGACGAAATCCGCTCTCTTATTGTCGGTCGGGCGGACGCTACCCAGATTAAACAGCTCGCCGTGAAGCGCGGCATGGCGCCGATGATTGAAGATGGACTGGAGAAAGCGCGAGCGGGCGTCACGACCATTGAAGAGGTGCTCCGCATTATTTATGAATAGCAAAAAACCTCTATTTTTCTTAAGAATTTTTCAATCCGTTCCCTTGCAGGAGCGGATTAACTTTGCCCGGCACCTCTCCATTACGATAAAAAGCGGTCTGCCGATTTTGGAAGCCCTAAGACTCATCAAAACCCAGGCCTCTTCAAAAATGCTTGGGAAAATAATAGAGAGTATTATTAAAGACATTGAAAACGGCCAATTTCTGGCTCAAGCACTCCAAAAATATAATCATATTTTCGGCGATCTTTTCATCAATTTGGTGAAAGTAGGGGAGACGAGCGGCAATCTGTCGGAAACTCTTCTTCACCTTTCCGCCGAACTCAAAAAACAGAGAGCAGTGAATCAGCGCATTCACGGCGCCCTGATTTATCCGGCGGTGATTCTTGTCGTCACGGTCGCCATCACTCTTTTTCTCACCCTTTTCATCTTCCCGAAGATTCTTCCAATTTTTTTGGGTTTAGGCATCCAGCTGCCTTTCACCACTCGTCTCGTCATTCAGTTCCTAACTTTTCTTAGCCGCTACGGACTCGTTGGTTTTGGCGGCGTTATTGTTTTTGTCGTTGCTGTTCGCCTTGTTCTTTCGGTGGAGAAAATCCACTTTGTTTTCGACCGGGCGCTTTTGAGCGTGCCTTTTATTTCCAAAATTCTCACGAATCTAACTATGACCAGCTTCACGCGTTCTTTGAGCGTACTCTTGAAAAGCGGCATGGACATCGTAGAGGCCTTAAAAGTTGCCAAGGGGACATTTCATAACAAGTATTATCGCGGCGAAGTAGAGAAAATAGTGAATTCCGTGAAAAAAGGCGAATCAATTGCAAGGTATCTGGCAACCCGACCTCGTCTTTTCCCGCCGATGCTAACCGGTATGATTCAGGTGGGGGAATCAACCGGCAATTTAGAGCAGAATCTTCTTTACCTCTCCGAATACTACGAATCGGAGGTGGACGAAATCGTAAAAAACCTGACTTCCATTTTGGAACCTGTGCTTCTTCTTTTCATGGGACTCGTTGTCGGCTTCATCGCGCTTTCCATTATCACGCCGATTTACAAAATCACCCAAGGATATTAAACCAGATAATATGCAAAGCGGTTTTACTATCATAGAGGTGATAATAGTGACTGCCTTATTCAGTTTGTTTCTCATTCTCGGTTGGCCGATAGGATTGGACGCTTACCGCAACTATCTCCTTACTGCCGAAACAAGAAATCTCCTAAGTATTATCCGGCGGGCGGAAACCAATGCCTTTGCAAACAAAAACAAGAGCGCCCATGGCGTTGCCATTCAATCCGACCAGTTTGTTCTTTTTCAAGGACCGTCTTACGCGGGCCGCACCGCGGCTTACGACGAAGAGTATCTGAAGTCGGGAACGGTCACGGTAAGCGGCGTAGTGGAAATTGTCTTCGCGCAAATATCCGGGAAACCGAACGCAAGCGCGACGATAGTTTTGAGCAATGAATTGAGGTCGCAAACAATCTCTGTGAATAATGAAGGAACGATTAACTGGTAGAAGCGGCCAGTCGCTTGTGGAAATAATGATAGGCCTCGCGCTCATTGTTTTGGGCATTGGTTCTGCGACTATTCTTGTTTTCGGCGGCCAAAAAATTTTGATTGACCGCGGCAACGCCATTCAAGCGAGAAATCTGGCCGAAGAAGGATTGGATGCTGCGCGGTCTATCCGCGAACGCGACTGGAGCGAACTTACGGATGGCGAACACGGTCTTGTTTTCGGAACAAGCTCCTGGGCCTTCAGCAGTTCATCAGATACCGACGGCTTTTTCACGCGAAAAATCGTCATTACCACCCAGGACGAAAACACCAAAAAAGTTGAAAGTAAAACAACCTGGATCCCGGACCCTTTGCGGACCTTAAACGTGGAGTTAGTAACATTCCTTACTAATTGGGAAAACGCGACGCCGCCGCCCGACCCGGGCGATACGGGTAGCGGCGGCACTTCGGGCGACTGGCAGAATCCGCAGACGCTTGGTTCGGTGGATTTGGGACCGGGCAATTCAGCGACCGACCTGGATGTCATCAGCAGTATTATTTACATGTCAGCCGAAGCTGCAGCAACGGCAAAACCTGATTTCTTTATAATTGATGCGACTAACGGTCAAAATCCCTTCATTGTTTCAAGTCTGAACACCGGCCCTTCTCTTAACGCTATTGATGCAACAGTAAATTACGCTTATGTTGCAAACCGGCAAGCCGACGCCGAGCTTCAAATTATCGACATCAGCAATCTTCTAAATCCCACCCTTATCGCTTCTTACGCTGCGCCCGGCGTCTCCGGCTCCTCGCGCGGTGAAACAATTTTTTATTCCGGCGATAAAGTATATCTTGGTCTGAATAAAGTGATTGGTCCAGAATTCCACATTATCGATGTCTCTAATCCTGCGAGCCCAACTAATTTAGGTTCTTATGAAGTGAACGACAATATCAACGACATCTACGTGAGAGACAACAAGGCCTATTTAGCCACTGATTTGGGCAATGCCGGTTTGATGGTTCTTAATGTCTCAAATCCGGCGGAAATTACCCTTCTGGGTCAGAAATATTCGGTTGATACCAATGCCGTTTATGTTGAGAATCCAGCCGTGCTTCTACTGGGACCAGCTCAAGATATTTATATCGTTGAAGCAAGCAACCCTTCCGATATAATCACGCTCGGCACTTTAAGCATCGGCGATGTTGTAAATGATATTGCCTCGCGCGGCAATTTGGCTTTTATCGCTTCCTCAAACAGCAACCGAGAATTTCAGGTTGTAAGTATCGCTTCGAGCACCAACCCGACTCTTTGGAGTTCTTTCAACTTCCCGCAGGTCGCAACCGGCATTGATTACGAGAACAACCTGGTCTACGTGGCCGTCCGGTCGAACGACGCTTTAAGAATCATCACTTCGCCGCCTTAATGCGTTTAACAAGCAAACTAAAAGCTCGGGCTGGTTTTACTCTGCTTGAGGTTTTAATTTATTCAGTGATACTGGCCATTTTTTTAGGCGCGGCCTTCGCTTTCATTGCAAGCATTTTGGGCACCACCGACAATCTTCTGGAAAGAAACGAACTTCTGGCTAATGCAGAATTCGTGGGAGGCAAACTCAACTGGCTAACCGGTATCGCCACCGACGTCGTCATCCCCGCCGCCGACGCCACTTCCACGGAGCTCAAAATGAACTTGAGTGATGCGAGCTCAAGCCCAGCCGTTTTTTTTCTAAACGGCCCCGCGGTAAATTTATCGCTCGCGAACGCATCCTCCGTTCCCATTACAAGCGAGAGGATAAAAGTCACGGGCTTCAATGTTCAACACATCTCCGCTTCCAGCTCGCCGCCCCAATTGAGGATTTATCTTTCGTTAGAGAGCAATATCTACCCGAACATCGTCGCAACTACTACCTTGTTTTATGTCTTACCCCGTTAAAAAAGAAAGAGGCCTGCCTGCCGGTAGGCACGGGCAAGCAGGCGGCAGGCAGGGTTACATCGCCATCATCTCGGCGGTAATTACGACCGCTATCGTCATTGTAATCGCTTTGGTCTTCTCGAGCAGCAATTATTTGGGGCGGTTTGATACAAGCGCCCTGGAAATGAAGGTTGTCTCAAAAAAGGTTGCTCAAGGTTGCTTAGAACACGCCAAATTGAAAATGAAACTCGGTTCCTACAGCGGCAATGAAGACGTAAGTATTGGAACCTATACTTGCACCGTTCTGCCTATTGAAACAAGCGGCAGCAATAAAATCATCAAATCTAAAGCGACGGTTGATAATAAAACAACCAATTTGCGCCTCACTATTGACTCATCACTTAACACCGTTTCTTTGGAAGAGGTCGCCGATTTTTAATCCTGTGGATCTAGAGAATAGGGGATATGCTAAAGTTAAAAACAAAGTAATTAATGAAAGAAAAAATTTTTTCAGGCAACAGAGCTGGCTTTACACTTGTTGAACTTCTAGTTGTCATCGGTGTCATCGCAATTTTAGCGACAGTTGTCATCGTCACCTTGAACCCGCCTCGGCTATTCGCGCAGGCGCGGAACACTCAGCGTTGGAGTAACGTGAACAAGATTATAAACGTCATCGGTCAGCGCATGACTGATAATAGAGGTATATTTCAGACGGGTTGCGCGGCTGGCGCGATTCCGACGTCAACGACGCGGATGGCGACAAGCACCTATGACATCGGGCCGTGCCTGGTACCGACTTACATCGAAGCAATGCCGTTTGACCCAAGCGACGTCGCAGCGGTTTTCAACTCTACCTCGGATTACGACACGGGTTACTTCGTATCCCGCGACGAGACGACGGGGAGGGTAACGGTAAACGCTCCTTCGGCCGAACTCGGCGACATAATTTCGGTTTCGAGATAACACGAATTCCACGGATTTATCACGAATGACACGAATCCAAGAATATTAATTCGTGTCATTTGTGTTTTTATTAGTGCTTATTAGTGTTTTTCAAAGATTCAACTAAAGCCACTTCCAGGGGAATAATCGGGAACTCGCTGTAGCGCATTTGGCTGTAAGCGTTAATCAGGGTTTTAATCAGATTAACGTGTCCATCTTTAAAAATTCGGGCATGGGCGACGAGTTTTTCCAAATGCTCGTTCATCAACTCGCCTTTAAATGCTTCGTTCATTTCCGGATTATATTTCAGGACCGCTGTCCGGCGGAGATACTGGATTAAATCCTTGGTAAACTGAGCAAGATTAAAGCCGTGGTCTTCAATGTCCGAGAGTGTTTCTAAAGACCTATCCAGGTTATTTTCCAGCAAAAAGCCGGCGATTTGGGAGAGCTTATCAAAACCGACTTTGCCGAGCGTTATCTCCACGTCTTCCAATTTTATTTCCTCGCTGCCGAAAGAATGAAGCTGGTCGAGAAGGGATTCGGCGTCCCGAAAACTGCCCTCGGCGGAAGCGGCGATAAGCTCCAGAGCTTCGGCCGAAATTCTTATTTTTTCCGTTCCGGCGATGTCTTTCAGTTTGCCGATGATTTTATCCACCGAAACGCGTTTAAAATAAAATTGCTGGGTGCGGGAAGAAATGGTTGCCGGAATCTTCTCCGCCTCGGTGGTGGCCAAAATGAGAATGACGTAAGGCGGCGGTTCCTCCAGGGTCTTTAAAAGGGCGTTGAAGGCCTCTTTGGTCAGCATGTGCGCTTCGTCGATTATGAAAATTTTCTGCTTAAAAAACCCGGGCGCGGTCGCGACGATTTCTTTCAAATTTCGGATGTCGTCTATGCCGCGATTTGAAGCGGCGTCGATCTCCACGACGTCAATTGCCCGGCCGGAATTGATGTCCTTGCAGGCGTTGCAGACATTGCAGGGTTCGCCTTTGGCCCGGAAGGCCGCGTCTTTCTCCCGCGTCTCGCAGTTGGCGATTTTGGCGATGAGCCGGGCGGTCGTGGTCTTCCCCGTGCCGCGCGGACCGGAGAGGAGATAAGCGTGAGCCAGCCGGTCGCGCCGCGCCGCTTCTTTCAAGGTCTTTACCACCAAATCCTGTCCCAGAACATCGTCAAAGGTGGTCGGCCGATATTTTCTATAAATAGCTAACATTACCTCAATAATATATTATTGTTAATGAAAAACAAAAGCATGATGAGGATATTGATTGCCGGACTTTTTATCGCCTCTTTGACAGCGGCCGGTTTCGCGTTTTTCACCTACCAGCGCAGATTTGAGGTGAATCCGCAGGCGGTAAATGCGGTGGACGGCGACCTCGCCGTAAAGGAAGAGGTAAAAGAACCGGAACCGCTCCCGCCGCCCGAACCGCTCGAAAATCCGCCGAGCGTGATTAAAGCGATTTATGCCACCAACTGGTCGGCCGGCACCCCCTCAAAACTGAATTACCTTATGAGCTTGATTGCCGGCACGGAACTAAACGCCATTGTGATTGATATCAAGGATTATTCGGGGTTTGTCGGCTACGATACGGGCCTCGCCGAAGTGAAAGATTACGAAGCCGAAGAAATTAGGATTGGAAACGTTGATTCACTGGTCCGCAAACTTCACGAGAAGGGGATTTACGTGATCGCCCGGGTGACGATTTTCCAGGACCCGCGCCTGGCCCTTGCCCGTCCCGATTTGGCGGTTAAAGATTCCCGCACGGGCGAGGTTTGGCGGGACAACAAGGGTTTGAGCTGGATGGACCCAGGCAGTAAAATCGTCTGGGACTACAACATCGCCATTGTCCGCGATATTTTATCCCACGGCTTTGACGAAATTAATTTTGATTACATCCGCTTCCCTTCGGACGGCAATCTGGACGTGCTTCAATATCCTTTCTGGGACGGCATCACCAAGAAACACGAAGTCGTCGCCGCTTTTTACCGGTATCTGCGCAAAGAATTGCCGGAGGCGAAATTATCGGCGGATTTGTTCGGCCAGTCAACGGTGAGTTACGACGATTTGGGCATCGGCCAGTTAATTGAAGACGCCTACGAAAGTTTTGACTACGTCTCGCCGATGGTCTACCCCTCGCATTATGTGGCGAGTTTTCTGAATCTCGGCAATCCCGCCGCTTATCCTTACGAAGTGATAAAATATTCTATAGATGAGGCATTCCAGCGATTACGGAATTCCACTTCAACGGCAAAGCTCCGTCCCTGGCTTCAGGCCTTTGATTTAGGCGCGGTCTATACGCCGGAGATGGTGCAAAAAGAAATCCGAGCCGTCTACGATGCAGCGAGTTCCACGCCGGGTCTCTTAAACGGCTTTATGCTTTGGAACGCTTCAAACGTCTACGACCGCCGAGCCCTGCTTCCCGAATAGCGATTTTTGAAGTAAAATGGAAGAACTTAAACCATTTTTGATAACGTTTGTAGTGCTTTTCGTGGTAATCGGCGTTTTCTACCTGATTTTCCAGAACGCCGGTCCGCTCTTCATGAAAGCGCCATCAGAGCAACCGCAAGCAGTTTCAACTAAAACCATGGGCACACTCACTATCAAAAGTTCCGCTTTCAAGAATAACGACCCAATTCCGGCCAAATATACCTGCGACGGCGATAACGTCAATCCTCTGATTGAGATTTTAAACGTCCCCAAGGAAGCGAAAAGCTTGGCACTCGTGATGGACGACCCGGACGCGACAGGCGGCGTCACTTGGGACCACTGGCTTGTCTGGAACATCAACCCGCAGACAAATTACATCGAGGAGGACAATTTGCCGCAAGGCGCGATTGAAGGCAAAACCAGTTTCGGCAAATCGAGCTACGGCGGTCCCTGTCCGCCGAGAGGCAGCAAACAGCATCGCTATATGTTCAAGGTTTATGCTCTGAACATCATGCTCGGCCTCATGGAGGGCGAAGGCAAAACGGAACTTACGAAAGCAATGGAAGGCCACGTGCTTGCAGAGGGGACTCTTATCGGTTTGTATCAGCGGAAATAATGTGGAAAACGCCGAAGGAAGATACCCGTTATTCCTGGACAACGCATTCGTTCGGAAAAATGCGCGAGTACGGCATCTCCGAGAGCCGCATTAAGCGCATAATCAGATTTCCAAAAAGAACAGAGGAGGGGATAGTGCCGGATACAGTGGCGGTGATGCAGCCAGCCGGCACCAAGCGCTATCAAGAAATTTGGGTGATGTACGCCGTTCGGAAACCAAAACTCCGCATAATCACCGCTTGGCGCTACCCGGGAAAATCTCCCGAACGCGACCCGATTCCGGCGGAAATTATAGAAGAAGTAAGAAGATTATTATAAATCAGGGGTGGTATACTTAAGTATACCACCTGAAGTTTTGGCAACGTTTTTAAAAAATAATGAGCAGAATTTTATCTGACAGATTTTTTGCGCGACCAACGGTTTTGGTCGCGAAATCGCTTTTGGGCAAATATTTGTGCCGCCGCTATCGCGGCAAAATCATCCGAGCGATGATCACCGAAGTTGAGGCCTACGACGGTTTCAGGGACAAGGCCTCGCACGCCTCGCGGGGACTTACACCCCGCACGAAAGTAATGTTCGGCCCAGCCGGGTATTGGTACGTTTATTTCACCTACGGCATGCACTGGATGCTGAACATCGTGACGGGCAGAAGGGGATACCCAGCCGCGATTTTAATCCGCGGCGTGGAAGGTGTAAACGGCCCAGCGAGGGTTACGAAATTTTTCAAAATAGACAGGAATTTTAACGGGAAGCCTGCGAGCCGCAAGACCGGACTGTGGATTGCCGCCCCGGAGGGGCGAGCCTCGCTCCGAAAGAAATTCGGAGCGGGAGGATTCAAAATCAAAAAGAGCAAAAGAATAGGCGTTGATTACGCTGGACCGATTTGGTCCAAAAAACACTACCGTTTCTTTATCCACAGCCCGCTTGACGAAAAATAAGCGAGACCTTATACTCACATTTACACAATGAATACAAACCACAGCTACCTCTTTATTAATCTCTTTATTACTGCTCAAAGGCGGGGAGGTTCGGTTTATAAGTAGAGAGAATAACTAATCAAAATAATGACAAAAACCTCCCCGCAAGGGAGGTTTTTTGATGCCGGTGGTCTGAAAATTGGCGAGCTCAAAAGGAGATAACTAATTTTCAGCTCATTGACATAAATCAATCCATTCTCACCTTTAGCGAAGAGGAGAGAACCGTGTCAGAAGACAAGCTGGTAGTGCCGGGGAATCAGGCAGTGGACCTGATCTGCGCAAGCGGTAAATTCGGCCGGCGGCTCCTTGGGGAGATTGCTAATCCGGCAGCGCAGCGACTGACCCGCCACCCAAGGATATTCAGCAAGTCGGACAACGAGTTCCGCACAGGAGAGGTCTTGCTCCACGGAAAAAGATGGGCTCAGGTTACGCTCACTACAAGAAAACCTCAAGAACCTCAGGGGAAGTTGCGGGTACTCATCATTGAAGACAAGCCGGGGAGCGGACTGTCACTCAAACCCGTAAGCAACGGGAACGGCATACTCACCCTCCAAGTGGACGGCGCGCACTGCCTGCGGCGGCTCCAGAGTTTTGTGAACCAGTTGGTCTGTGTATTCATCGTTCACGGCCATGGTTGGCAAGACAGGGAAGGAAGAGAGTATTTCGAACCCTATGGCGCAGAACCCCGGAATAACGGCCACAAGCACCGAGAGCGGAAGAGACGGAATCCTAGGCACCAACGTTATATCCATCCTCTCACAGACGGGTAACAGGGAGTGAATCAGCAAAAGCAACGGGAAACCGCCAACGCGGTTTCCTTTTGTTTTCAGAATCTATTATTGTAATAAGCGTATGAAATTATCTATCGGCATTGTCGGTTTGCCTAATGTGGGCAAGTCCACGCTATTCAAAATTATCACTAAACAAGAAGTAAATATTGCGAATTATCCATTCGCCACTATTGATCCGAACATCGGCGTAGTTCCAGTTCCCGATGAACGCCTCCAAAAGCTTACGGAACTTAGCCGTTCCAAGAAAACCGTGCCGGCTGTCGTGGAATTCTATGATATCGCCGGTCTCGTGAAAGGCGCTCACAAAGGCGAGGGCTTGGGCAACCAATTTCTCACTCACATTCGGGAAGTGAACGCCGTTCTCCAAGTTGTTCGCTGTTTTAAAGAAAGCGAAATAATCCACGTGGAAGGCGGTGTAAATCCGCTCCGCGACGTGGAAACGATAAAAACCGAGCTTGCACTGAAAGATTTGGAGACGGTCCAAAAAAGATTAGAAAAAGCCGAAGCGGATGCCCGGAGCGGCAATAAAGAATTCGTGGACTTAAAAGACGCTCTGGAAGAAATAAAAGCGTGGCTCGAAGAAGGAAAAATGCTCACGACTATACCAAAAGAAGACAGCTTGCATTGGAAAATTCTAAAAGAACTGAATCTTTTAACCGCCAAACCGCAGCTGTATCTCTTAAATGGCCGCGAAGAAGACGTGCCGTCGGAACTTATTACGGAAATAAAAGAAACTGGTGCGGGCTACGTCGTGGCAGACCTGTCATCTGCCGAAACGATTCCGGAACTGATAAGAAAGGCCTATGAGGTTTTGAATTTAATCAGTTTTTTCACGACTGGCGAGGACGAAAGCCGGGCCTGGACCTGCTTAGCGGGAACTAAAGCGCCGCAGGCCGCCGGCGTCATTCACAGCGATTTTCAGGAAAAATTCATCCGCGCCGAAGTGGTGAAATACGAAAAATTAGTGGAAGCCGGCGGCTGGAACGAAGCGAAGCAAAAGGGATGGCTCCGCTTAGAGGGTAAGGATTATGAAGTTCAGGACGGTGACGTTATTGTTGTTCGCCACGGATAAGGTAAATTCAAATATCTTCAATTTGTCCCATATGGGATAAATTGAAGCAATAAGATTTTCAGTCCTTTTTAGCCGTCATGAGAAAAAGCGCAAGGGCGCTCATCATAAGCCCGAAGTCGCGGAAAGTGACGTCGTCCACGCCGTAGAACAAAAGAATCGAGCCCATATCCAAAAACAAAAGAAGTGAAGCAAGTGGCAGGAAAAATCCGGTGATGATTAAAACGCCCAATATCAGTTCAAATACGCCGTGAACGGCGAGAAAAGTTTCCGGCGCGATAATTTCCCCGAGCCACGCCGGCACGTAGCCGACCCAACTTTCGGGATTAGCGAACATTCCGATGCCGGCGTAGACGAGCACCAACCCCAGCCCCAAACGCAGGGCGAGAATAGGTTTGAAGTTCAGATTTCTTATTCGAAACATGTTAAAATCATTATATAACAACAATGACTTATGAATTGGCTTTGAACGGGTATAAGGGTCCCCTGGACAAGCTTCTTGAGCTTGTGGAAGAGAAAAAACTGGAAATCACTCAAATCAGTTTGGCGGAAGTGACGGCCGATTTTCTGAAATATTTGAAAAAACTGGAGGCCGAAAAAATGAACCACGGACTCATTGCCGATTTTCTCTCCGTCGCTTCGCGCCTCATTCTCATCAAATCAAAAGTCCTCTTGCCGTCCCTTCTCCTCACGACCGAGGAAGAAACGGACATTAGAAATCTTGAAGCGCGGCTCAAAATCTACGCCGAGCTCAAAAATGCCCAAAAACACATCAAAAATCTCTGGAGCGATTATCCGAAAATGGCAACCAAAGAATTCTTGAGCGGAGTGGCTTCGGCTTTTTACCCGCCCCAAAAGGTCAAAAGAGGAGATATGGCTCGTTCCTTGGAGCGGATTCTCGCGGAACTGGAGCGATTCATGAAACCGGTCCAAACCATCAAAATAGAAATCATCAATCTTAAGGCCAAAATTGAGGAAATCCTGAAAAAAATCTCGGAAACGCCAAAAAAAATGCGCGACCTCCGGCAGAAGGGCTCGCGGGACGAACTAGTGGTGATTTTCCTTGCTATTCTCCATTTGATTAAAGAAGAATTGATTTATGTTGAGCAGGAAACCCACTTTGCCGAAATTCAAATTGCAAGAAAATAGATTATGAGCGAAGAAAATTCCAAAAATTTGGCCGAGCTGGAGGCGTTGCTTTTCACTTACGGCGAACCTATTGAAATCAAAAAAATCGCCAAAATCATGAAATTGAAAGAAAACGCCGCCTCCGATCTGGTAAATGAGCTCACGGCAAGCTTGGCAGGTGATGCTCGCGGTCTCACGCTTTTGAAAGACGGTGAAACAATCCAGCTCGCCACCAAGCCGGAGCTCCAAAAAATAAACGAAACCTTGATTAGGGAGGAGTTCCGCGAAGAACTCTCGCCGGCGGCGCAGGAAACACTCTCCGTCGTGGCTTATTTGGGGCCCGCGCCGCGTTCCACCATTGATTATGTGAGAGGCGTAAACTCCAGCTTTATTTTGCGGAGTTTGCTCGTGCGGGGATTGGTTGAAAGGGAAACAAGCGAGAAACGGAAAAACGTCTACGAATACCGCGTGAGCTTGGAATTTTTGAAGCACCTCGGGTTAAACGCCAAAGAAGAGTTGCCGGAGTTCGAAAAATACCGCAATATTCTAACAAGCTTTGAAACGCCTCAAGAAAACCCATGACCACGAAATTCCAAGCTCTGATTTTAGCCGTTCTTATCGTCATCTCCGTTGCCGCGGCGAACATCGGCGGCAGTGAATCAAAAAATACCTCTCCTTCAGAGGAAAAATCGGCGCCGCCGAAAGTTTCGGAAGGCCTTTCTTTTGAACGGGCTTCGCTTTTTGCGGCAAGCGCCCCGAATTTGAGCCAATACGAGGTCAAAAAAGCGCCGGAACGCAACTGGGAGGTTTTGGACCCAACTCTCGGCGCGGCGGCGGTTTTAATCCAGTCCCTAGACGGCGATTTTCCTTTTTTCCACCTTAACACCTATAAATCCTGGCCACTGGCATCACTAACCAAGCTCTTGGCCGCCGTCGTGGTCATAGAAAATATCGGCGAAAACAAAAAAGTGGTCGTGGACGAAACGGCGGTCGCGACCGAGGGCGAGGCGGGGAACTTGAAAAGCGGTGAGGTTTACACCGCCCGCGACCTTTTGAAAGTCATGCTTCTTACTTCTTCCAACGACGCTGCCGCTGCGTTTGAAAATTATCTGGGGCGCGACGAATTTGTAAAATTAATGAACGAAAAGTTGCGCGAGCTAGGGCTTACGCAGACCAAAGTTTACGGCGCCTCCGGTTTAGAGGACGAAAACGTAGGAACAGCAAGCGACATCCTCCGTCTTGTAAAATATATTCTGGAGAACGAACCGCAGATTTTTAATTGGACGCGCCAGAAAAGCCAGCTCATCCAGCCGTTAAATGACGCCACGAGCCGGACGATCTTGAACATCAACGGCATGGTGGACGAGACCGGGTTCTTGGGCGGCAAAACCGGCACCTCGGACAAAGCCAGACAAAACGAGGTTGCAATTTTTTCTTCGGGCGGAGAAAGATTAATCCTTATAATTTTAGGAAGCTCTGACCGCGACAAAGAAATAAAAAATCTTTTGGATTGGATCGGTCGCGCCTATACGTTCCCGTCATGATGATTTTTGAAGCAGTCCGGGTTTTGATAATTTTTGCGCTCGCTTTCGTCGTCGCGCTAATAATCACGCCTTTTGTTTTTCGCTTTCTCCAAAAATTTAATCTCCACAAAGTAAATATCCGCAGTGCCGAAACCGCGCCGGTTTTTTACCAGTTCCACAAGGACAAGTCGGGGACGCCGACTATGGGCGGCATCATTATTTGGGCGACGGTTTTAGGCCTCGCTTTTTGCTTTTTTGTTTTGCGATTGATTTTCGACGGATTCGCGAATTATTTTGATTTCGTCTCTCGCCCCGAAACCTATCTGCCGCTCGCAACGCTTCTTTTTACGGCGATAGTCGGCTTGATTGACGATATGTTCGGTATTTTAGGAAAGGGTCCGCATGGCGGGGGACTAACGGTAAAACGGAAACTTCTCCTCTACACCGCAGTCGCGGCCGTTGGCGCCTGGTGGTTCTTCTTTAAACTCGGCTGGGATGTGCTCTACGTTCCTTTCCTGGGCAATATCGTAATCGGCGCCTGGTACATTCCATTTTTTATTTTTATAATCGTGGCGACGGCTTTTTCCGCCAACGAAACCGATGGCTTGGACGGTCTCGCCGCCGGGACGCTTTTTTTCGGATGGCGGTCGTCGCTTTCGTGCTCGGCCGGTTTGATTTGGCGGCGATGAATGCGGCAATTTTGGGAGCGCTCTTGGCGTTTCTTTGGTTTAACATCCACCCGGCGCGATTTTTCATGGGCGACACCGGCTCCATGTCGCTCGGCATCACCTTGGGCGTGATGGCAATGCTCACCAATACCGCTCTTTTTCTTCCGTTTTTCGGCCTTATTTTAGTCGGCGAATCACTCTCGGTCATCATCCAGGTCTTGAGCAAAAAATTCCGCGGGAAAAAAGTTTTTCTCTCCGCTCCCATTCACCATCACTTCCAGGGCTTGGGCTGGCCCGAGAGCCAAATCACCATGCGTTTCTGGATAATCTCGGCGGTAGCCACTACCCTCGGCTTAGTTTTGTTTTTCCTCGCCCGTTTCGCTTAAAATTCCTTGCTATAATTAAGATGTGCCGATTATCTTAATTAAAAACGGGTTGACTTATGACGGCTCGGGTGAGCCGGCTCTCAAAAAAGACATTCTCATAAGGCGCGGCCATGTTGCCCGCCTCGGCTCTTTCCCGAAAAAACACGCCGATGTCGTGATTGACGCCGCAGGCGCGACCGTCACTCCCGGTTTTATTGACATAAATTCGTCTTTTGACCACTATCTCGGTGTTTTCAACGAGCCGAGCGGCGAGTCGCTCATTCGGGCCGGCATCACCACGATTTTGGGCGGCAATTGCGGCTCGTCGCTCGCGCCGGTTTTTGGCAACTCTCTCCTCTCGCTCCGCAAATGGACTGATTTCTCCAAAATCAACGTCGGCTGGCACAAGCTCCCGGAACTGCTCAAAATCCTGGAGCGGCGCGGCCTGGGAGTTAACTTTGGAACGCTTGTCGGCCACGGCACGGTTAGACGCGGGCTTTTGGGCGAAGATTTTCGCGACCTAACCGACCGCGAAATGGCGGCGATGAAAGAAATTATTGGGGAGGCCTTGAAAGACGGCGCCTTCGGCCTCTCTTTCGGCTTGGAATACGTTCACGCCAAAATGACGCCTTACCGCGAACTAATAGAGGTCGCAAAGATTGCGGCGCAGTTCCAAAAACCGGTCGCCGTTCACCTCCGCGATTCCACTGATGGTTTGGATGTGGCGGTCGGGGAAATCATAAAACTCGCCAGGGATTCGGCCGCGAGTTTGGAGATAAACCATTTTGAGCCCGTTCTGGGTTTCCGGGAAAAATATATCAAAGCGAGAGGTGCAATTGAGGCTGAAACCGCCGTCACGCACATTAATTTCGACTGCAACTCCGACGGAATTCTCGGCGCACCGATTTATCAGCTTCTGCCGCCAAACCTGAAGAGAGGAAATTTGGAAACCATGAATGAATCAATCAAAGAAGCGCACCTTGAAAAAGAAATTCTGGAGCACTTGAAAAAAGTTGTTTCCGATGAAATTACCATTTCCTATGCCCCGCCGCCGCTTCAATTCCTGAACGGCCGGACACTCGTTGAATTTGCCGCAAGCCACGAACTTAAAAAAGAAGAAGCGCTTTTTCGCCTAATGCACCTCTCCCGCCTCCGAGCGACGGTTCTTTTAAAAACGGTTGATGAAAAAATCATGGCCGAGTTCCTGGCCTCTCCCGCTTCCTTCATTTCCTCGGGCGATACGGGGCAAAACGGCATTTTCGCGAACTTTCTCGGTTGGGCGAATAAAAACAAAATGCCTCTGGAGCAAGCCATCGCCAAAATGACTTCCGGTCCGGCGGCCAAATTTAAAATCAAAAAGCGGGGGCTTATCAAGGAAGATTACTTTGCCGATATCGTTGTTCTGCGCGACTTAAAAGTTAAAGACGTGGTTGTAAACGGCAAAATCGCCTTAGCCGACGGCGTCGCGACGAAAAGCTTGAGCGGCAGCGTCCTCCGCTCGGATTAAAGCAATGCGAGCCCCTAAAAGCACTTCCTCGCCGGATTACGTCATTGTGGGCCTCGTCGTCATCCTCACGATATTCGGCTTGGTGATGCTCGCAAGCGCCTCCTCCGACCTCGCGAGGGACAGATTCAGCAACAGTTTTCATTACCTGAACAATCAACTGCTCCACGGGCTTGTTTTGGGCGCAGTCGGGTTTCTTTTCGGGTTTTTTACTTACTACCGCCGGTGGGAAAAAATGGCTCTGCCCCTTCTTATTATCACCATCATTCTTATGCTTCTCATCTTTTCACCCCTGAAATTTGCCGCTAAGGGTGCTTCCCGCTGGATTGATTTCGGCGTTTTCACCGTCCAGCCGGCAGAAATTTTGAAACTCACTTTCCTCCTTTATCTTGCCGCCTGGCTTTCCAAGAACGAAAAAAGAAGCAGAAGCGTCGGTGAAGGATTTCTGCCTTTTTTAATTCTCGTCGGCATCGTAATGGCTTTAATCATCATTCAACCCTCAACAACCACCGCCCTCATTATTTTTGCCTCATCGCTCGTCACTTATTTTGCGGCCGGCGCAAGGCTTCGATTTCTCGTGGGCGCTGTTCTTTTGGCGGCACTCGGTCTTTCGGTTGTCGTCTATTTCACGCCTTACCGACTGGAGAGAATCCTTACTTTCATAAACCCTGAAGCGAACGAACTCTCTTCCGGCTACCACGTGAACCAGTCGCAAATGGCCATCGGTTCCGGTGGCTTGTTCGGCGTGGGCTACGGCAACTCCACCACGAAACTCCGATATCTGCCGGAACCAATAGGGGATTCCATCTTCGCGGTTATCGCCGAAGAGCTGGGATTCGTTGGCGGCGGCCTGCTTATCGCGGCTTTCGGCGTTCTGATATTAAGAGGACTTGCGCTTGCGAGACACGCGCCGGATTCTTTCGGCCGGCTCCTGGTCACCGGCTTCGTATCGCTAATCGGCATCCAAGCATTCATCAACGTCGCCTCCGTTTCCGGTCTTATTCCTTTCACCGGCGTGCCCTTGCCCCTCATCAGCTTCGGCGGCACCGCGCTTGCTGTATTTCTCACCATGAGCGGGATTATAGTGAATGTGTCGAGATATAGGAGATAAAAATGGAGGTAACTACTTTAATCGGCTCGGCTGGCGCGGCAATAATACTAATTGCTTTCTTTCTTAACCAATCGCATAAATTAGATCGAGACAGTATAAAATTCGACATACTAAACCTCATTGGCTCCGGGCTACTTATAGCTTATGCAATATTGCTCTCCAGTATTCCTTTTACTGTATTAAACGGCATCTGGTTTTTAGTATCCCTCCGAGACATCTTTTCAGATTTACATAACTCCAATTAACTTAAATATTTACACTCTCCATCTGCTGATATGACGCGTCATATCAGCAGATATGTTAAACTTAATAAATGTTTAAATTACCGTCTCTTAACCGTTTTTCTTCCCGTAAAGAATGGGAAACCGCTTGCTGGCAGGAAATGCTAAAATCAAAAACTCTATTAAAGTCCTTAGTCACCTCTTATGAACGCCATAACTTAGTGATGCGAGCCGCGGTAAGAGAGGGAATTAACTCAGGGAAAAGATTCAGACAAATTGCCAGGGAAATGGGACTCTCGCTTCAAACTGTAAGCAGCATCAAAAAAGCTTTGAGAGAGGGCGATTACAGAAGTTACCGGGAGAGGAGCAAGACAGAGCGGAAAAAGAAAATATACGGCAGTCATCCCTCAAAAAAGAAACCTTACAGATACTACCGCCGCACTAAATACGGAAAAGTCTACATGCATCATTATTAGGTGATATGACGCGTCATATCACCATCGGTTATTAACATTGGGTGGTATAATTTCAATAAATAAAATGAGTTCAGAAACCAAAACCTGCCAAAACTGCAAACAAAACTTTGTAATCGAACCGGAAGATTTCGATTTTTACAAGAAAATCAACGTCCCGCCGCCGACATTCTGTCCGGATTGCCGCTATCGAAGGAGATTATTAGATAGGAATGAGTGGAGTTTATACCAGAGGAAATGTAATTTTACCGGTGAAACCATTGTCTCTATTTATCGTCCGGACGCGCCATTCCCGGTATATAAACAGGAGGTATGGAAATCGGACGCGTGGGATCCCTTGTCTTACAGCCGGGATTTTGATTTCAACCGGCCATTTTTTGAACAATACGAGAATCTCCGCCGCGTAGTGCCTCACCTTGCTTTAGTGAATTCCAACAGCGTCAATAGCGAGTACACAAATCAATCGCAGGACAACAAGGATTGTTATATGTGCTCGGCTACGGGCGGCAGCGAGAAATGCATGTACGGCAATTGGTTTCAGCCGGGCAGCTACTTCTCGGCTGATTGCTACATGATCGAAAAAAGCGAATTATGCTACGAGTGCATTAACTGCGGCCGTTGCTCCCGATGCGTGTGGTGTCAGGACTGTTTTGATTCAGTGGAATTGTCGTTCTGCATCGACCTTCGCGGTTGCAACAATTGTTTCGGTTGCGTTGGTCTTCGCAACAAACAATATTTTTGGCTGAACAAGCAGCTCTCAAAAGAAGAGTACGAAAAACGTTTGAGGGAATTCGATTGGAGCCGTAACGCTATAATCACTGCTCGTCAGGAGACGGCTAAATTTGCTCTTACAATGCCGCGCAAATTCTATCACGGCGCAAAATCTTATAATTCCACTGGCGATTATCTGGAAAACACTGAGCGCGCCCGTTTTGATTTCAACTGTCGCGAGAATAAAGAAACCGCTTATCTCCAAGACGCCTGGAAAATGACGGATTGTTTTGATTCAACTGAAATATTGGAAGCTGAGCGTTGCCATGAGCTTCAAGGGTGCGCCTATTTGCGAAATTGCATGGCAATTCGCAGCTCCTGGACAATGACCGACAGCTATTATTGCGATATGTGCTTTTCAAGCAGTGATTGTTTCGGTTGTTTTGGCGTAAGGCAAAAAGGATTTTGTATTTTGAATAAACAATATACAAAAGATGAGTATTTCAAACTCAAAGATAAAATCATTGAGCATATGAAGAAAACGGGGGAATGGGGTGAATATTTTCCAGCCAATACATCTCCGTTTGCCTACAATGAATCGGTAACCCAAGATTTTTTCCCATTGATGCGTGACGAAGCTAAAAAACAAGGATTACCCTGGCATGACCGCACTGAGAGAGAATACCAATCCACAATGCGTGCCTCTGAAGTGCCGCAAAAAATTTCTGAAACCGATGACTCTATATTGAATCAAGTCATCAAATGCGCAACGCAGGACTCCGAAGGAGAAAAGAAGACCCACCCGTTGTGTGCGACGGCTTTTAAGCTTATTCCTCTGGAACTCGATCTATATCGAAAGCTCCGCGTCCCGGTACCGGCAAAGTGTTTTCCGTGCCGTCGGACCGACCGTTTTTCAATGCGCAATCCCAGAAAACTCTGGCACCGCAAATGCACCTGTGCCGGAGAAAAATCGGGAAAAGGAGTTTACCAAAACACCGCTTTTCATTTTCACGGAACGGAGGCGTGTCCTAACGAATTCGAAACAAGCTACTCTCCCGAAAGGCCGGAAATTGTGTACTGTGAACAATGTTACAATGCCGAGGTGGTATGACATGTCATACCACCCAAAATTGAGACGATGAATACCGAGACTAAAACCTGTCAGAACTGCAAGAATCAATTCATAATAGAGCCGGAGGATTTTAATTTTTATAAAAAAATCAATGTCCCTCCACCGACATGGTGCCCGGAGTGCAGGTTCCAACGGCGCGCGATATTTAGAAACGAAAGAAAGCTCTTTCGGGGAAAAAGCGCGTTATCTCAGGAAAATATCCTGACCTTGTATCCTCCTGAAGCCGGCTATACTCTGTATAAAGACGAGGAATGGAATACTGACGTTTGGGATCCGGCGAAATACGGTCAGGAAGTCGATTTCTCGCGTCCGTTCTTGGCCCAGCTCCATGAACTAAATAAGAAAGTTCCGAAGGCACATGCAAGCGTGCTGAATATGGTGAACAGCGAATATTCAGCGAATGCGGCTGAACTCAAAAATTGTTATCTTCTGTTTAATTCCAATCACACCGAAGACAGCGCCTATGGGAACGCAATAGACAGCTGTAAAAGTTGCGTGGACAACTCGCACCTCCAGAAATGCGAACGGTGTTATGGTTCGTTTTGGCTTACGAAGTGCTACGAAACCCATTTCTCGTCTCGCTGCGAGGATTGTAATGATGTCTGGTTCTCCAGAGATTGCCGGGGATGCAGTGATTGCTTCGGGTGCGTGAATCTTAGAATGCAAAAATACCGCATCTTCAATGTGCAGTATTCGAAGGAAGAGTACGAAACGAAACTCAAAGCGATGAATCTTAGTACGTGGAGCGGTTTCTCAAGGGTCTCTCTTGAAGCGCGGAGTTTTTGGATTCAATTTCCGAATAAATTCTTGCAAGGCATTCAAAACACGAATGTGAGCGGTGAATTTATCACCCACTCAAAAAATACGAAGAACAGCTATCTTGTGCGCGAGGGCGAAGATTTGAAATATTGCCAATATATTCAGGTGCCTCCGGGAAAAGATTCGTACGATGCAAGCATCGCTGGCTGGGGCATGGACCTTATTTACGAAGGCTCTGTGTGCGGCTGGCAGGGAGGTCGTTTAAAGTTTTGTTTCGAATGCTGGTCAAACGCTTACGATCTTGAATATTGCATGTTTTGCAAGTCGTCCTCAAATCTTTTCGGCTGCGCCGGTATGCGAAATAAAAAATATTGCATTTTAAACAAACAATATTCGAGAGAAGATTATTTCGTCTTACGGGAAAAAATTATCGCCCATATGAATGTGATGCCATACAAAGATGCTATGGGCAGGGAATATCGCTACGGAGAATTCTTCCCGCCGGAATTCTCTCCATTTGCCTACGATCAAACAATTACGCCGGAACATTTCCCACTTACAAAAGAAGAAGCGGCGGCCCAAGGTTTCAGATGGAGTAATCCCAGCCCCACCGAGTACCAAACCACGATGAATGCAACTGATCTACCTGATGCCATAGCCGATATCTCTGATGAAATCAGCAAGGAAGTCATAAAATGCGCGGAGTGCGGCCGTGCATACCGAATCATTCCTCAGGAGATCCAATTCTTAAAACAAAATAGCGTTCCTGCGCCTCGAACGTGCGTTGACTGTCGCCACTGGAGCCGCATCAGTCAAAGAAACCGGGCGAAGTTGTATGCACGAGTGTGCCAATGTGCAGGAGATACCTCGGAAAACGGCATATACAAGAACACCGTAAAACACTCTCATGAAGAGGGTTATTGTCCCAATAAATTTGAAACCTCCTATGCTCCAGAGCGGCCGGATATCATTTACTGCGAGCAGTGTTATAACGCAGAAGTAGTATGAAAAAAATCGTATTAACAGGGGGCGGGACGGGAGGGCACATTTTTCCGCTCCTTGCGGTCGCGGAGGAACTGCAAAAGAACGGGGGGGTGGAATTATTCTACATCGGTCCGAATCACCCTTTGAACGCCGAATTTGCAAAAAGAGGCATTAAAATTCTCCCGATTGCTTCAAGCAAGTTTCGGCGCTATTTTGATTGGGAGAATTTCACGGATATTTTCAAATTTTTCTGGAGTATTTTGCAGTCCATCGCCCATATTTTCTATTTGCAGCCTAGTTTGGTTTTTTCCAAGGGCGGTCCCGGCGCCTTGCCGGTCGTTCTTGCTGCCAAATGCTTTTTCATACCGGTCGTGATTCACGACTCCGACGCCGTGCCGGGGTTTACCAACCGCATCTCCGCCGTCTTTGCCGAAAAAATATTTCTCGCCTTTGCGGCTGCCGCTAAATATTTCCCGAAAAACAAAACCGAGGTGGTCGGCAACCCCATCCGTTCCGAACTCGTAGAGAAAGCAACAAACCCACAACATTCCAACATTCTTAAGAATGTTGGAATGTCTATTCTTATCCTTGGCGGTTCACAGGGCGCAACCCGCATCAATTCATTTATTTCCACGAACCTCAAAGAGTTGTTGAAATTCGGTAAAGTCATCCATCAAACCGGAGAGAATAATTCAGGCGCTATAATTAATTATAGCGCCACCAAAAACTACCGGCCGGTGGCTTTTTTGAACGCGGCGGAATTGGGGCAGGCACTTTCGGAAACCGCTTTGGTAATTTCTCGCTCTGGGGCCGCCGCTATTTTTGAAATCGCCGCCTTCGGCAAACCCTCTATCCTCATTCCGATAGAAGAATCGGCAAGTAATCATCAAAAAGCGAATGCCTACGAATATGCCGCAACCGGCGCGGCAATCGTTGTGGAAGAAAACAATTTAAACTGGCCGACCATGAAAACCGAAATTGAAAAAATTATGAAGGACAAAAAACGCGCCAGAACAATGTGTGTGGCTGCTAAAAATTTCGCCAAGCCCGATGCCGCCTCCACAATCGCCGAAAAACTGCTCCAAATACTTCAAAAAGAGTAGAATTTATTGCATAATTAGGGGTGATGAACCCCGGTCCAAAAAGAGAGATTAGGGTGCGTTTTGCGCCGTCACCGACCGGCCCGCTCCACTTGGGGAACGCCCGGGCGGCGCTTTTCAACTGGCTTTTCGCCAGACACGAGGGCGGGAAATTCCTCGTGAGAATCGAGGATACCGACAAAGAACGCTCCAAAAAAGAATTTGAAAAAGACATTTTGGAAGGCCTTGTTTGGCTCGGGCTTGAACCCGACGAAGAACCGATAAGGCAGAGCGAACGCCTGGAAATTTACGCCGAGAGCTTACAGAAACTTCTTAACGAAAAAAAGGCCTACTGGTGTTTCTGCACGCCGGAAGAGTTGGAAGCAGAAAGACAAAACCAGCTCTCCCAAGGATTTGCGCCCAAATACGGCGGCCGCTGCCGCCATCTTCCGCCGGACGAGGCGGATGCGAGAATCAAAAAAAGCGGGAAAGCCGTGATTCGCATCCGGATGCCCGAGAAAAAAGTGTCGTTCAACGACCTTGTGAAAGGCAAAATTGAGTTTGATATGGCGCTCGTGGGCGACGTGATTATCGCCAAGAGTCTCCGCGAGCCGCTCTATAATTTCGCCGCCTCGGTGGACGACGTCTTGACCAACATTAGCCACGTAATAAGGGGCGAGGACCACATCTCCAACACGCCGAAACAGATTGTGATTCAGGAAGCGCTTGGACTTGAGGGACCGCAATTCGCCCATCTGCCGCTAATTTTGGGCACCGGCCGTCAGAAACTTTCCAAGCGGCGCCTGGAAACGTCCCTGAACGATTATAAAAAAGAAGGGTACTTGGCGGAGGCGATGCTCAATTTCCTGGCCCTCCTCGGCTGGCACCCCAGAGAGGACAGGGAAGTGATAAATCGGCAAGATTTGGTAAAAGAATTTACGCTGGAACGCGTCCAAAAAGGCGGCGCGGTTTTCAACGAAGAAAAACTCAACTGGCTGAATGCCCACTACATCAAAACCGCGAAAACTGAAGAACTTATGGAAAAGTTGAAACCTTTCGTGCCGAAGACGTGGCTCGCAAAAAAGAAAGTGCTCCAAAACATCATAGAAACCGAAAAAGAAAGGATTAAAAATCTGAAAGGCTTCAAGGATATGGCGGCTTTCTTTTTTGGCTTGCCCGACTATGACGCCAAACTTTTAATCTGGAAAGAGACCCCTAAAGAAAGAATTTTGGCTAATTTAAAATCCGTCCACGACATCACCAAAAATTCCGCCTCGCCAGAGCCGGAAATTCTGGCCTTGGCCGAAAAAGAGGGGAGAGGCGAGGTTTTATGGCCCCTTCGCGCGGCTCTCTCCGGCCAAGACGCCTCACCAGGACCGATTGAAATCCTAAAAGTCCTCGGCAAGACAGAATCGTTAAAGAGGATAGGTAAGGCAATTAAAAAGTTGGGTTAATATGACTGAACAATTCGCGCGAATTGTTCAGTGGTAGAGATATGAATAAAGAAACCGAAATTGAATTGCAGGCGAAACTTAAGCACAGCAAGCCGCTTTTGGATTTTTTGGAAAGAGAGGCGCAATTTGAGTCGGAAAACCATCAAGTAGACGAGTATTTCACGCCCGCTCACCGCAATTTTCTTTCGCCGCGCCCAATTGAAGAATGGTTCCGTCTCCGCGATTCCAACGGCAAATATTCGGTCAATTACAAGCGGTGGCATTTTGATAAAGAGGGGAGAGGGCTCTACGCCGATGAATTTGAAACGAAAATTGAGAGCATCGATACAATGCGAAAGATTTTGGAAAATCTCAATTTCAAACCGGTGACGGTTGTTGATAAAAAACGGAAAATTTGGAGATACAGGGACTACGAGATAGCAATGGATTCGGTGAAAAATCTCGGTGATTTCGTTGAAATTGAATATTACGGCGATAGGCACCACGCCGACCATAAAGAAATAATGAACGAGATGATAGCTTTTCTCAAAAATCTGGGCTGCGGAACATTGGAGGTAAATCATGCCGGCTATCCGGCGCTTCTCCTCGGCCGCGGCGAAAGAATTGACAAAATATGAACGCCGAAACCAAAACCTGTCAGAATTGCAAACAACAATTCACGATAGAAGCGGAAGATTTTGATTTTTACAAAAAAATCAATGTTCCAGCACCCACTTGGTGCCCAAAGTGCCGGCTTCAGAGAAGATTTACTCAAAGAAACGAGCGCAGTCTTTACAAACGCCCCTGCGACCTTTGCAAAAAAGAAATCATCGCCATGTATTCGCCCGATAAGCCTTTCAAAACCTACTGCCCGGATTGCTTCTATTCGGACGGGTGGGATCCTTTGAAATATGGACGTGAATATAATTTTTCAAAAACTTTTTTTGAACAATGGAAAGAACTTCAAAAAGACGTCCCGCACTTGTCGCTCCTCCAGCAAAATTCAATCAACAGCCCCTGGATTAATTACGAACTTGACGATAAAAATTGCTACCTTAACTTCGGCGGTCACTTGAACGAAGATTGCGCTTACAATCAGTACGTCCTGAAATGCAAGGACTGCTTTGACAATTTCTGGCACATGAACGGCCAGTTCGCTTACGGAACAATTCTAAGTGAGAGGGGATACAAGGTTTTTAACTCCATTTTCTGTTACGACTGCCGCGACGCTTATTTTTCCTTTGACTGCCGAAATTGCAGCAATATTTTCGGCTGCTCCGGCTTGCGGCACAAACAATATCACGTATTCAACAAACCGGTTCCAAAAGAGGAATTTGAAAAATTCATGAGCGAAAATCGCCTGGGCTCCTACAAAAATTTCAAAAAACTCAAAGATCAGACGGAGTCTTTCTGGAAAACCCAGCCCCAGCGTGCGACTTTCATCGAAAAATCGGTAAACGTAACCGGCACCCAAATCAAAGAATCGAAAAACTGCAAGGAGTGCTGGAACGTGGAAAAAACTGAGGACTCAAAATACATGTTCTTTACTCTGGAAGTGAAAGATTCAATGGACGTCACCTCGGTTTGGTGGTGCGAACTCGCCTATGAATTCTTGGCCGGTTCGGAAAAACTCTTCAATATGAAGTTTTCAACGAGCATTATCCGCGAATCAACGAACGTTGAATATTCCCACTTACTCATCAACTGCAACGATTGTTTTGGCTGCATCAATGCGAGAAACAAAAACTTCTGCATCCTAAACAAGCAATATCCCAAAGAAGAATATGAAAAATTAAGGGAGAAAATAATAGCGCACATGAACGAAAAACCGTATACGGATAGAAGAGAGAGGATTTACAAATATGGCGAGTTTTTCCCTTATGAGCTTTCCCCTTACGGCTACAACGAAACGGTGGCTTGCGAATACTTTCCGCTCACAAAAGAAGAAGCGATAAAGAGGGGATTTAACTGGAACGATTATGAAGCGGACAAAAAATACGATTTTTCGGATTACGTTATTCCAGATGACATCCGCGACGTGAAAAACGATATTTTTGAAAAGGTGCTGAAGGGCGAAACGTCGGATAAGGCGTACCGGATTATACCAATGGAACTCGCTTTCTACAGAAGGTTTGACCTGCCTATACCGCGCGAGGCACCATTTGAAAGGCACCATTTACGCCTGAAATTTATCGCCAACCATCTCGTTTTACATAAGAGGACCTGCGGCAAATGCGGCGCCGAAATTGACAGCGTCCATACCGAATCGGAATTCCCAACGGTTTACTGTGAAAAATGTTATCTTCAAGAGATGGTATGAAATTAATTCGTTATTCATTATTCATAATTCTATTAATCGGGTTAATTTCAACGTCGCCGATCTTCTCGCAAACCGCGGAGGAGGGGAGTGGGAACGGCAATGCCGCCACGGCTGATAGTTTACGGTCGCAGATTGACGCCAAAAACGCCGAGCTTCAGCAATTAATGGAGGAACGCGCCAAGATTGAAGAAAAAGTTCCCTCCAAAAGGAATTAAAAACCATTGACTACAACATCAGTCAACTTAATCTCTCCATCAAAGCGAATCAGGTGACGCTCGATAAACTCGCGCTGGAAATAGAATCGCTAAGCGGCGACATCAAAGGCATTGAGGAAAGTATAGACAACAAAAAAGCGACTATCGGGCGGCTTATGGTGGAACTCCAGCAAAAAGATCGGGAAAATTTCCTGATAATCTTCCTGCGAAACCAGAGTTTGGCCGAGAGCGTCTCGGAAGCCCAATCTATCGCCACCTTGAATAGTGATTTAAACGCGAGCGCTGAAGAACTCCGTAAATATCAGGGGGACTTGGTGGAAAAATTAAGCGAGGAACAGATAAAACAGGCGCAGAAAGAAAGAGAACGAGTCAATCTAACGAATCGCCAGCAGATAGTCCAGGCCCAGAAAACCGTCAAAAACACGGTTCTCACTCAAACCAAAAACCAGGAAAAAATCTACCAAGCCCAAATCGCGGAACTGGACAAACAGCAGGAGAAAATCAGCAAGATTATGGACGAATATGAAGACCAACTCCGCAAATCTTTCGACCCGAGTTTGCTGCCGATAAAACGTCCCGGCGTTATCGGTTTTCCGGTGGAGAATCCCTATCTTACGCAGGACTTCGGCCCTACGGCCTTCGCTCAGCGCGCATACCGGAGTAAGACACACAACGGCGTTGATTTCCGGGCGCCGATCGGCACACCAATTATGGCGGTTGAAACCGGCACAGTCATCGCCGTGGATAACAACGACCGTGGCACCTCGCGTTGGTTGAAATACCAATACGGCAAATACGTTTTGATTCAACACGACAACGGTTTAACGAGCATCTACGCCCATCTCTCGCGTCAAATCGTCCAGAAAGGCGAGCGGATTATGAAAGGCGACACAATCGGCTACTCCGGCGACACTGGCTACTCCTACGGCGCTCACCTGCACCTTACGCTTTACTGGACGCCGAGCGTGAGTTTGAAATCCATCGCGCCGGCAGCCGGTTTGGTGCCGGTTGGTGTTACAATTAATCCGCGGGATTATTTGCCGAATATTCCAGCCGGCGCCGTAAGCCGAACTGTCCAATGATAAAAATTATCACAATAACTTTAATAATATTTTCTCTGCCGATTTTGGCTTACGGGCAGGGGATTGACGTTAGTACGATTTTGAATTTTCTCTTCCCATCGAACGTCTTAACCGGCCTCACCGAGGCCTGGAACACGGCTAATAACTGGCTCCAAGACCGCTTCGGACTGGATTTAAGGAGGATCGTCTCCTGGCTCGGCGGTTTGCTCGTTGCATTATTCGAATTTTTCATCGGGATAATTAAATGGATTATTGAGTTAGTGAAGAAGTAGTAGGCAAGTTCGTTTTACGATGGCTGATAAAACCGTTGTAAAACGAACGCCATCTTTTACGACGCATAGTTCCTAAAGGAACATATACGTCGTAAAAGAACTATTATGCGTCAGGACAAGTTTCTGAAAATACCATGAAAAACCTCTCCCCTTTAAATAAACCCTTGGCCCACTTTATCGGCGTGGGTGGAATCGGCATTAGCGCTTTGGCGCAGTGGTTTTTAGCCCAAAATTGGGCTATTTCCGGGTCTGATATCGCCCCGAGTGATTTACTCCGAAAGCTCCAAAAGAAGGGCTTAAAACTCAAAATTGGGCATAAAAAAGCCAATATCAGCCCCAAAACCGCTTTGGTCGTCTATAACCAAGCTATTACCCCGGAAAACCCCGAATTAAGGGGAGCGAGGCGCCGGGACATCCCTGCTTTCACTTATCCCCAAATGCTTGGGGCCTTGACTAAGGCATATAAAACCATTGCCGTTGCCGGCGCCCACGGCAAGAGCACGACGACGGCTTTAACCTCGCTCGTTCTTATGAAAACCGGTCTGGACCCGACGGTTATCGTCGGCACCCGGCTTAAAGAGTTCGGCAATTCCAATTTCCGGAACGGCAAGAGCGACTACCTCACCCTTGAAGCGGACGAATGGAAGGCCTCTTTTCATAACTACTCCCCCACTTACGCTGTCATCACGAACATTGATAGGGAGCATTTGGACGTTTACAAAAATTTAGCAAACGTCAAAAAGTCATTTCTCAAATTCATCGGGAATATAAAATCCGGCGGCATTTTAATCGCGAACCGGGATGATAAAAACCTCCACAGTTTAAAATCCAAAATCCAAAAAATCGCAAAACGTAAAAACTTCAAAGTAATCTGGTACGGCGCTATAATTAATTATAGCGCCTACCATAAAATAAAAAGGGTTTTAAAAATCCCAGGGCAACATAATGTTTCCAATGCTCTCGCTGTTTTCACGCTCGCCCGCGCGCTCGGCATTAAAGAGCAGATAATATTGAAAGCTCTGGGCTCGTACCGCGGCGCCTGGCGCCGAATGGAATTTAGGGGTTATCTATCACCTACAACCTATCACCTACAACCTAAAATTCCCGTCTACGACGACTACGCCCACCACCCCACCGAAATCAAAGCTACTCTCCAGGCCTTCCGCGAGAAATTCCCCAAAAAGAAAATAATCTGCGTCTTCCAGCCACACCAGGCCCACCGCACCCAAAACTTGTTCAAAGATTTCATTTCCGCCTTTGATTCGGCCGATTATTTGTTCTTGCTGCCGATTTATCAAGTCGCTGGCCGCGACAAACCCCACAGGGGCTACACGTCGGCTGACCTCGCAAAGCGCATATCGCAAAGAGCAAAAACGCTGAAAGTTTTTTACTTGAATAACCCAAAAATAATCAGAACCAAAATTAAAGAACTCCTAAAACCTATCACCTATAACCTATCCCCTATTGTGGTAATGATGGGCGCCGGCGATATTGTGAACTACACCGATTCATTGCTCAAAAAATAACTTTATGGCGATTAATAAATACTATGACATGTCATAGCGCTTGCCGTGCGAAAAAAAATGTGCAGTTTTAACAGCGATAGCAGGTAAAACGACATATTTTATAAAATCTAAAAAGCAAAAGCCCCGCCGGTCGGTGACCGAACAGGGCTGTTGCGCTACTTCTTGCGTCGTATTACGGAGCTCCCCTGCCTTGCTCGGCCTCCAGAACGCGCTCCACGAGCTCGTCGTAGGAAATTCCGAAAACGTCGCGGAACTGCTGACGTGTCGTGACGAACTGAAGTTCGTCGCACATCGCCTGAAGACCACGGTGACCCATCTCAATGCCGTTCGAGAACGGCACGTAGAAATGCCCCGGCCACTGGGAACCGCCCGCATCTCTGACGTAATCACAGAGAACCTGATATAGCCGGAAATCACCGGTGAACCACGGTTCGTCCCTCACCCGTTCTTCTCTGGCGAAAGTAAAGATGGGCAGACGGAGACGGTCGAGAGCGCGATTGACTGCGGTTCTCTCGTCATGACCAATTTGGCCGAGAGTCGAAATTGCTGCCCCGATCTCAAAGAGTCGGTCGAGTTCAGCAACGGCCTCTTCCATCGCGAGAGCCGTCACGCCGTTGTTGTGACACTCGCAGAATGTCCGGCCTTCCAGTCTTCGTGCCATTTTACCCTCCTAGGTTTCGGGCACACGATATGGAAAGGTGCTGCCGCTTCAAGCTGTTAAAGGTCGTCCGACCCCAGCTTAAGCTTGAGTATAAATTACAATTTTTTAATTTCCATGTCAACATCATTTGAAAAATCTGCTTGTTATGGGGGCAAACCGTTGCTATGATTAGTCATCGGAATGTATTACCAGGACGAAAAGCATTTTAAATCTCTCTGCGGCTATGAAATTGACGGATTCTGGTATCCCCGCGTCACAAAAATAGTGGAAATCAAGTCCAAACCGGCCCTTTACCGCTTCTACGCCGGGATGAATAATTTCGCCGAAGGCGAAAAAATCAAGCAAAAGTCCGCAACCGAGGGCACGATGATCCACGAGGCGGTGGAAAAGATTCTGGTCGGCGAAAAGCCGGCTATCCCCGCCCAAATCCAGCCATCCATAAAGGCCTTCCTGGAATTCATGCTCTCCAAACACATTCAAGTTGACCCGCAGTTCGTTGAAAAACGGCTGGTAAATTACGAACACCGTTACGCCGGGACGCTCGACGCCATCGCCTTGATTGACGGCAAGCTCGGCATTTTGGACATTAAGACCTCGCAGGAAATCTACCGCGACTACAATCTCCAGACCTCGGCTTACATGGCGGCGATGAAAGAGGCGGTGAAAAATCTGGAAACCCGGTGGATTTTGCGGATTGACCAGAGCCGTTCCTGCGTCCACTGCGGGGCGATATTGCGGAGCAAGGGCGGCCGGGACAAAATCAAAACCCAATGGGGTAACGCCTTCATGCAGGCGTGCACTCACGAATGGGGGCCGGTGGAAGGCCGGATAGAACTGCAGGAATTCCCCTACTGGCAGGAGGACTTTGAGGCGTTTTTGGGCGCGAAGAAGCTTTGGGAATGGGAGAACGTGGATTGGCTCAAAAAAGTCGGGTATTTATAACCAAAAGGTATGGAAATAAGCACTATTTGTTTTCCCGTGCGGGATAGCCGCGTTTTTCTTTCCAATAAGAAGCGGGGCTTCGGAAAAGGGTATCTGAACGGCTACGGCGGAAAAAAGAAACCCGGAGACACGACGGTTGAAAATACGGCCGTTCGGGAAATGAACGAAGAAGGCGGCGTTACGACTTCCCCAGAAGGCCTGGAAAAAGTTGCGGTTATTGACTTCTTCGAGGGAGATACTCACCTCTTCGAGTGCTACATTTTTTTCTGCCGTAATTGGCGGGGCGAATTTCGCGAGACGGAGGAAATGGCCGCTCCCGAACCTTACGATATCGGCAATCCGCCATATGACCGCATGTGGGCCGCGGACAGGGATTGGCTGCCGCTTGTCTTTTCAGGACAGAAGATTCGCGGCCGGTACTACTACAACCAAGGAATGACCAAACAGGACCGATTTGAATACGAACCGCTACTATAAGGTTAGAGGCGCTTTTCGAAGGGCGGAAAAAGATCCGGATCAATCGTCCGTTCGAAGCATTGCCTGCCGGCTTCATGCTTGAAATATGGAGAATCATCGAATCCGTTGCCCGCAGGATACGCAGGATAGGGTTTACTCACTTCCCCGTCCATCCCTGACAAGCCGCGCTCCACAAGCTCGCGCGAAGACAGGGCAAAAGTGGCGCAGAGTTCGAAAACACGATTGCTAATGTCTTTGATGCGATACTCGTACGGCTCTTTGGTTTCGGGATCAGTGGGGACTACGCTCCCTTGTAGCGGATTCTCAAGCGCGGCAAGCGAGGGCGGCAGAGTTTCTTTTTGCTGCCAATAGTTAACGACCTGCCACTGGATGGCCTGAAGATCAGAAATTTTCTGGGAATCGTAGCGGAGCAAACGCTGAGTGCGAGGGGACCCGATTACCGTAAACCCCGCCACAATGGAACCTAGAACAAGAACGGCAGCCGCTATTCTCCAAAAATTCCGGCGACCACCGGTAAGGCGGTCTTTAAGGTCATCCGTGAAGTAGCCGAAAATGCCCCCTATCACCACGAACACGGCCAGAATCTTCAAAACGAAACCAGTGGTGAGTTCCCGACCGTCCAGGAAGTAGTAAATGACGGTAACGAGGTCGCCGGCAAGCACCGCTCCGGCCGCGAAAAGGCTGATATATATAAGCCATTTGCGCACGGGATATTCTTTTCGGCTGGGATCCTCTTTGTAGCTCCGGCGAAGAATGCTGGCCAAAAAAAGAAAGAGCGGGAAAACCACGATGAGCGTGGCGACGGGCAGACTTATCGGCCCGGAATAGTACCCGTATTGATTAACCTGAGGGAAGGCTACGTTAATCACTCTGAATAAGAGGTTCAGAAGCGCCACCGTACCGACATAGAGAAGAGTAATAGTCCCTATATGTAAAAAGAAATCTTTCGCGGTTATTCTCGGATTCATAAGTTCATTTTATCATATCTTAAACCGAACCACCCAAACACAACCCCATCCCGAAAAGCCCCCGGAACGGTGAAAGAGTCCATCGGCTAATTCGTGCGAATTAGCCAATAGTTATTTACAAACCCAAAACGCCGTCCCGATGAAATGGAACGGCGTTGAGTTTGAAATCGGATACCGGCCTTAGCTTTTAGACCGGGAAAAATGCAGATTCAATCTTTCTTGAATTTCCACTATTGATTTTCTGAATAATTCTCTTTTTTTCCAAAACGAATTATTCTCGGAAACTTCCTTGTTCTGAATCCGGTTTAAATCGAGAATAGCCATATATCTTTGATGACCCAAGTCGCCGCCTGGCCGGCTGCTGGAGGCAACATCTTCCATTCCCTGATAAACCTGCTTTAAATTGGCGTATTTGGTCGCAATATTTGATTCCTGATTCGTTTTAATGCATTGCGAGAGACCATCGGAGAGAACCGGATTCAACTCTATGTATTTGACAAAATCATGGATAGCGATAAAAAAAGCGTAGCTTGCCGGTGTTTTTAAAACCTTTTTAAACTTTTTGTCCAAGTCGAATCTATTTTTAGTCAGTAAACCCATAGAAATCACATTCTACCACGATTACGGTTAAATAGCCAGGCGTCCCATCAAAACCGGATTAATGACGACCTCTCCACTTATTCCTTCCGAAAGAACGCTCTCTTTGCGGCGGCGGAGGTAGAGGCAATCCCGGGGTTCTTGAAACCGGCAGAGCTTTTTGGATAAGCCGCTCGATTTGAATCACGTCTCTCCTCTGGTCCGGCCGGGCAAAGGAAATCGCGTGTCCCCCGGCGCCCGCGCGGGCCGTGCGGCCGATGCGGTGCACGTAATCCTCGGCGCTCTGCGGCAGGTCGTAATTCAAAACAAGTTCAATATTGGTAACGTCTATGCCCCGGGCGGCGATGTCGGTTGCCACAAGCACTCTGAATCTTCCGGTTTTAAATCCTTGGAGCGCTTCCTTTCTTTGGCTAAGGGAGCGATTTCCGTGAATTTCGGAAGCCGCGTGCCCAAGCGCCCGCAGATGAGCGGCAATCCTTCTCGCGCTGAATTTCGTACGAGCGAAAACCAAAACCGAACCCTTGTATTCCTGCAGTATTTTTTCAATGAGGCGGGGTTTGTCGTGTTGCGGCACAAAAAATAATTCCTGGGTTACTTCTTTAACGGTTGTGCCCGACCGGGCGATTTCTACTCTTATCGGAAGTTTCAGGTAGGCCTTGGCGATTCTTACAATTTCTTCCGGCATCGTCGCCGAAAAAAGCATCGTTTGTCTCCCCTGCGGCAGGGCGGAAATAATCCGCTTCAGTTGCGGGGCAAACCCCATATCAAGCATCCGGTCAGCTTCATCCAAAACAAGCACGGTTGTCTTACTCAAAGAAATCGTTCTCTGCGCCATATGGTCAAGAATCCTGCCCGGTGTGCCGATGATTAACTGCGGGTTGCGGTGCAAGTCGCGGATCTGCCGACCGATAGATTCTCCGCCGATTATGACTGCGGTTCGGAGATTGAGCGAGGTGCCCACCTTGCGGAGCGTTTCGTCTATCTGCATTGCAAGCTCGCGCGTTGGCGCGACCACGAGCCCCAAACCATTCCTCTGGAGCAGATTCTGGATGAGAGGGATGCCGAAAGCGAGGGTTTTCCCCGTGCCGGTCTGGGCAATACCCATCAAATCTTTCCCTTCAATCGCAATGGGAATTGACTGCTCCTGGATGGGGGTTGGAACTTTAAAACCAAGTTTTTTGAGAACCTCGAGTATCCCCGGCGCGATTCCCAATCCATAAAAACTTCTTTCATTGTTCAGCATAAAATCATCTTATCACTGCGCCGTCTTTAAACCAAAATACAAGCAGTTTATATTAAAAACTCCACCAACCCCATCACAAAAAGCCCCCAGAGAAAAGAAAGCCGCCGGAGAAAGCGCGGCTTTCTTTGGCGGCGGGGCTCGGGGGTTTTCAAAAATCGGCGAGGTTGGCTGGTCTCGGACAGACGGGACAGACAAACCGGTACTCGCCACGAATGATCTGCCCTTCGGTTGGGGGGTCCTCTAGAGACATCTCAGAGCCGCAGCAGAGACAGTGGGCGGGTTTCCTCTCGACCACTTCGCGCGGGGTCTCCTCGGGAATGTCCGGCTTCCCGCAGAGTTCTCGCGAATGGTCAACTAAGGTGAATGGCGGCATTGGGCACCTCGCTGGAGGGAGCCATGAATACGGGACTAAAACTAAACTACCATCTGGTTCAAAAATAGCAAGGCCGTCCTGTTGATTTGGACGGCCGAGCGCTATACCTGAGTGGGGTTCGGCGGCCACGGGAATGAAACCGCCTCTTTTTCAGATCGCAATGAGCTTACAGATCCACAACTTCTACTTACTCCGCCGGGTATCTAATCCGGCCTACCGTGTGGCTCCCCACTCATTTATGAAAGTGCATTAGGCGAAACTGCAACCCAGGACTTCATTCTAACATTTTAATATAAAAAGTCAACTTCTTTTCCACTGCGTCGTTTTGGTCGCTTTGATTTCGATTTTATCCGCCCGCCGCAAACTGCGAATCATTCCCCTGTCTAAAATCTTGTGATATTTGGTTTTGGCGAGAGCATCGTCTATATGCCAGATATTTTTATCGGAAACTAGCCAGTCGGTGCCGAACTTGCGCAAGTCCAGCGGTTCGGAATAGCCACGCATTGTCTTTTTACCGTTGTTCATGAAATATTCGTGGAAATAAGACATCGCGAGTTCGCGGACGTTTTTATAAACTGGTTCGCGATAGCGCAAAACAGGATGATTGGTTTTGGAAATCGCGCCCCAGTAATTCCCTTCTTTGAAAAGCGCAAGGACGTGGTCAAAGTCGTGTTTAACCGTCTGCAGGCAAAAAACAAGCGGCGGCTTGCCGTGATACCAGAAAATTGCCGCCGCCAAAAACGCCGCCTCGATACAATAAGCACGGTTCTTCCGCAACACTGTAAGCGGCGACCGACAGGTCGTATAAAAATTCATCGGCATCCGATCTATGAAATTCTGAACCTTGGCTGGCGTGTTTAATTTTTTAAAAACTCTAAACTCCGGTTGATTAAAAACTTCCGGGCGTTTCAACATAAAGAAATTATAACTTAAACAGGACTGTTTTCTCATTCGCGCGAACAAGAAAATAGTCAAAAACTAATCACGCCTGTCTAATGGACAGGCGTGATAGTGAATCTCATCAAAACTTATCTCCTTCTTCGGGCTCTTGCGCGACGGGCACGCCTCGCGGCATCATACTTCCGCCAAGCTCTCGCCGCTTTCGGTTCCATCCCACCTAAGTGCCTTAACGCAACTTTCTGCAAATCAGAAGTTCTCACCACTACCTTGCGCTTCGCGGCGAATTTCAAAACCGCGCGGGAGACCTTATTCACAACGGTCTTTGTCCGCTTCGCCGGCAGGTGTGCGTCCTTGCAGGCACCCCGGATGGCACTCGTAATTTTTGCCGCCCGGAATGGTTCCTTTTTATCTCCCTTTTTAATAACCCACTTAGCCATTTTGATTGATTTTTATTTGCGGCCTTTATTGCTTTTATTATAACAAATACAAAGGCCAACGGTGGTGCCCGCTGGCCTTGCTTCAAACAAATATGTTGAGGTTCCGCTCCTTCAGGTGTGCGCTGTCCGCTCTGCAAGCGACTGACTGTCGTGCTCCGGCTCCTCGGTTTCCGGCTGGCTCGCGAGCCAGAATGCGGCGAGCGCGAGAAAAGCCAGGAGACCCGCCGTTGCCGCTACCTTCCCTTTGGAAACTTTCATCGTCCCCTCCCCGCGAAATGGTCATAGGTCACTAAGGACTGATTGAAATCTAAAACAATTACCGGATTTTTGAAAGAGTGGCTGTTGATAAAAACTAATCCCGCCTGTCCATTGGACGGGCGGGATAGGGTAAGTCATAAGCCGGATTCTGTATCGGGCGCTTGCGCACCCTAGCGATAATTCCTCTAGCCCCTCGGTTACCCTCGGGGTCAAGCGGCATTCTCCGATTACTCGGAGCACAGCCTTGCACCCTGTAAGGATTTAGCCGTTTCACCTCTGCTTTTTTATCCTTATCGCAGAGTTGGACCTGACTAGCTTAGGATGGGGTCCCCCAATTCCTTTCGGAATCAGGCGTCACTGCTCGCACCTCTATCCTTGCGGACGACGGTCGTTAACCGCTACTTGTTTATCTGTCTTGCGACAGAGAGTGTCCGGACTTTCCTCACTCCGCTTGCGCGGAGCGCTATCGCTTAACTTACCAAGAGCAATATTACCACCTTCTATAAGAAAAATCAAACCTTCAATTTCTCCCATATGGGAGAAATTGAAGATGTTTTTTTGTTTAAAATTTAAAAAAGCCAGCCCGGGATCGCGGTGATCCCGGGCTCGGTTCTACTACATCTCCGCCACACCCCGTCAGGCGAGCTGGAGCGAGGATTGCTTGTCGCGGCCATAGACCACGACGCAGTTTCTGCCTTCCTTTTTCGCTCGGAAGAGTGCCCCGTCCGCATGCCCCAGAACGTCATCAAAGTCAAAAGCGATTGAGAAGTCCGCGACACCGGCTGAGACGGTAAAATTCGTGCCCCGTCCCCTACTCTTTCTCGCGTGCCAAACGACGAACATTCTCTCCACCTTCTTCCTTATTTCCTCGGCAATGCGGTAAGCATCTTCAGCGCTTGCACCAGGAAAAAGAAGTACGAACTCTTCTCCTCCCCAGCGAGCAACAAGATCCATTCCACTTACCCGCTCAAGGAGAAGGTGAGCGAACGCCTGAAGCACTGCATCACCACCGCGATGGCCATGCGTAGTGTTCAGGCGCTTGAAGCGGTCAAGGTCGAATATGACAACTGCGTAGCCGCTTACGACGCGCTTTTTTCTGCGTTCTACGCCGCTTCTCGACACTCTTGCCGCTTTGAGGAACGGCGCTGCGAACTCATTGAATCCGCGACGGTTCAAGAGTCCGGTGAGTTCATCGCGGACAGCAAGCTCTTTTAGCCGCCTAACCTCGGCTCTGAGCTTCCAGATAGTCTGGAGGTAATTCTCTTTCCGCTTCGGCATCTTATCCTCTCTTACGGTTTCCCGCTATTTAGTTGTTTAGGTGCAATGTTAAGCTTAAAATCTAAAACAAAAATATTATTTTGTCAAACAAAACACTGCCTCAATTTATGTCCATATGGACGTAAATTGAAGCTGGTTAAAAAAGTATGTCCAAGGCGCGGTTTACAAGAGTATCGGCTTCCCTGTTTTTCTCGCGCGGAATCAGGACAAAATTCACTTTCTTGAAATTCTGCATTTTGTTCCAGACATCCACGAAGAGCGGCTGAAGTTCTTCGTCCTTGATTTTATATTCCCCTTTTACCTGGCTCACCAATAGTTCGCTGTCGGAGCGGATTTCCAGTTCCGTTTCTTTGGCCTTGTCGCCGCCCAAAAGGGCTTTGGCTTTTTTCAACGCAAAAATCACGGCCTTGTATTCGGCGACGTTATTCGTTGTGTTTCCTATCGCCTCGCCGTAATTCTTATTTCCTACGATAACGCCAATTGCCGCCGGCCCGGGATTACCTCTTGCACCGCCGTCGGTGTAGATAATTAATTTTTTAGAACTTTCCATGGTAATTTTGCATTTCTCGGCAAAGTAAAGCTCGCAGCTGCCCTGTGTCCGCCGCCGCCAACGTATCTTGCGGCAATTTTTGAAACATCAACTGAACCATTGGAACGCAGAGAAACTTTAATGCCTTCTTTTCCTACGTGCCAGATAATACTAAACGGCGGTTTTCGCCGATAAAGTTCATGGCCAACTTTGTCGGTAAATTTTCTAAGAGAGTGGTTCACTGCCAAAACCTTATATTTGCCTAACTTTACAAGCTCGGCTTTATCAACAACTTCTTTTATAATGATGGCGTTGTAATCAGAAATTATTTTACCAAGGGTTAAATATTTCTTCCGGCCGGCCGCTTTCTCCATGCCGCGGCACAAATTTTCCCAAATCTTAAAGTCATATGGCAGAGAATATACATAAGCTAATAAAAGTTGGCTGTTGGGCAGATGGAATTTCCATAAATCGCCGTTTTCAACATACTGAAGCAATTTAGGCGTTCTTTTCTTATGATGGAAATATTTCCAAGTGAGAACCGCTCCGGAATGCTCTATGTCAAAGACGTAATTAGGAGCTTTTTCTACATCTTTCTTAGAGCTTATATGGTGGTCAATAATAGTCACCTTATTCTTTAATTGCAAAAGACGCTTCAGGTCGTCTGCACTTAAACTGCTGTCCAGAACGTAAATCTCTTTGTTTCTAAGATGTTTCGGCGGAAGTTTGACTGGCTTTACGGCAATATAATCGGCTCTGTTGCCGAATTTTTTCCAGGCGGCGTAAGCCGCGCCGAAACCGTCGGGACAATTTGCGTGATATAAAACAACGATTGATTTCATATCCTTACTGAGTTTCAAGTTCTTTCATGAGAGCTTCAATATCTTTACTAAAATTGGCTTTTGATAATTTTTGCAGAAAGTTTTCACCAAATAATTCTTGAAACGGCTGACTAAATTCTTTTGTCTCGAAATCAACACCTTCATACAATCCTCTAACAAATGATCGCCACACCGAGTTTCTGTCTGTTCCTGTTTTGACACTTACTTTATCGACCAAAACATCGACAAATTTAATAGCCAACCAATACCCAGACATTTCTTCAGGTTTTTGCTCATGGGCTTCCATAAACTCTTTCACTTTCCGGCTATCCGTAAAATCAGTTGTCCTGATATATTCCAACAGAACCTCCCTAGCCAGTAGTTCTACCACGCCTTCATTAAGCAAATCAAAGAATACTTCGCCTTTTAACCCCTTACTCCGATTACCTCTTCTATATTTACCGTAACCAGTGGTAATTTTCTCTCTATCTCCTGCCTGGGTCTTTACTATTTCGCTTTTATACCTCGAGGTTGCATGCACTTCTTCATGGACAAGGGTTGATAAAACTCTAAGTTCTGTATCTACACCAGCACGTTCGGCACTTCTCTTTAATGCCGATCCGTTCAATGCTATCACGTTATGTTCCGAATTCCAGCGCCCCAAAGTATCCCACATGCTTGTCATATCATAAAACCTTTCGGGACCAACGAAATTCATTTTAGAAGGGTCGATGCCTGATTTAGCTGCAATGCTCTCAAAAATATTCTGCAACGCTTTGAAATCAATGCGTTCAATGACATCTGCTAGAACATCCGCTGATTCTCGATCTGCATTCTCTGGATCCTTTAAGAGGTAACACGTATCTCCAGTTTCCTCAAACTCTCTCGGCAATTCTTTTACTTCTTTTTCTAAAGTTTCAAATGACATTTTTGATGTAATTTATATTTACTCTTTATTTTAACGCCTCAATCCCGGGCAGTTTTCTGCCGGATAAGAATTTCAGCATGGCGCCGCCGCCGGTGGAAAGAAATATATTCTTCGGAATCATGAATTTTGAATTATGAATTAGGGAAAAAGACGCGGTTGTTTCGCCGCCGCCGACAATGATTTTCGCTTTCCTATTTCGTAAGATGGCACGCCAGATGCCGATTGTTCCTTTTTCAAATCCCTTCTTTTCAAAAAGCCCGGGCGGGCCGTTCCAGATAACTGTTCTGGATTTAGAAATTATCTTGCTGTACTTCTCAACCGTCTGCGGGCCGATATCCAGAATCTTTTTGTCGGCAATTTTGACATCAAGCGGCAACACAATTTTACGAGGTTCAACCTCCTTACGAATTAACTTCAATATTTGGGAGGTTGAACCTCTGTCAATCAACGAATTTCCTACCGGCAACTTTTGAGCGACGAACACCGTGTTTGCCGGCGCACCGCCCAAGAGAAGGTTATCGGCTTTGTTCCAGAAATAATTCATCACCCCGAGCTTATCCGAGGTCTTGCCGCCGCCCAAGATTATCGTAAACGGGTGGGTGGTATACTTAAGTATACCACCCAGGTTTTTAATCTCCTTTTCCAAAAGCAAGCCGGCATAGGAAGGCAAAAATCTTGTGATGGCGACGACCGATGCGTTCTTGCGGTGCGAGACGGCAAAGGCGTCGTTCACATAAAAATCGCCGAGTGCGGCGAGCCGGCGGGCGAAACCGACGTCGTTTTTCTCCTCACCTTTCCAAAAACGCAAATTTCCCAGCAGAAATACCTTGCCCCTCTGCGGTGCTATCATGCGGGGTAGCACCGTCATGAACTCAACTCGCTGTTTTAACTCTTTTTGGAGAATCGGGGCAAATGGACGCAAAGAAAGGTTTTTATCGCGGCCGCGGGGCCTGCCGCGGTGACTTAAGATTACAACTTTTGCGCCTCGCGCGAGGAGAAAGCGGATTGTCGGCAAAATTGCCTCCAGACGAAAAGAATTTTTTTCAGCACCCGGCTCAATATTCAAGTCAACCCGAACAAGAGCGGTTTTGCCGCGCATTTTTTTCAAATCCGTTTTGCTAAGATAAAATACGGACATAGGTTAATTATATATGAAAAACATTGTCATTTTGGGCGGAGGATTCGGCGGCGTGCAAGCTGCTCTCACTTTGGAGAAAAAATTAAAGAAACTGCGGGTCAAAAACGATTACGAAATAATTCTGGTGGATAAGGAACCGCATCATACCTTTACTCCCCTCCTCTACGAGGCCGCGACTACTTCCAAAAACCTAGCCGATTACGTTGAACTTAAATCGCTCGTCAGTTTCCCTTTCGCCGAACTCTTCAAGGATAAAAACATAAGGGTTGTGAACGACGTCATTCTTCATATCGATACGGCGGAGGGGCTCGTTCATTTGAAGCAGTCAAAAATAAGATTTGAATACTTGGTTGTAGCTCTCGGCGCGGAAACGAACTATTTCAACATGTTTGGCTTGGAAGAGAACGCCCTCCCACTCAAAACCTTCATGGACGCCATTCGGCTGCGGGATGCAATCTGGCGGAGAGCGGAAGAAGGCGCGGAGCGGCTTCGGGTTGTAATCGGCGGGGGCGGCTCAACCGGTGTGGAACTCGCGAGCGAAATTAAGGAATGGACCCGCGAACTGCAAGAAGAAGTGAACAAATCCTGCAATATTGATGTGATGATTATTGAGGGGTCCAAAAATATTCTCCCCGGCTTTGACGGACGAGTAGTCCGAAAAGTAGAAAAGCGCCTCAAAAAAATCGGTGTCGCCATTGTCCGGGACGAGAAGGTGGATAAAGTAACCCAGAAAGACATCATTTTGGAGAGCGCCGAAAAAATTGCCTACGACATTCTGGTCTGGGCGGGCGGCGTGAAAGCGGTGCCGCTTACGGAAAAAATGCCCCTCAAAAAAGAAAAAAGAGGCAGGATAGAAATAATGGGTGGACTGGAGTGCATCCCGGAGAGTCCGGATTTAAAGATTTACGGGAAAATTTACGCCGTGGGTGACGCTGCCTGCATTATAAATCCGAAAACGAATCTCCCCGTGCCGCAGGTCGCCCGCGCCGCCATCACTCAGGGGAAAATCGCCGCCAAAAACATCATTGAAGACATTAAAAAACAGAATTTCCTTTCCAAAAAAATAAAGCAGTATGTCTACAAACCGATGAATTATCCCTACATCGTTCCGGTTGGCGGCAAATATGCGGTTGCGAAAATCGGCCTGATTGTGATTTCGGGACTGCTCGCCTGGATTTTCAAAGGTGTTGTGGAGCTCAATTATTTTCTATCAATCATGAACCCGTTTAAAGCGCTCAAAATCTGGCTCCACGGCCTCCGGGTTTTCATCCAAAACGACCGGCTGGGTTAACTTGACTTTTTTAGTAAAGATGTGGTATAATTATAGATAGTTCTGAAGTACAATTTCATCGTACCGCGAGCCGCCTCCGGCATCGTGGTCCAACGCGAGTTTAGCTCGCAAGGGGGAAAGATGATTTACCGTACTGACTCGCAGATCGAAGCTCAACGGGCCATCCAATGCTTCCTAGCTCACATCGGCAATCCTGGCGTCGTGTACGACAGAGAAGATTACTTGCCGACCGGCGAAGGAACGTCGGATGGTCAAGGCGGACTTCTACGAACCGCTATCTTCATGAGCCGTGACGGCCCAAGCACTAGGGTTTTACTCCATAAGAAGGAGTGGGACCCGAAGCAACAACTTGGCCGCCGGTGGTGGAGAGCAGTTCGGCTCCAATTCTGGCCAAACGACCACTATGGCCACCTATGGAAAGAGTTCGAACCGAAACCGATAGAGTTCGGGAACGAGACTCTCTTCGGCGGTTGGGAGCTCCGGTTCAAGTACGAGTTCGTTCCAGTTGAAAACACTCGGCCGATTCAGTTGGTTTCGGCCTGAAACGCAGTAAGCGCAAAACAGAGACGGCGGCAACCCGTAAAAAGGTGCCGCCGTTTTTAGTTATTCACACCGGTATCCCGGCAAAGCCTACTGTCCCAGGCCGAAACCAAGTATCATCAGCATATCGCGCTTTCACTTCTCTGTTCGGAATGGGAAGAGGTGGTGCACGCGAAACTGAATCACCGGGAAACCGCTATGAACAACCCAGTAGAAGATGAACTCTTGAACAAATTCAGGATCCGCTTAAATAAAGTTTATCGAAAATCGAATTTATTAGTACCACTCGGCTAAATGCGTTGCCGCACTTACACCTATGGCCTATCAACCTGGTAGTCTTCCAGGAATTCTACGCCTAATCTTGGGAGAGGCTTCGCGCTTAGATGCTTTCAGCGCTTATCCCGTCCGAACATAGCTACCGAGCATTGCCCTTGGTAGGACAGCTCGTAGACCAGAGGTTCGTTCATCCCGGTCCTCTCGTCACGTAATCACATGTCACCATGTGCGCAGACTATATCTTAACCCTTCTAAAATTTTAGAGTGGGGTCTCGGCGTATTAGCCGGGAAACAATAACTTCGCGTTTCCCAACTCCGTCCGCTAAAAGCGGAACAAGTCGTTACGGGGTCAAACCTAAAATTTTTAGCAGTTCTTCTTTAGATTTCTTTCTTTTGGTTACATAGTTTTCAGCTTGAATTTTCAGAATACCATTAACCAACTTCAGCAAATCATTTCTGCTTAATTTGCCTTTTTGAAGCAATTTAGCAGAATTAAGGAGAATCTTTGTCTGGATTTTCCTGAACTTAACGTAAGGCAATAAATCTTTAAGTATTCTCTCTACTTGTTTATAGCCGTTAATTCGCAGTTCCGTTATATTATCGCTTCTTCGCGAAATATAACCGATACCAAGAACGTCACGAATCCAATACAACGGTTTTTCGTGCCGAGAATCCTGGTAAAAACAAATAGTCGCCATAAACCGATTCCTCGATTTATTACCATTCTTACGTTTCTTGATTTGGAGCATCAAACTCCCATCGCCGTCAAGAAATCCAGCAATATAAGCCAAATTAGTTTTAGATCGACTTCCCACGGTATTATCTTAACGTCTCTTGGTCCTCAAGTAAATTATTACCGGACCGACGGTAATAATCAAATATTAAGACTTCACCGTTATTAGCCGAATTATCATCGTGCATTACTGCACGAAGTAGCAATTTGTCTGAACCCAGCTCACGTACCACTTTAATTGGCGAACAGCCAAACCCTTGGGACCTTCTCCAGCCCCGGGATGTGGTGAGCCGACATCGAGGTGCCGAACCTGGTCGTCGATAGGGACTCTCGGACCAGACTAGCCTGTTATCCCCGGAGTAACTTTTATCCGATGTCTCCCGCCATTCTATGATGAACGGTCGGGTCGCTAAGCTCTGCTTTCGCACCTGCGCGGCCTGTCAGCCTTGCAGTCAAGCCAGCTTATGCCTTTGCACGTCAGGCGCGATTTCCATCCGCGCCAAGCTGACCTTAATAGACTCCTCCGTTACTCTTTAGGAGGAAAATGCCCCATTTAAACTGCCCGTCAGGCACTGTCCCTGCGCGTTTTTGCCGCGCGGGTTAGATACTAACATTTGAAAGATGGCTGTTTCATTGTCGCCTCCACGTGAACCGAAATCCACGCTTCGAAGGCTCGCCACTACGCTACGCATCCAAACGTTAATAACAATACCAAACTACAGTAAAGCTTCCGGGGTCTTTTCGTCTTGCTGCCGGTAACCCGCGTCTTCACGGGTATCGCATTTTCATCGAGCTTCTCGCTGAGACAGTTCTCCAGTCGTTACACCTTTCGTGCGCTCCGGAACTTACCCGGAAAGGAATTGCGCTACCTTAGAACGGTTATAGTTACCGCTGACATTGACGAGGGCTTCGGGCAGTGAACCTTACGCATTGCTGCATAACGTCCCCGCCGTTAACCTTCTCGCATCGGTCAGGTGTCACCCCCTATACATCCTCTTGCGAGTTCGCAGGGAGCTGTGTTTTTGGTAAACAGTCGCCAGAGAAACTTTAGCTGCGGCTCCGCTTGCGCGGAGCAGGCCTTATCCCGAAGTTACGGCCGCTTTTTTGCCGAGTTCCTTAGCGAGAAATCACTCGTTCCCCTTAGGCTACTCGCCTCATCCACCTGTGGCGGTTTACGGTACGGAACCATTTGGGTGCACATTAGAGGGTTTTCTTGGAAGACTATTCGCTTGAATTGATTCGGTAAAACCAAACCTCTTCTCTCGTCTGAAAATCGCCATTGAAGGCAGACACGCGGATTTTCCTGCATGCCGTTTCTTAACGCAAGAATGCCAAACCATTAAGGCACTCAAGTTTATTTTCTTCGTCACCTCATCTGTATCCCCCAAGCGGTGGGCTGGAATATTAACCAGCACTCCTTCGGCTGCGGCTTTCGCCATCGCCTTAGGGCCGCCTAACCCTCCGTCGATTTGCGTTGCGGAGGAAACCTTGGATTTGCGGGGAGCGCGTTTTTCACGCGCTTTGTTGATTACTCATGCCAACATTCTCTCTTCTTTGCACTCCAGCGGCCCTCACGAGCTCGCCTTCGCCGCGCAAAGAATGCTCTCCTACCACTCTCGCGCGCAGCGCGAGACCACCAATATCACGAATAGCTCTCTTCGTTCGCTCACCAATTTCACGAATTAAATTCGTGTTTATTCGTGAGACCGAAGGTCATTCGTGCACATTCGTAGTCTTGTGCTACGCACAAGAATTCGCGTCTTCGGTGTCGTACTTTAGCCCCGATAAATTTTTGGCGCCCGCGCCCTCGAATAGTGAGTTGTTACACACTCTTTAAAGGATGGCTACCTCTAAGCCAACCTCCTATCTGTTTGTGGACACAAACTACCTTTGACACTTAGTACGAACTTTGGGACCTTAGACGGCGATCTGGGCTCTTCCCCTCGCGACCATGGAGCTTAGCCCCCACAGTCTGACTCCCATATTTTTACCTTCTGGCATTCGGAGTTTGATAGATGCGACGAGCTTGCGCCCTGTTCGCATCTTCCAGTGCTCTACCTCCAAAAGGAAACATATAAGGCTAGTCCGAAAACTATTTCGGAGAGAACCAGCAATTACCAAACTCGATTAGCTTTTCACTCCTTACCCCAGCTCATCCGAGAGCGTTGCACGACTCACCGGTACGGACCTCCCTCCCGCTTTCGCGGGAGTTCATCCTGGCCAGGGCAAGCTCGTCTGGTTTCGGGTCTTACGCATGATGCTTATTAACCGGTAACACAACCCCTAAGAAAGAGGGGCTATGTTACTGATTAAGTTCGCCCTATTAAGACTCGCTTTCGCTACGCCTCCTCCGCGAACGCGGATTAGACTTTGCAACATACGTAAACTCGTTGGCTCATTCTTCAATAGGCACAGCGTCACTCGCGCGCAGCGCGAGACCACCAATATCACGAATGGCTCTCTTCGTTCGCTCACTAATTTCACGAATTAAATTCGTGTTTATTCGTGAGACCGAAGGTCATTCGTGCACATTCGTGATCTTGTGCTACGCACAAGCTCCGCTTCCTTGTAAGTAGATGGTTTCAGGTACTATTTCACCGCCCTAACCGGGCTGCTTTTCACCTTTCCCTCACGGTACTAGTTCACTATCGATCACCAAACGTATTTAGCCTTAGGAGACAGTACTCCCGGATTCCCACGAGGTTTATTGGCCTCGCGGTACTTAAGAATAAAATATTAGAAAGATGATTCACTTTCGCTTACGGGACTATCACCCGCTGTGGTTCTCCTTTCCAGGAGATTCGGCTAGCAAATCATTTTGTAACTTTCCCCTCGAACTCAAAGCTTTTCAAGTTCGAAGACATATCTCATCTTTCAACCCCCGCCCCTTCTTCCTTGCGGAAGAAAAAACAGGTTTAGGCTCTTCCCTTTTCGCTCGCCGCTACTTAGGGAATAAATTATTATTCTCTACTCCTCCAGGTACTTAGATGTTTCAGTTCCCTGGGTGCGCTCTTCAACTAGCGTGTTGAAGCGATAGAGGTTTGCTCTACCAGGTTTCCCCATTCGGACATTCCCGGATCAAAGGTTGCTACGCACCTCCCCGAGACTTATCGCAGCTACGCCACGTCCTTCTTCGCCGTTTAGTGTCAAGGCATCCGCCATCTACCCTTATTTAAGTGATTACACTTATGCTCGATAAACTTTATCTAGAAGACCCTGAACTTGTTGAAAAGTTCATCTTCTTGCCCAATATTCAAAAATCAAGTAACGCTCGGGGACGAATCCCGGTCGGACTTAAATTAAAAATCCGCCGTTCCAGGGCGGACTACCACAGGCCAAAAATCGGCCTCAATTCAATGGCGTTCCGCCGTGGTATGTAAATACAATATTCATCCTGAGTGAACTAACTATAAGCCGGAGAACCCGCGGGTGTCAAGAGCTTTTATCCCCAACCTCCCCCTCGATTAAAGGCACGAAAAGAAAGGCAAAATACTGCTTTTGTTCGAATTTATCAGGCCCGGTTTTATCAAGAACCGTCATTTGTTCCCCCACCGGCGCCACAATCCGGCCGCCGATTTTAAGCTGTTCTTTCCAGCAGGCAGGAATTTTTTTGACGTAAGCGGCGGCGACAATTTTGTCGTAAGGCGCCTCTTCCGGATATCCTTTTGAACCGTCGCCTAAAATAATCTCCGCAATCCCTTTTTTCGCAAAACCGTACTTACCGACATTCTTCTCCGCCATATTCTTCAGTTCGGGAATGCGCTCGATGGCAATAACTTTCCCTTCCTCGCCCACGAGTTCGGAGAGAAGCGCAGTCTGCCAGCCGCTGCCCGCCCCTATGTCCAAAATCTTTTCGCCCTTCTTCGGCTCCAGGAGTTCCAGCGTGAAAGCGACGGTCAGGGGCTGGGAAATCGTTTGATTGTAACCGATGGGAAGCGGAATATTGTAATAAGCCATTTCTCCCTCGCTTTCGGGCACGAAATCGGCGCGATTTATTTTTTTGAAAGCTTCAATAATTGACGGCGACTTCAAATAGCCGTCGCGCACGAGTTCTTTAATGAGTTTATCTTGAGTCAAATTTCTCTTAAAAACTTATTTGTTTGAGAAGTAGTTAGCAAAAAAGCAGAATTCGTTACTTTACTAAGAAGAGCGGGAAAGGAAATGCCACTCGCGAAGGCTGCCTCGGGTAATAAACTTTGTGGGGTAAGACCAGGAATGGTGTTTACCTCCAGAATGTAAAGGTCGTCTCTTTTATCTAAAATAAAATCAGCTCGTGAAAACCCCCGACAGCCCATAAGTTTGTGAACTGTCTTAGCTATTGTCTGAATTTTTCGGATTAAGTGTTCTGGTACTCTGGGGGGTATGATATGCTTCGAACCGCCTTCGTCGTATTTTGATTTGTAATCGTAAAAGTGACTTGCTTGAGGAACAATCTCCGTCGGAAGAAGAGCAAACTCACTGCCTGGCAAGCCGTTATCAAGAACGCCGCAGGTGATTTCTTTCCCGCTAATGTATTCTTGGATTAATGCTTCCTTCGATAAATTAAACGCCTCGTTGAAAGCACCAGTAATTCCCTGCTCATCTTTGACAATGGTTACTCCAACACTCGAACCTTGGTTATTTGGTTTAACAACGAAAGGATAGCCGAGATAGCGGTGAATTTGATGTAAGACACTTAAAGGTTTATCTTTCCAATCCTTCTCAGTAACTAAAAAAGTAAGGGGTGTATTGAAACCCGTTTCTTTGAAAAGGCGATAGGAAAGGAACTTGTTCATTGCGAGAGCGCTTGAGAGAGAGCCAGAACCGGTGTACGGTATACCTTCTTCCTCAAGAATATTCTGAACAGTCCCGTCCTCACCATAGGGCCCGTGGAGAGCGATAAAAACAACGTCAGCGTAATGTTTTAGCTCTTTCGGCGGAATTTCCCAGTCGCCGGTTTTAGAGATTAAAACTCTCTTTATATTGTAATGTTCAGGGTTCAAGTGCTTCAGCACTTCTTCCCCGCTTTTTAAAGATACTTCGTGCTCGGCCGAAGGCCCGCCCATTAGGACCGCCACTCGAAGTTTTTTATCATTAGGAAACATCTTTGTCTTTTTGCTCTTTCTTAGATTTTAATAATTCAACGTAATCTTCCAAGTGCTTCTTAGCCGCTACCCTATCCTTCCCGTTCTTTGCTTCCATTATAACGTCGTACTCGGCATCTTGTAATTCCGGAAACTCATAATAAAGATCAGAATACTCATCGCTATAAATGACCTCAATAAGTTCTTCTATACCTCGTTCAATATCTTCCGGACTCGGTTCCTTAGGAAATTCTTCCGCCATGGGTTTAAAATTAGTATATCTTAATTCTATCTAAACTAGGATGTTTATTACAATTAGAACGCCCCCATACACCGTAGTGCTGGGGGCATTTCTAGTGACCGGCCTATAGACCCTCTATAGAACCGCGAGAAGGAACCCGCTTGTTCTCCCTGATTAAGTTGGCCAATGTACCGGGGTCGATAGGAAATAGCGTCATTCCACTTATGAGACTGGCGATTCTCTCACGTTCCTGGGCGCGAGTAAGAGCTAGAAGTTTCTCCAACTCTCCCTTCAGCCAGCCGCAGTAACCTGACCCGCCACCTGAGTGATGCTTCTTGTCTTCCAGAAGAATCACTATGATGCGTTCTCCGTCGGTCGCATTCGGGTTTGCTTGGAAGCACTCCGCAATCGCCGCGCTTTCATCTGAAAAACTGGGTATGTTGCCGCCGCTATTTGTATCCACTACTCCTCCTTTGGGGTTCTGATAACCTTATTACCACAAATTGATACTTGGTTCAACGGTTGAAATGATAGATAACGAAAACGCCAGCAAATATAATTAGACCGCCCAATGCTGCGCTCCAAGTAAGCTGGTTTTCACGAAAGAGCAACCAAGAAAACAAAAACGAAAGGGGCCGTCCGATGCTTCGGATAGCCCCTTGTTCGCTTATGCAGCCGGCCCACCGCCCGTCAGGTTCGGATGGCGGAAGCCGGCCTTGAATTGTACCACTGCATGATGGTGTTCACCGTTCCGGCGTTCCCGTCAACGCGCACCACGTGATTCCGGATGACGCTAGAACTGCGGAAGATGTCCCCGAGAAGCAGGGCGTGGCGCGTCTCCGTGACCATGGCAACGATATAGACCTCGGGCCACTCGCCGTTCTCGACAGCGTGAGCACTGATCGCCTCCATAAGGCGCTTGTCCCTCGTGAACATCACCTTGACGTAGCCGGAGTCATCAGGCACGAGTTGGACGAACGCCATTGTTCCTCTGGTGCGCACCGTCCACGGCAGAAGATCGCGCGCTTCCTCGCTCGAGGCAACCCTGTAGGTCTCGGTAGAACTGTAGTGCCGCACACCGTCGACCTCACTCCTCGCCCACGGCAAATCCATGGTCATCAGGTTTCCGATGAAACCGAATCCTGCTCCCAAGACAACGAGAGCTATCACCATCAACCTCCGCCCTGTCTGCTCTGAAAAATCCAGCATGGTTCCTCCTTGTAGAGTTGTGAGTTCCTCACGAGACAACAATCAAGAAACGATTAAATTTTCCGAACTGTTGTCCCGTAAGGAAGCTTTATTGTACTAGCCAAATTATAGCAGATTAACTATAAAGTGTCAATATCGGCTAATTCGTGCGAATTAGCCAACAAAATCGCCGTACTAAACTGCATTGGCGGGGGCACTAGGATTCGAACCTAGATCAACGGTTTTGGAGACCGTAATCCTGCCATTGAACGATGCCCCCTATTTTTTAGCTTCTTTGTGCAGTGCGTGCTTCCGGCACCAGTTGCCCTTCGACTTCGCTCAGGGTCGCTGGCCATCATTTGCCGGTGGTTTTCGTCTCCTTATGAATAGTATGCTTCCGGCACCAGTTGCAGAATTTCTTATATTCCAGCTTCCGCTCCACCAGCTTCTTGTTCTTGCGCGTATAATAATTCCTGCGTCCACAGACAGAACATTTCAGGCCTATTAAATTTTCCTTCAATTTACTCTGTGCCATGAAATTAGAATAACGGATTAAAAATCACGAATCAACTATTATGGAGCCAGCGGCCGGGATTGAACCGGCGACCTCATCCTTACCATGGATGCGCTCTGCCAACTGAGCTACGCTGGCGTTCATTCGGAGCCACCTCTCGGATTTGAACCGAGGACCTTCTCTTTACAAAAGAGTTGCTCTGCCGCTGAGCTAAGGTGGCCCTGGTGCGTCGGGAGGAATCGAACAAAATTTTGTATTCACAAAATTTTCTGACACCTTGCGGTTTCAGTACTTCCACCACGGGGAAACTCCCGTTTCCCCGACCCCCTTCCCGTTCGAATCCTACCGCCGATGGAATCAATGATACCGCAAGGGTATCATGGATTCCATTTGTGCGTCGGGTAGGATTCGAACCTACGTAGCCCGATGGGCGCTTGATTTACAGTCAAGTGCAATTGACCACTCTGCCACCGACGCATTAATTTTCCTTGCCGTTCTCTTTCTTTTCCCCGCTCAAATCCGTTAAAGCCGTTTCTTTTTCGCTTTCTTTTTTAAGTTTCGTGAGCCGTACGTTGATGCTGTTGCCGAGCTTCATAACCGTGACGCCCGCCCGGCGGAGCATTTTCTCCCAAACCGCCTTCAATCGCTCATCGGCTTTCTCGAGATATACCACGAACCAATGGGTCTTGAAACCGGAGACACCCTCTTCCCGGTCATCAATCCGCGGCAGGGTTTTCGCCGCCAAATACAGGATAAACCCCAAAGAAAGCATTATCAAGATCTCCAAAATAAATCTGAACATATTTGCGCTATCGGTGGGTGGTATACTTAAGTATACCACCTGAAATTGCCAGTGAAAACTCTGCGTCATTTATGGAAATTCTAAATCTCATACCGGGTAAATCTTTCTACTTTTATATTCTCGCCGACTTTAGCGACGGTTTGTTTCACTAAATCACTCACTGTCATTGTTTCATCTTTAATGTAGGGTTGTTTCATGAGTGCATCCACGTCCTCCGGAGCCATTGCCGAAATCTGCATGACAATTTCGTGAGCAAGTGTCTTAAATGGTTCGGAACGGGCGACAAAATCGGTCTCGGTTCGCAACTCCAGTAAGACGCCCACGCGATTGTTGTGGATGTAGGATTCAAGAATGCCGGCGCCGGTTTTCCGCTCACTTTTCTTCTCGGCAATCAAGACACCACGCTCTCTTACTATCTGGAGCGCTCTGTCGAAATCGCCTTTCGCATCGGCGAGGGCTTGTTTGCAATCCATTACCCCCGCCCCGGTCATGTCCCTTAATTTTTTGACGTCGTCGGTCATTTCACCTGCGTGTCTTGCACCTGAACTTGCGCCGCTTCCTGCAAACCTTTTCTAAGGTGCTCTATCACCCACCTCACACTCTCTTTGCTGTGATCGGAAGCGTATATGGGATGCGGCACAAGTTCCGGATTGTCGTCGCTATCCACTATCGCCACAACCGGTATTTTCATCTTGCGGGCTTCCCGGACTGCCGTATCGTGCTCTCTGATATCCACCACTAGCATCCAATCGGGCAGGCGGGTAAGGCGCGTGAGCCCCTGAAAATTCTCTCGCATTTTTTCAATCTCCTTGGTGAATCCCAATTGTTCTTTCTTGGTGTATTTCGCAAGCTCCCCCCGCTCCTGTTTCGCAATCAAGTCCTCGTAGTAGCGGGTTTGCTTCGAAATGACGGAGAAATTGGTGAGCGTACCGCCGAGCCAGCGGTTTGTGACGTAAGGCATGGCGAACTCTTCAGCGAAACTTTTAATTTCCTCCTTGATGCCGGGAATTGCGCCGACAAACAAAGCCAAAAAACCCGGCTTGGATTTTTCCTTGAGGAACGCGACGGCACTCTCCACACTTTCAACGACTGCCTGCGGGTCCAAGAGCTCAACGTCGTTTTTGGTGTCGATGATAATCGGCTTCATTGAGGGGTGGGTTTTGGATTTTTTGTGGCCCAAAATCACGCCCTTCTCGGCCATCTCGGCGATCTTCGATTCGTCTAAAACCGTAAGTGACATAGGACTTTATGTTATTGAAAAATAAATCAGTTGTCAATTATATTTTTTACTGCCGTTCTTTCCGCCATTCCGCGATTTTTTTGTGGTCGCCGGAGAGCAAGACGGGCGGCACCCGGTACTTCTTTTTTTTATATTCCAGTACTTCCGGCCGGGTATAGTGGGGATACTCTAGTTTGCCCCTCTCTTCTTCCTTGACTCTCAAATTCCAGTGCGACTCTTCTCTGAGCGACTCCAGTTTTATGACACCGGGAATGAGCCGCGCCACCGCTGAAATCATTGCCATCGTCGCAACATCACCGTCGGTCAAAACATAAGGGCCAACGGAAACCTCGTCGGCCTTAAGTATGAGCTTCACGCGTTCATCAATTCCTTCATAGCGGCCGGAAATAAAAATGATATTATTATATTTTTTCGCCAAAGCGTAGGCCATTTTCTGGCTGAATTGCTTGCCTTTGGCGGAGAGCAGAATTATTTTTTGCTTTTCGTTCTTTGCCTTCTTCTTTATTTCTTCAACTGCCTTCAAAATCGGCTCTGCCTTCATCACCATACCCGCTCCCCCGCCATAGGGCCGGTCATCCACAGTTTTGTGCCGGTCTTTGGTGAAGCGCCGCAAATCCACCAGGTTTATTTTCACCAATCTCTTTTTCACCGCCCGCCCCAAGATAGACGCTTTAATGTAGGAATCAAACGCCTCCGGGAAAATTGTTATTACATCGAAAGTCAGCACGTTTTCATTATAGAAAAACCGCCCGAAAAACTGGGGGCGGTTTTTCGTAATTATCCTTGCGTTAAACTTCTGGGCCGCGAGGCGCTCTCAAACCGCCCTCTGGTTCCTCAATCTTCAAGTTCACCCGGGCGTTATTCTTCATCCCGACAATCCGCAAAAGAATGCGAATCGCTTTCGCCGTCGTACCCTGCCGGCCGACCACCTGCCCCATGTCCTGGGAATGAACCCTGAGAGAAAGAAGCACTCCCCGCTCGTCAACTTTCCTTTCAACTTTCACATCGTCGGGGTGGTCAACGATGGACTTTACAAGATACTCAAGAAAATTCTGGTCACTCATTTCTGCCATGAAATCTGCTTTTCAAAATCATTCTTTGACTTTCATCCGACCTTTCCTAGAACCTCTTATTTGCTTGCTTCACCGGAATTTTCGGCGGGCGCCTGCCTGCCGGTAGGCATGGCCTCCGTAGGCGCGGCTGCGGCTGCTTCCGCCACCGGAGCTGTTTCCTTCACGGTTTCGGCTGGCACCGCCACTTCTTCGGTCTTTTTTGGCCTCTTGTGCACCGGGATTTTTGCCGCGCGGGAAATCCCCGCCCTCACCAAAAAATTGTGGACGCTAGGCGTCGGCCTGGCGCCGACTTTAAGCCATCTCTCCGCTTTTTCTTTTTTCACCTCGAACTTTTTGGACTTTGGGTCAAGCCAGCCCAAATCGTCAATAAAACGGCCGCCGAGTTTGGAACGCTTCTCGGTCACGATGAGACGGAAAGAGGCCTGATGCTTCTTGCCTTGCCGGCGGAATTTTATGGCTAACATAGAATTAGCTTTCAGCTTATAGCTTTTATCTTTTGGGAGTCAAGCTAACCTTCCAGCTTCAACGACAATACTTTAGAAACGCCGTCCTCGCCCATCGTAACACCGTAGAGGATGTCGGCCGCTTCCATCGTGGCGCGATTGTGGGTCACCAGTACGAACTGGGTCTTCTTGGAAAATTCCTTGATAAGCTCGGCAAAGCGCCGGGCGTTCTCCTCATCAAGCGCCGCGTCGATTTCGTCCAAAACGAGAAACGGCGGCGACGAAACAGCAATCAAAGCGAAGAGCGCGGCTAGCGATACAAGACTCCGTTCGCCGCCGGAGAGCATATCAATACCTTTAATGCCTTTCCGCGGGACGCTCAAATCTATCTCAATGCCGGCCCTTAATTCTTGGTTTTCTTCCGGCTCCGCAATTTTTTCGGGTTTTAACTCGCCTTCTTCGAGGACAGCTTCCTCCGCGTTGTTTTCCTCCGCTTTCGGTTTATAAACTTCTAATTTAAGTTTTGCCTTGCCGCCGCCGAACATGAGCCGAAAGTAATTATTGAACTCTTCGTTGATTTGTTTAAAAGAACTTTTGAAGCTCGTGTGGATTTTCCCGTCTAAATCCTTGATGAGATTTTTCAAATCGTGAATCGCTTTCTCCAAATCTCCCGACTCTCTCGTCAAGAATTCGTAACGCTCCTGCGCTTCCGTAGCTTCCTTCATCAAACCTTCGTCAATTTCGCCGATTGCCGCGAGTTCCCCCCTCAGACGCACCATTTTTTTATCCAGGGCGGCCGAATCGATTTCGCTCTCGGTTCTCGGCAAATTTTTCAGCTCCGCCGCTTCGCGGCCGTAAGAGCGCCACTCACGCGTGAGTTCCCCAAGTTTAAGTTCCAGCCGCTGGCGCTCCAAAAAATGGTTCTGGAGTTTGTGCTCCAAATCCCTAAGCTCGTTTTTCCCCGCTTCCAGTTCTTCCACTCTAGTGCGGAATTCCTTGTTGAAAATATCCTGCTCTTCGGCGAATTTTTCCTCCTCGGCCCGAAGTTCCTTGATGCCATCGTCGATTTCAGAAAGTTCTTTTTTTAAGACAGTCTGCCGGTTCTGAAGTTCGGCGTCCGGCTCACCCGCCTTTTTGTTGAAAATCCTCTTAAGGCGCTCCAGCCAGTTTTGTAATTCCTTTTTAAGACGCTCCAAACTGTCCCAACCGAGCATTTCCTCAAGGTTTAACGTAAAATCCTTAACGTTTCGCTCCAATTCTTCGAAAGAAACGCCGGTTGCGGGCGCCGCCCTCTGGAATTCCATTTTCGCCTCAATCCGGCCGAGCTCCTTTTCGAGTTCGAATTTCCGGTCAACGAATTTGAGAAGATTGTTCCGCAATTCCTTGATTTTCGCCGAACTGGAGCTTTGCCGGTCGATTTCCTTGATTTTCGCCTCTAAATCTTTTATTTCCGCTTCTTTCTTCTTTTGGGCGGCAATGATTTCTTTTACGGGAATATCCGAACTCTCTAGGGCCGCCGAAACGTTTCCATAGTGAAAACCGAAATATTCGTCCTCGGTCTGTTTCAAGCTCCCGGCAATTTCGCTCCTTTTCTCAAATCTGCTCTTTTGCCGCCGGAGCAGACGCAAATGCGGAGCGAGTTCTTCAACCATTGCTTTCACTTTTTCCAAATTTATCCCGCTTGTCTCAAGCCGGCGTTCGGCTTGGTGCTTCTTAAGACGAAATTCCCGGAGGCCCAAAATTTCCTCAATCATCTCCCGACGCTCCTCGGGCGTGGAACGCACAAAAATATCGCTCTGCCCCTGGCCGACAATGGTCATCCCCCGACTGCCGAGCTTCACGCGGGCAAGCATCGGAACCAAATCCTTGAGTTTTATTTCCGCGTCATTTATCAAAAATTCGCTCACTCCCGACCGGTCGATTTTCCGGGAAACGACGATTTCCTCGGCGTCAATAGGAAATTTGCGCTCGCTGTTGTCAAAGTAAAGAGAAACGCGGGCGAGGCCGGTAGCCGCTTTCTTCTCACTCCCGGCGAAAATGAGGTTATCCAACGTCTCACCTCGCAAGTGCTTCGCTTCTCGTTCACCCAAAGCCCACCGCAGAGCATCAATGATGTTGGACTTACCCGAACCGTTCGGCCCCACCACGCCCACGATTTTGGCCGGAAAATCCAAAATCATCTTCCCGGCAAAAGATTTGAATCCCTGCAACTCCAAACGTTTCAAAAAATTCATTTCTTATGCCTTAAATCCCTTAGCGCCTCCCCCGCCGCGTCATTTTCGGCCTCCTGTTTGGAACTCCCGGTGCCGGTCGCCTGAAGCTCGCCGCCAAAGAAAACCCCGACCACGAACTCTCGGGCGTGGTCCGGCCCCCGTTCTTCCAAAACTTTGTAGGTCGGCGTAACCTTCGTTTTCTCCTGAATGATTTCCTGCAAGCTGCTTTTGGAGTCGCGGTAAGAGCCGTTGGCGATCACTTCTTCCAAATGATTCAAAACGTTATCCTTAATGAATTTACCGGCAATATCGTAGCCCTTGTCGAGATACAGCGCGCCAATCAAAGCTTCAATGGCGTTTGCCAAAATCACTTCCCGCGCCTTGCCGAAATCCTTGGCTTCACCCCGGGACAAAAGCACGTATTTTTCCAAACCGATTTCACGGGCGATTCGCCCCAACATCACGTAATTTACGAGCGCGGCCCGGAGAAGCGTGAGTTCCCCTTCCTGACGCTCGGGAAACTTGTGAAAAAGCTCCTCCGTCACGACAAGTTCCAAAACTGCGTCGCCCAAATATTCCAAACGCTCGTTATTCCCGGTTTTTACTCCGGGATTCTCATTTAAATAGGAACGGTGAGTGAGAGCTTCAAGAAGAAGCGCTTTGTTTTTGAAATCAACGCCAATTTTCTCTTCCAGTTTTTTCAGTTCCGAAAACATTTTATTTTTTCTCTTCCGCCGTCCCGCCTTCCATTTGCCGATAAACCGTGCCCAAGACGCCGTTTACGAACTTCGGCGAATTGGGGCCGCTGTAATTTTTGGCGATTTCAATCGCTTCGTTGATGGCTACCTTAGGCGGCACTTCGTTTCGGTCGGCGTAAAGAAGCTCGTAGAGGCCGAGACGCAGGACGTTCCGGTCCACGATCGCGATTTTCGCAAGCGGCCACTCCGGCGCCGCCTTTTCAATGACCGCATCAATATCTTTCAAATGCTCTATTACGCCTTTCACCATCCGCCAGACAAAATCCGGCTCGTCAATGCCCGCACCGAAACTTGCCATGTTCCTCTCCACGATTTTAATGAGGTCGGCTTCCCGATTGTAAAAATCCCATTCGTAAAGCGATTGGACAACAATCGTTCTCGCTAAGTGTCTTGTGGCCATGGATTTTTAAAGAGCGAGTGAGTTTAGCTTTTTCCAGATTTCGATTTTGCGTATTTTCCGCATTGGGGACAGCTACGGTGCGGCATGGTTGGCCCCTTGCAGTCGGGACAAACCGCAAGAAACCGCCTCTTCAAGGCGAGTTGCGACCGCCGCCGGCCGACTTTGGACTTGGAATGATGTTTTACTGGTACGCCTCCCATATTCCTAGAATTATGAATTAAGAATAATGAAAGTTTAAATGAACGTCAATCTGTGTATCTTGGTCGGACCGTATTTTTTAATGGCTCTTTTATGCTTCTTCGTTCCATAGCCCTTGTGTTTGTCAAAGGCATATTTGGGATATTTTTTATGGAGTTCAGTCATATATTTGTCCCTTTTCACCTTGGCGATGATTGAAGCAAGCTTGATAGCGTTGATTTTTTCGTCGCCTCTCGTCAAGGTCCTGAACTTTACGTTCTTAAGGTTCAAATAAAGGCCGCCATCCAAATAGACGTTGGCGCGGGCAAAAGTGGCGGGGTTCTTAGTCATCAAATTCCTTACCGCTCCGGTTGCGGCTATATTAGCGGCGCGGGTTACGTTAATCCCATCTATGGTCCCCGGACTCGCCTTAAAAAGGGTGTATTTTATTCCCGGATGCCTTTCTACGAAAGAAAGCCATTTCCCCCTTGCAAGCGCCGTGAGACGCTTGGAGTCCTTGATTTTCGGAAGATGCCGGCGGCGCAGGTTTATTCCTGAAGGAACTATGACCGCAGCCACGAGCAAGTAGCCAGCCAGAGAGCCGCGCCCGACTTCATCAATGCCTACGATGTATCTTTTTCTTGCCACCTGCTATTAGTATAATTAGTCTGATACCAAGACATGAAATTTGTCCATCTGCACGTCCACAGCCATTACTCGTTGCTCGACGGCCTCGCGAAAATCGACGACCTCATCAAAAAAACCAAGGAACTCGGGATGGATTCGCTTGCCTTAACCGACCACGGCAACCTCTACGGCGCGATTGAGTTCTACAAAAAAGCGAGGAAAGAAGGAATTAAGCCAATCGTCGGCGTGGAAGCATATTTGGCGCCTAACGGCCGCCTGAACAAACGCCCGAAGATAGACGAGGCACGCTATCACCTTATCTTACTCGCCAAAAACAAAACCGGTTGGAAAAATTTGGTTCGCCTCGTGACCGCCGCCCACCTCGAAGGTTTTTATTACAAGCCCCGCATTGATAAGGAAATTCTTTTGAAGCACGCCGAGGGTCTCGTCTGCCTTTCGGGCTGCTTCTCCGGCGAAATTTCCCGCCTTCTCTCCCAGGGCAAAATGAGCGAGGCCGAAGAAGCGGCCAAGTGGTATCAATCCGTCTTCGGAGGAGATTTTTATCTGGAAATCCAGCCACACGCGCCGGAAATCCACAAACTGATTCTCGATATGGCGGAGAAACTTAAAATTCCCGTGGTCGCCACCCAGGACGTTCATTACGTGTCGCTCGATGACCGAACCGCCCACGAGATACTTCTCGCCGTACAGACCAACACCAAACTGGACGACCAGGACCGGCTCTCTTTAAAAAACTACAACGTCTCTCTCCGCTCGCCCGAAGAAATGATTGAACTTTTCCGCCATGTGCCTCAAGCGATTGAGAACACGGCCCGCATTGCGGAGAAATGTAATCTGGAAATTGACTTGAACCAAACGTATCTTCCAAGTTTTCCCCTCCCCGAAGGCGAAACGGCAATGAATTACTTGAAAAAACTGATTGCCGAGCGTTTGCCTCTCCGCTTCCCACGCACCACCAAAGAAGTCGAGGAACGGCTCTCTCATGAAATAGACGTCATTGAAAAAACGGGTTTCGTCGATTACTTCCTCATTGTCCAGGATTTCGTGAACTGGGCGAAGAATCACGGCATCGTGGTCGGCCCGGGAAGAGGCTCGGCCGCCGGGAGCATCGTCTCCTATATTTTAGGCATCACCGACGTTGACCCTTTGAAATACGACTTGCTTTTTGAGCGGTTTTTGAACCCCGACCGCATCCAGGTGCCGGATATTGATATTGACTTCACCGACACCCGTCGCGACGAGGTTTTGGCCTACATCAAGGACAAATACGGCGCCGATAAAGTGGCTCAAATCATCACTTTCGGCACAATGATGGCAAGAGCCGCGGTGCGCGACGCCGGCCGGGCTCTAGGGCTTCCCTACGGCTTCTGCGACCAAATCGCCAAACTAATCCCCTTCAATGTCCCCTTGAAACAATCCATTGCGGCCGTGCCGGAGTTGAAAAAAATGATGGACGAAAACGAAGACGCCAAAAAGATTTTGGAGGCGGCTATCAAACTGGAAGGAACGGCGAGACATGCCTCCGTCCATGCCTGCGGCATTGTGATTTCCAGTTACCCGCTCGTAAATTTCGTGCCGCTCCAGCGCGCGCCGCAGGGCGACGACGCGATTATCACCCAGTTCGAAATGCACAGCATTGAGGACTTGGGGCTCCTTAAAATTGACCTCTTGGGTTTGAAAAATCTCACCATCATCGAAAAAACTTTGCGGCTCGTGAAAGACCTCCACGGCATTGATATTGACATCAACAACTTGCTTTTGGACGACAAAAAAACTTTTGAGCTTTTTCAGAGCGCGGAGATGACCGGCGTTTTTCAGCTTGAATCCTCCGGCATGCGCCGCTACTTAAAAGAATTGAAACCGACGGAGTTGGAAGACATCATCGTCATGATTTCCCTCTACCGGCCGGGACCGATGGAACTTATCCCGCTCTACATCAAAAGAAAATTCGGCCGGGAAAAAGTGACCTACATCCACCCGCGACTCGAACCGATTTTGGAAAAAACCTACGGCGTGGGCATCTATCAGGAACAGATGATGCGCATTGCAAGGGACTTGGCCGGCTTTACGCTCGCCGAGGCCGACACGCTACGTAAAGCAATCGGCAAAAAAATAAAAAAACTTCTCGACGAGCAAAAGGAAAAACTCTTGAACGGTCTCGTCGCAAACGGCATTGATAAAAAAACGGCGAACCAAATCTGGGAACTCTTCCCGCCTTTCGCGAGATACGGCTTCAACAAAAGCCACGGCGCCGCCTACGCACTAATTAGCTACCGCACCGCCTACCTCAAGGCCAACTTCCCAGTTGAATTCATGACGAGTTTGCTGAATATCTCCGGGAGCGACGTGGAGAGAGTTAATTTCCTCATCAACGAGGCCAAGCGCCTGAAAATCAAAGTTCTGCCGCCGGACGTCAATTTAAGCTTGCAGGACTTCACCGTGGACCAAGGCAATATCCGCTTCGGACTTCTCGCCATCAAGAATTTGGGCGTGAACATCGTTGAGGTTGTGATCGACGAACGGAGCCGCGGCGGCCCCTTCCAAAATTTCAGCGAATTCTTAAACCGCATCCAGCACCGCGATTTGAACAAAAAATCCCTGGAATCCCTCATAAAATGCGGCGCTTTTGATTCTTTGGGCGTGGACAGAGCAAGAGCTCTCGCTAATATTGATGAAATTATCAGATTTAACCAGGCCGCCAAAAAAATGAAAAGCGCCAATCAGAATTCCTTATTCGGCGGCGCCGGTCTGGAACTCGCCGCCATGAAATTCGTAAATGGCGGCGAGCCGACCGACAAAAAAATGATGCTTATCTGGGAAAAAGAACTGCTGGGTCTCTATATCACCGACCACCCTTTCAACGCCTATGCCTCAAAAATCAAAAAGCAGACGGTGCCGATTAAAAAAATAGCCGGCGCGACTCCCAATAACGCCGGTTCCGGACAGCTGCTTTTGGCCGGTGTCATTACCGCCGTCCAAAAGATTTTGACCAAAAGGGGCGACCCGATGCTTTTCGTGAGCTTGGAAGACGCGACGGGTTCCACGGAAGTGCTTGTCTTCTCCGATGTTCTTAACAAAAATCCGAATGTCTGGCAGGAAAACAAGGCGGTGATGATAGACGGCCGTCTCTCCTTCAAAGGGAACGAACCGAAAGTCATCGTGAACGCAGTAAAGGAGCTGTAAATCTGCCCCGCGTATATCTCCTCCGCCACCGGGTGTCGCCCCGCTCCAGCAGCAAGGCGCACCGCTACGCTCTCGGCGAAAAAGTCGCCTCAGGCGACACCGAGCTTTTTTGCCTCCGAGAGTTGCCGTCAGAGACACACGCGGGGCAGATTTTTTAGTTGGGAAGAATAATTCTGGCTTAGAAAAGAAAAGGTTTATATTAGTTAAACTTTATTTTTTGTAAAATCAATAAATTCTTTTTTAGTTACTCCTAACGCTTTACATGCCTTTTTGAGATCATCTGACCATATAACTCTATTTTTCTTATCTTCATGAACGCAAAATATCTCAAACGGTTTATTTTCTCCATCTCGGAAAAATTCAAAACATATAGCAGAAGCTTTCTTACCCTTATAGGGTTTACAAATAAATCCTTTTTGTGCAGCTAATGATTTAACTGCTTCATAGAAATCATCAAAATTAATATCTGTCGGCGCCGCCACAATATCAGCGAGGTGAGGGTGTTAACGATAAACTTCTGTGAGAATAAGTTATATCTGCTCCAGATTTAATACTGAATTTCTTGGCTCGTGATAAATATTGAGAGTATCGAATAGGACTATGTGCGGTTTTAATATGCTCCGCAATCTTTTTAGAAACATACGGCCATATTTTCTTGAACTTCTCTTGATCTTCTTTATCAGAAAGTTTCTTCTCTATTAGATGTATTGGGTTCCCATAGCGCTCTAACGATTTTTCGTAGGTTTCCACCAATTCTTCTAGGTTGTTTATAACCTCTTCTTTAATTTCTGCATTACAAGACACATCGTATGGGTGGCAAAAACCATGCCAATAACCATTCTTTGACTTATAAACCACTAATATTACCGGGATGATATTGTTATCTATTCTCACATTTTTATTATACCTTAACGGCTAGCCGTTGACGGTAGGGCTATCAGCATAATGTAAACGGTCTAGTACCGTCAATCTTCTGATTTCTCAATGATTATCTCCTATATTTAGATGTTCTGTAGTGACAGAAACCGCCGTTAAAGCGGTTTCTATTCACTGAATCCTTCTCAATTTTTCATGTGAGAAGCAATGAGGGGTTCCGACTCCGGCTGAAAAACTCTGATCTAACTTTTGTGCCCATATGAGGATCCCCGACTCCGGCCTAGGCACTCAATATTGCTTTCAACATATTTGCATTTTACAGCATTAATATAAACTCTACAAATCCCAACTCGAAAAACCTATGGAACGGGTCTTCTTACTAAAACAAAAAGCGCCGTGAACTTCCACGACGCCTTGCGCGCGAGCTTCGGCTCGCTCCCACCTCTTTCCGGGGGTGGTGGTGAACCCCGGCCGGTTCCCTATTCGGGAATCATCGAACTCGCCGTCTCGAGTATACGACTGACCTTTTCGGGCATAGAACCATTCCCGAATGTCAGGTATACCCCGAGTGCCCAGTCGGCGCGATTCGCCCAACCTTCCGGAACAGTGACGAGCCGGAAGAGTTTGGGATCGACTCGCTGAGCGAGCTCGAGAGGATCGACCGCAGCAATCACCAGCGATCTGCTGATGATGTACTCGGCGGCGATTCTCCCCCAGATCGGATCTTTCTCGATCCTAGTGGGTCCCGGATCCCCAAGCAGATACCTTTCGAGCACCTGCTTGACTCGAGAAACCAACTGATCCTTGGTCTCTCTAGTTGTTCCTATCTCCATGGCGTGCCTCCTCCCCTAAGGGGTGTTGAGTCCGTGCGAGCGCCATACTCACACGAACTGGTGGTGGGCGACGTGCGGCCTTGTGCCGAACGCCACTACACTGCTTTCCGAACGAACTGAAACAAGAAAAAAGAGAAAGAGTATAGCGGAACTTCGCCCCCACTGGAGGCACTACCAAGAATTAACCAACGATTACACTGCTGAAATACTGCTGGCGAGAATGCTAACATATGAACGAAAATCTGTCAATACCCTACCAAAAAAGTCCAATTTTTCTATAATTATTAGCATCGTGCCTAAAAGCAATTTGGAAAATATTAGACACTCGCTTGCGCATCTCTTGGCGGCGGCGGTTTTGAAGAAGTTTCCGGACGCCAAGCTCGGCATCGGCCCGACCATTGAGAACGGCTTCTATTACGATTTTCTCCTCCCCCGCTCTCTCTCGCCCGAGGATTTGAAGGAATTTGAAAAAACAATGCGGCAAACGATTAAAGAAAGGTGGGTATTCTCCGGCAAAAAGGTGACCGCCGACGAAGCTAAAAATTTATTCCAAAATCAACCTTTTAAACTTGATTTAATAAAAGAATTTATTGAAGAAAAAAAACAACTTACCGTATATTCCACCTGCCCTCCTAAAACCTATAACCTAAAACCTATAACCTGTTTTATTGACCTCTGCCGCGGCGGCCACGTGAAAAATACCGGTGAAATCAATTCGGACGCTTTCAAACTTACCGAAATCGCCGCCGCTTACTGGCACGGTGACGAAAACAAGCCCCAGCTCCAGCGGATTTATGGCGTCGCTTTCAAAAACAAAAAAGAACTTGAAGCGTATCTCGAAATGGAAGAGGAAGCGAAAAAACGCGACCACCGCAAATTAGGCCAGGACCTGGAACTTTTCACTTTTGCCGAGGAAGTCGGCCCCGGTCTTCCTCTTTGGCTGCCCAAGGGCACTATCGTTCGCGATGAACTTGAAGCTTGGGCAAAAGAGGTTGAAACGGCGGCCGGCTACCAGCGCGTCGTCACTCCTCACATTACAAAAGAAGATCTTTATAAAATCTCCGGCCACATCCCTTACTACACGGATGATATGTATTCACCAATGAACATTGAGAATGAAAAATACTATCTAAAACCAATGAACTGTCCCCACCACCACATGATTTATAAATCCCGCACCCGGAGCTACAGAGAACTTCCGCTTCGGCTCACCGAGTACGGCCAGCTTTACCGCTACGAGAGATCAGGCACTCTCCACGGTCTTTTTAGGGTGCGAGGATTCTGCCAAAACGACGCCCACATTTACGTGGCGGAGAAAGACGTTGTTGATGAATTTGCGCGAGTTATGGATATGCACCGGTACTACTACAAAAAATTGGGCATCAAAAATTTCAAAGTTAAGTTAGGAATAAGAGACCCTAAAAATCTCCGCAAGAAATATCACGGTGACGATAAAATGTGGGCCAAAGCAGAAAAATTAACCAGAGCAGGTCTAAAAAAAGCCCGCGTCAAATACAGCGAAGACGTGGGCGGCGCGGCGCACTACGGACCAAAAGGAGATGTCATTATTGAGTCCGTCATCGGCAAAGAATATGCCATCGGTACAATCCAAATCGACCTCTTTATGCCGACCCGGTTCAATCTCTCTTTTATCAATGAAAGAGGTGAAAAAGAAAGACCGGTTATTATACATAGAGCCCCGCTCGGCAGTCATGAACGAATGGTCGGCTTCTTATTGGAACATTTCGCCGGCGATTTCCCGACGTGGCTCTCCCCCGTCCAAGTCCGAATCGCGCCGGTGAGCGTCAAATCCGCGGCCTACGCCAGAAAACTTCTGGAGCTTTTCAAAGAAAAGGGTTTGAGGGCGGATTTGGCCTCCGAGAGCGAAACGCTCGGCAAAAACATCAGACAAGCCGAGATGGAAAAAATTCCCTACGTTGTCGTCGTCGGCGAGAAAGAAATGCAGGACAAAAACTTGAGCGTTCGCCTGCGGCACAAAAAAGAAAACGTCAAAATGACGATTGAGGATTTTTTGAAAAAGATAACCGAGGAAATAAAGGAACGGCGAATGTAAGAATGCGAAGACCGAGTACCCTCCGATACTCGGTCTACTAGCTGTCGTCAAGTCCAACGATGGGAGGTTCCTTTTTCAGCCTGCTTACGAACTCACGTTTCAGTTCTGCATAGCCTATCTCCCGAAAGCGGACCCGAATGTGGGAATGGGAGCTGCGACGACTTTCATACTCCCTCTCCAACGCCCGGATGTCCAGAGCTCCTGTGTTGCTCCGAATTGTCAGCTCAAGCGGCCAACGCCCGAAGGCAATTTGAAGAGAGCTATCTGGTACACCTTGCATCGTGAGGGGCATCATGGTGAAGTCTGCGAAGACTTGTGCCTCCGGTACCTCCACGACCTTACCACGGAGAAAATCGTCAGCAACCTCTCTGGCTAGCTTCTTGTTGAGCACTTTTCTGCCCGAGACGCGCTCAACGACCTCAATTCCCCGGTCAAAAGAGCGAAGCCAGTCCTTCTTGTATATCCGGCGGGTCGTCATAACCCACCTCCTCTTAAAAAGAACTACGCTAAAATGATATGGTGTAGCGAAATCCGTGTCAAACAAAAGACCTAAAATCATCGCCATCGCGGGCCCGACCGCCTCAGGCAAAACAGCACTCGCCATTGCCCTCGCCAAACGACTCCGGGGGGAGGTTATTTCGGCTGATTCCCGTCAAATCTACAGAGGAATGGATATCGGCACCGGCAAAGATAAAACTTATCCACAATTCCTCATTGACACGACTGCCCCAAAACAAGTTTGGAATGCCGTGAAATACAAGCGGGCAACCGTGAAGAAAATCCGGGAGATTTTGAAAAGAGGCAAGCTCCCGATTTTGGTCGGCGGCACGGGCCTTTACATCAAAGCCATTTTAGAAAATCTGAAAATACCGGCCGTGAAACCCGACAAGAAACTCCGCGAAGAACTGGAAGAAATGACGACCGAAGAACTGGAAGAAAAACTGAGTCGGCTTGACCCCGAAGCCGCTAAAACCGCGAGTAAAAACAAGCGCCGCATTATCCGAGCCCTGGAGGTGATCTTAAAAACCGGCAATTACTTCTCTTCGCAAAGGCAAAAAGGCAAACCGCTTTTTAACGCGCTTGTAATCGGCATTAAAGTTCCGCGTGAAGAATTGTACGAAAGAATAAATAAAAGAGTAAACGAACAAATCAAAAGAGGACTGGTGCAGGAAGTTAAAAAATTGGTGAAAAAATACGGCGAAAATGCCTACGCCCTCCAAAACTCCATTGCTTACAAAGAACTGCTCCCCTATCTCCGCGGTGAAACCACGCTGGAAAAATCAATTGAAGATATAAAAAGAAACAGCCGCCGCTATGCCCGGAGACAAATAACGTGGTTCAAAATGCAACCGGATATCCATTGGGTGGATTCAAAAGAAAAAGCTGAAAAATTAGTAAACAAGTTTTTGAACTTAAAGAATTGATTCTTCCAAATACTCCATTTATGGACGGTCGTCCATAAATGGAGTTGCTCACTTTAAGAGCTCTTTTAGAATTTTTTCGGTAACTTTGGGGTCGGCTTGGCCTCTTGTTTTGACCATCGCTCTCCCAACCAGTGCTTGGAGTGCTGGAATTTTTCCTTTCTTGTAATCTTCGGCCGGTTTCGGATTTTCTTCTATAATTGCTTTGGCGATTTCTCGCAGTTCCGCCTCGGCGGAGATGAGCGTAACTTTTTCTGACTCCATCAAATTCTCCGGGTCCTCGCCTGTTTCAAACATTTTGAGGAGTATGTCTTTGGCCAAACGGCTGGATAACTTACCCTCTTGAATCATTGCAATAAGATGTGCGAGATGCTCGGGTTTTATCACTAAATCTTCAAACGTCGCTTTTCTAGCGCTTATAGTCCCGCGAAGGTCGGTAACTATGTAATTGTATAAAAGATTATTATCTGGATTTGAAACTTTAGATTTTAATTCACTAACTGCCTCCTCAAAAATCTCGGACATTTTTTGGTCCTCAATAAGTATTTCTACTTGTTCCTTATTAAGTCCGTACTCCCCGATAAATCTCTGCCGCTTTGCTTCCGGCAGCTCCAGAATCTCCGTTTTCAAGGTTTTGATGTCAAATTCCCGCAAATCCAGGGGCGGCAAATCCGGTTCGGGAAAATAGCGGTAGTCGTGGGCTTCTTCCTTGCTCCGCTGGCTCTCGGTTGTGCCTTTATCACTGTTCCATCCCCGCGTTTCCTGACTCACTTTTTTGCCGCTCTCAAGTAGTTTCTCCTGCCTTTTAAGCTCACAAGCAATGGCGTCATGAACCACCTTGAAGGAATTGATGTTTTTGAGCTCCACTTTCGTTCCTAGCTCGCCGGCTTTGCCCACGCTTACGTTTGCTTCAATCCGCATATGCCCTTTTTCCATGTCGGCGTCGGAGATCCCGAGATAACGGAGAATCAAACGCAGTTCGCGGGCGAAAGCAACCGCTTCCTCCGCGTTTTTGATGTCGGGTTCGGTCACAAGCTCCATCAAAGGCACGCCCGCTCGATTGAAATCGACGAGGGATAAGTCGTCCTCATGAAGCAATCGGCCGGTATCTTCTTCCAAGTGAATCCGTCGGAGACGGACATCATTTAACGTGCCGCCTTCCACGAGCGGATGCTCATACTGCGAGATTTGGTAGCCTTTGGGCAAATCCGGATAAAAATAGCTTTTCCGGTCAAAGTGGGAATGCTCGGCAATTTTCCCGCCCAAAGCCAAACCCAGTTTGATAACCGAAAGAATCGCTTCCTTGTTGGCGACGGGTAAAGTGCCAGGATGGCCCAAACAAATCGGACAGACGTTTTTGTTCGGGTGTTTTTCATCCGGCTCATTCGGGCAGGAACAGAACATTTTGGTTTTTGTCTTCAATTCAACGTGAATTTCCAAGCCAATGGTCGGGATATACATTAGTTTTAATACTACAATAAAGGCCTATTTTTGAGAATTAAACCTTGACTATGACCTTTGAGAGAACGATAATACGGACGGCACTCTACTAGAACAACAACCGATTATCTCCTTAAGGAGATTGCGATATGGTCAACGTTTCCCTGATGGTGACGGCCTCCATGGACAGTTTCATCGGAGGGCGGAACGGCGAAAGCACTTCTGAGATGGCAATTGGCCTGCATCCCCTCTACAATCTCACCCGGCACAAAGTCGTTATCGTGGGTCGCAATACCTACGAAGCCACTCTGCGGAATGGCCGCGGCCGCGTGTTCAACAATCGCACCGTGGTGGTGCTCTCCCGGAACCCTCATTACGAAGCTCCCGACCGCCTCACTGCTGGGAGCATTGACGAGGCAATCACGCTCGCCGAAGCAAGGGGAAAAACCGATGTGTTTGTCATCGGCGGCACCGAAGTCATTCACCAAACTGTAGGGCGGGCAACCCAGATTCACCTTGCCGTCATCGGAGCGTTCCTACAGAGGAGCAACGCTCGCCCCTTCGTTTTCCCGAATGACGCTTGGGTTTGGGTAAGGCGGGAGCCGAAAAACAAGGACCGGGCCCGCTGCCTCTTCACTCTGAAAAAGAAAGGGGCGTTGCAACGGGCGTTGCAACGAGCATAGCCGACCAGAAAGTCGGCCAGGACAGCATTAGTTGCTGTCCTGTTTTCATTTCAAAAATCTAAACTTGAGTTTCTCTTTCGTTTGTAGCGACTCTTCCTCCCTGCCACTGCCCTCTGTACATGTTTCCCTTGCCTTTCACTTCAAAAAACATGATGTGCAAAACGCGAGAACCCATCTCCATTTCAAATTTGGCGTCTCTAAAATTGTAAATTCCCAAATAGAGCTCGCCGCTGTAACCAGGAGCGACCTGGCCTCCAAAAATGTAGATTCCCGAACGGAACAAGGTGGAACGGGGCGTCATGATGGCCAAGAGACTCTCCGGCAGATTCACTTTCTCCACGGTTCTCATAAGGTAATAGGTGTGTGGCTGAAGCGCCACTGTTTTTGTTTCCCCCTCTTTATACTCGGCGATTAGCTTCACCTCCGGCGTCTCGCGCTTCTCCACGCCCAAAAAGCCGCCCCCGGACATCTCATAGAGCCCGCCTATCCGCAAGTCAAAACCCGCCCCCTCGGGATTCTCCAGCTCGCGCTTGGAAAGTCCCTCCACTAGATTATTTTCCTTAACCAGTCTATGAAGTTCTTCAATTCCCAATACCATGGCTAATTTATTATACTGTACTCCATTAAAACGGTTTCCTCGCCAAGTTTTTCCACCGATTCCAACTTAAGTTTTTTCTCAAACGCCTTACTGAAGAGATTTACTCCCTGTCCGAAGACGAGCGGGGACACCGTCAAATAGAGTTTTTGAACCATACCGGAGGCCATAAACATCGTATAAATGGAGGAGCCCCCCATAATTGCAGCTTCGCTGTAACCTCGTGCTTCTAAGTTTTTAAAGAGTTCGGCCGGCCCTTCAGCTGTCACTTCAACGCCGGGATAATTTCCTCCTTGCCGAGAATAAACAATATTTAACCTGTCCTTGAGCGGCCTCCCGATGGTTTCGTAGGTCGTCCGACCCATAATAACCACCCCCGCCTTCTTCGTCATTTCCGCAAAAAATTTCTTGTCCTCTTTGCTCGTCCAAAAAGCCGGATGGCGGGCATCCTTGGCGATAAATCCGTCGGCGGTCAAAGCCGCAATAATGAACGCTTTCAATGTGTGATATACTATCACAGAATCCGGAACATGAATAATTCCCAACACCCTGAATATCAATATTTGAACCTTCTCCAAGAAATCCTGGACAAAGGCATAAAGCAGGTTGATAAGGGCACGGGCGTCTCCACTTACAGCGTCTTCGGTCGGCAAATCCGTTTTGACATGAAAGACGGTTTCCCGCTCCTTACGACGAAAAAAGTGTATTGGAAAGGCGTGCTCCACGAACTTTACTGGTTCTATTCCGGAGGAACCAACATTAAATATCTCGTTGATAATGGTGTCCACATCTGGGACGACTACCCCTATAAAATTTATCGGGAGCTCGTTGAACGAAGGGAAGCGGAGGATATGACAAAAGAAGATTTCATTGACCGCATCGGGAAAGACGCCGACTTCGCTAAAGTGCACGGCGAGCTCCCGCGCATCTACGGCGAAATGTGGCGGCGCTGGCCCGCCAAAGACGGTCGCGAAATTGACCAGCTCGCCTGGGTGGTGAGCGAAATCAAAAAAGATCCCGATTGTCACAACGCGATAGTAAACTCGTGGAATCCGGAATATCTCTACGCGATGGCTCGTCCGGAAGAGGCGTCCCGATTCCCCATCTGCCACAACATGTACCAGCTAAACGTCAAAGACGGCCGGCTTTGCCTCCAACTCTATCAGCGAACCGCCGATATCTTCCTCGGAGTTCCTTTTAATATTGCAAGCTACGCCCTTCTCCTCCACGTCCTCGCGAAAGTGACAAATCTTGAACCCGGCGAATTCACCCATACCTTCGGCGACGTTCACATCTACGAAAACCACCTGGAACAAGCACGCGAGCAACTCACGCGGGAACCAAAAACCTTCCCTACGATTAAGATTGCGGACGCCGTCAAAAACCTTGACGACTTCCGCCCCGAGCACGTAACCCTCGAAAGGTATGATCCCCATCCGCCCATCAAAGGCGAACTGACGGTGGCCGGCGGTTACAACAAAAAACTCCACGCGAGCCTTTAGCCCCGTAATTCCTCGTCAACTTTGGTTGCCTGCGGTCCTTCTTGGGAAAGGTACTTGCTGTCTTTTCCTTTACCGTAAGGAACTTCCGAAGGCGAAGAAAGCATCTCAAAAGTAAGGGCGCAAATTCTCATACCGGAATAAAGAACCACCGGCATGATGCCGAGATTGCCCAATTCCATTACCGCTTTCCCCTTCCAGCCGGGGTCAAAACGCGCGGCTGTTGAATGAACCACTACTCCCAATCTCCCCAAAGAACTCCTTCCGTCAAGTCGGCCCATAATGTCGTCCGGAAGCTCAAAGGATTCCTTGGTGACGGCGAGCACGAAACCTTTGGGCTGGAGAACGAAAGCGCCGCCTTCCTTATCCACCCGAACTTCTTCCATTAGCCCTTCAAAGTTGACGTTCTGCTTCAAATCCAAATAGGGGTACTGGGAGGATTTGAAAATTTTGAAAATTTCCCCGAGATGGAGGTCGAGCGAACAAGAACCCAGCTGTTTTTCAAAATCGGGTGCGGGAGAGATGTTTATTTTCCCTTCCTGAATGTATTTTTTTATGTCCTTGTCGGAAAGAACCATATTACTCTTTACTCTACCACAATCCCCATCTGCCTTGCTGTTCCTTCAATTATCTTCTCGGCGGCTTCCAAGGAATTGGCGTTCAAATCCACCATCTTCTTCTCAGCGATTTCGCGGATTTGCGCCCTGGTCACCTTACCCACCTTGGTCTTGTGGGGCTCGGCTGAACCCTTTTCGATGCCGGCGGCTTTCTCTAAAAGCGCCGAAGCGGGCGGGGTTTTCAGTTTGAAGTCAAAACTCCGGTCTTCGTAAATCGTGATCTCCGCCGGAATGATGTCACCAGCCATTGCTTTGGTCGCCTCATTAAACTGCTGACAGAAAAGCCCGATGTTTACGCCATGCGGCCCCAGGGCGGTGCCCACGGGCGGGGCGGGATTGGCCGCTCCGGCTGGCAGTTGCAATTTAATTGTTGTTTTGATTGGTTTCATAAGCTTCACTAATATACAAATTTTTACGACTTCGCTAAACCCGTAACTAGTCTAGAATGTCTCTCAAAAGTTCTTTTGCTTGTTCGGCTTCCGCTTGTGACGCCTCCCCTTTTTCTATCGTCTCCCAATCTTTTTGCAATGCCTCCTCTACCTGCTCTTGTTCTTCAGAAAAAGATTTAGCTAAATCCCCAAATTTTCCCCAAAAAAGTCCAGCGTCGCTCATCGGCATTTGTTTGCCATCAATATCAACATACACAGTAAATCCTTTTTCTGGTCTACTTCCGGAAACTCTCAGATTTTTTATTTTTCCGCGTATAAACTGCCATTCTTTGTCTTCCCCTCCATCGTGAGTCTTATCAAGTGTCAAAAATGTTTCTTCTAAGACTTCAGGAGGAATACCCTCTCTCTGAGCTATCTCCAATCTTTCTGCATAATATCTCTCTCTAATTTTCGAAAGTTCTTGTTGCACTCTCTCCATTGAGCTTTCAGCTTTTTGCATTTCTTCTGGTATTGGTTCGTATCTTTCTTTTCCCATAAAATTATTTCTTTTCAGCCTTTATTATATCTTCTGAACCTGTAATGTGTCTAATTCCACCACGGTGTCGCGGCCGAATATCGGCACAAGCACTTTCACCTTTCCTCGTTCCTCGTCGATCTCGGCGATCTTGGCGTCATGCTCCTTAAAAGGCCCGTCAATGATTTTTACCGTTTCGTTCACCTTCAAGTCAAGCTTGAAGCGCGGTTCGGCCTCCCCCATCCGTGTCATCAGTTCGTCCACCTCTTCCTTGGAAAGCGGCGTGGGTTTGGCGGCGCTCGCCCCCACAAATCCCGTGACGCGCGGGGTGTTGCGCACCACGTACCAAGAATCATTGTCCAGAATCATATCCACAAGCACGTAGCCGGGGTAGATTTTTTCCTCCACCTTATGCCGCTTGCCGCTTTTCACTTTGATTTTCACCTCTTTCGGAACGATGACGCTGAAAATCTTGTCGGTCATGGCGAGCGACTCTATGCGCTGCTTCAAGTAGCGGGAGACGGCGTCCTCGTAGCCGGCGTAAGTGTGAATCGCGTACCAATGTCTGTTCTTGTCGGTCATGTTATAAAATCAAATTTTCCAGTCCCTTCAAGAAGGCGAAATCCAAAAACCCGAGAAAAGCAGCCAAAATAATGGAGAAAACGACCACGAAAATCGTGTAGCGGGTCGTTTCAGCGCGGCTCGGCCAATTGACGCGCTTGAACTCGCGCCGGGACTCCTCAAAAAAGTTTTTAATCCTGCCTATCATGGTCGTCTTATTCTGCAAAATTATGCTGCTATACGTCAAGGTTCCTGACAGAAGTGGCGTGGGCCTGAATGAAGTTCTTCCGCGGCCCGACCTCTTCGCCCATCAGAATGTCAAAAAGCTTGTCGGCCGCGACGGCGTCCTCCACCCCCACTTTTTTCAAGAGGCGCGTCGCGGGATCCATCGTCGTTTCCCAAAGCTGGGACGGATTCATCTCGCCCAAACCCTTGTAGCGCTGGACGCCGACCGACTCACCGCCCATGGTTTTCAGGATGGCATCGCGTTCCTTGTCGCTGTAAGCGTAATGGAACTCTTTCCCCTTCTGGAGACGGTAGAGCGGCGGCTGGGCAATGTAGAGATGGCCGCTCTCAATAAGCTGCGGGAAATAGCGGTAGAAAAGCGTGAGAAGAAGGGTTCGGATGTGGGCGCCGTCGACGTCCGCATCGGTCATCAGGATTATTTTGTGGTAGCGCAATTTGGCAATGTCAAAGTTATCGGAAATGGCGGTGCCCAAGGCAATCACAAGCGATCTGATTTCCTTGTTTAAGAGCATCTTATCAATCCGCGATTTCTCCACGTTCAGGATTTTGCCGCGGAGCGGTAAGATCGCCTGAATCCGCCGGTCGCGCCCGGACTTGGCCGACCCGCCCGCCGAATCGCCCTCGACGATGAAAATTTCCGATTCCTCCGGATGTTTTGAAGAGCAATCGGCAAGCTTGCCGGGAAGCGTGAGCCCCTCAAAAGCGCCCTTGCGCAAAACGGTGTCTTTGGCGGCTTTAGCGGCGATCCGGGCTTTGGCTGCGAGAAGATTCTTCTCAATGATGCGCCGGGAATCCGTCCCGCTTCTTTCCAAATAATCCTTCAGCGTTTCCGAAACGACCGCCTCAACCGCCGTCCGCGCCTCGGGGTTGCCGAGCCGGGCCTTGGTCTGTCCCTCAAACTGGAGCTTGCTGTTTATAATTTTCACCGATATCGCGGCAATAAGGCCTTCCCGGACATCGTCGCCGGTCAAATTTTCCTCCGCTTCCTTCAAATACCCCTCACTCCGGGCGTAGTCGTTCAAAGAACGCGTGAGCGCCGACCGGAAACCGGTCAAATGCATGCCGCCGTCGGCGGTAAAAATATTGTTCGCAAAACTCATCTCCTTGCTCTCCGTATCGTCCGAATAAACGAAGGAAACCTCGACGTCGACGTTCTCCTGATTCTTATGGGTGTAGAAAAAATTGTCCTGGATCAGATTTGATTCGCCGGCCAGGTATTTCACGTAGGAATTCAAACCTCCCTGGAAACAAAAACCGTAATAGACCGGTTTTTCGCCCCGCTCATCAATAATCTCAATTCTTACGCCCTTAGTGAGATAGGCCTGCTGGCGCAGGTGGTCGACAATTCTTTTGAAATCAAAATCTATCTTTTGGAAAATTTCCGGGTCGGCGTCATAAATGACTTTCGTGCCGTTCTTCTTGCAACTTCCCTCTTTTTTGACTTTGGTCTTCGGCTTGCCGTATTCGTACTCCTGGCTGTAAAGGCCGCCTTCGCGGCAGACCTCAACCCGCAGCCATTTTGATAAAGCGTTCACGACCGAGACACCGACGCCGTGCAAGCCGCCGGCCACTTTGTAGGACTCACCGCCGAATTTCGCGCCGGCATGAAGCGTGGTCATAACCGTTTCAAGCGCCGATTTTTTGGTCTGCTTGTGAACATCAACCGGAATGCCGCGGCCGTCGTCGGTTACGGCAATGCGGTTGTCCTTCAGGATTTCCACCTTGATGTTTTTGGCAAAACCGGCCATCACCTCATCGATGGAGTTATCAACCACCTCCCAAACCAAGTGATGGAGACCGTCGGTGCCGGTTGAGCCGACGTACATTCCCGGCCGCTTCCGGACCGGTTCCAGGCCTTCCAAAACGTAAATATCCTCAGCGGTATAGGAGTTATTTTTAGGGGTTTCGGACATAAAAAGCCCCTCTTACGGGCTCTTTAATTTTACCATATTTAGGGCCAAAAACAAGCGTAAAATCTGAGCAAAAACGGCCCAGAGGCCTTTCTATTTGTGCAGTATTCTTGAATTAGTCCGAACGCATTTCGCCGCCTGCGGCGGCGAGGAAATCCCCCCGTGAAAATTCGGAAAGGCGGCGGAGCCGCACCGCTGACAATTTCAAGTTTTTCTTTGGCGGCAATTCATATTAAATCAGAATAAAGGTCGAAGTACAATTATTAAAATTATAACTTTCCACCAACTAAAGCCAGATATTATAAGTAACGAGATTGCTATGGCGAGAACAATAATACGAAGTGCGAGAACGGTTTGGGGATTGTTTTCTTTCCACCTACCCCACCACATGTGCGGATGGTCATCAATATGACAATTTTTACAAAGAGTAATCAGGTTGCTCATGTCGTTAGAGCCACCCGCAGACAACGGAGTTTGGTGGTGGGCGTGGAGTTGGATATTTCTAGCACCGCACTGCTGACATTGCCATCCGTCTCTGCGATAAACCGCTTTTCTCAATTCGTCCCAATTTTCCGGATAGTCTTCTCGGGGAAATAAAAATCGGCGATATGGAAACATTATTTATTCACAACAAGACAACCAGCCATTTTATCGTGAAGCCCCTGTTTTCTTGCAGTAAAAGCAATCATGAGAAATCCTATGCCGAGGATAAACCCGGAAAGTATCTGCCCAAAGTAGCGACCCGATGCCTTTCCGAAAGATACACGCTTGCCAGACAAATCAGTAACTATTATTCCAAGAGCCATTTTGCCAAGAGTCGCTTGTTTAGAAGAACTTTCCATAACTGCTTGGTAAATCCAAACAAGCAAAAAACTCAAAATGAAACTAAGAATATAATCTTCGGCAAATCCAGCGAACTCGGCTTTACCAGTGAGAACATCGTAGGGAACTCCGAATATAAAACCAATAATAAAGCCACCGATAGACACGATAAACATATCTATGATAAAAGCGGCAAATCTTTTCCAAAAGCCAGCATAACTGAAAGTTGTATTTTCTGTTTCCATATGATTAAAAATTTTTCTTTCCCCCAAACGAAACCGCCAATTCGTTTCTTGCTTGCAAATTCCTTACTGGTGCCCAGGGCGGGATTTGAACCCGCAAGCCTTGCGGCATGCGCCCCTCGAACGCACGCGTATTCCAGTTCCGCCACCTGGGCATTATAGCTTCGCTCCCATTATAGCCAAAGCTTTTTCAATCTTCAAACGTTTGCGAGAAAGGCAAATTACTTTATGAGAATAATAAACTTTTTTCAGTAATTTTAATGATTCTCTTTTAGCGTATTTAAGATTATAAGTGGATTGGGTTTTACTCTTGGTTATGTGCCCCTTTATAGGCAACGTTTCATTAATTTTTTTTCTCAACCACTGAATATGACCTTTGCTGGCCGAAATGAAAACCGTGTAAAACATAAAACTCGACCTCCAGCGCGGATCCCAATAAGAATAAAAAGTACCGTCGCCGTCAAAATGACCTCGGAGAAAATCAAAGAAATACTTATCCGGAATATCCAATCTCCCTATGGTTTTCGACTTGTTGGGTGAAAAACCGATGTTTAATAAAAATTTATAAAAATTGACATCTCCGAACTGAACCCGGGCTGTTCTTTCTCCGCTCAACCCGGAAGTTTTATAACCAATTTCCACCTTGATCCTAAGACATTTCATAAAATTCAAAAGCTGTTCTTTATCTTGAGAAGTGAGATCAAGGTGCCGGCCATCCGAAGAAAGATTCCCATCGGTAGCCAAAAGCCCGAGGGCATAAGCAAATTCCGGCGACCATCTGATTTCCACCTTTCTTTTCGGCTTCGGTCCCCTTTTCCCCATTTTTCTTATTATATCATACCTCAAGTTTATAGCGTATACCAAATATAATGAAATAAAAAAGACTGTGGGGATCGGAATCTAATGAAATCTAAATCTTTAGTTTCTCCGCCACTCTCTTAGGCGAAAGCTTCCTCAAAAAATAAAGCTTGGCGCGGCTTACTTTTTTCGGGCTGGAAATAACCTCCACTTTCGCGATAACCGGCGAATGAACGGGATAAACTTTCTCAACGCCCACTTCCTGCAAAATGGCCCGGACGGTGAAAGTCGCGCCCGCCTCATCCCCATGCTTGCGCGCCAAAACGATGCCTTCAAAAGCGCTTTGCCGCTCCTTATCCCCTTCTTTAATACGTTCCCAAACTCTCACCCGCGCGCCGGGCCTAATTTTTTCTAAAACTTCAGTTGGAATCATTATGGAGTAATGATAATTTCTTGGATAAAAAAGTCAAATTCTAACTATTTTCTTATTCGCGCGAATAAGAAAATAGTTATTAAAGAGCTGAAAGAGTTTCTTCAAGTTCCCGGGGTAACCCCGCTTCTAACCTGAGACGGGCACCTTCCTGGTTCACGAATTCTAATGAGTTGGCGTGTAAAAATTGCCGTTTCATGCCCAAGGAATTATTCTTCGGACCATAAAGTATATCCCCCACAACCGGATGATAAATGCTCGCCAAATGAACCCGCAATTGGTGAGTCCGACCGGTTTTAGGAATAAGTTCGACCAAAGTGAAAAATTCGCCGCTTTTTTCAAAGTTTTTCAGGACTCTGTATTCCGTTACCGCTTCCTTAACCATCTTCATGTTCTTGGCCCGCACACTTCTTTTTACCGTCCCGGGTTTCAGTCCTATCGGCACGTTAATCACGCCGTTTCCTTCAAGTTTGCCGTGCACAAGGGCAACATATTTTTTGATAATTTTGTGCTCTTGAAAAAGGCCTTTCAGATACTTGAAGCTATTTTGGTTTCGGGCAACGACGAGAACTCCGGAAGTTTCTTTGTCTAATCGGTGAACCAGCCCTGGCCGGACCCCCGGCGCATCCCCGACGCTTTTCACTTCCGGGTAACGGTTAACCAGCCAATCCGCTACCGTTTCTTCCTGCTCGTTTTTTGCGGTTTTGTGAACCAAAACGCCGGCCGGTTTTGAAAGACCAATAAAATTCTCATCCTCGTAAATAACGGAAACCATAAAATAGTGGGTGACGCAGGAATCGAACCTGCGACCTCTGTCTTATCAGGACAGCGTTCTACCACTGAACTAGTCACCCGGTGATTACTTAGTCAAATCTAGCTTTTCGAAACCCTGAATGTCAAATCGTGGCACCGGCGGCGGCGAAATCTGTTGTCCGGAAACGTCATTAAACTCCGAAATAAGAAAGGTGAAACTGTAAATAACGAAAAGCGCGACCACAACGAGCATCACGAAAGCGAGGGCGATGAAGGTGAATTGCTTACTGCCGCCGCGGGATGGTTTTTTATTCTTTAATTTTGAAAGAAATCCTAAATTGATTTTCATTTTATTGTCTAAAATAAACACTGCCGCTCAAGTTCATTCTCATCATTGATTCTTCCCGGAAAATAGAAACGCTCTCCACTTGGACAAGATAACGGAAATTTTGGATATTTTTCAGGAACTCCAGAAGCTTATTTAGAGTGCCGCCCAGTTTCAAGCCGAACTTCACCGAACCCAGGGCGCCGGCAGCTGGCGGATTCTCCCCCAAAAATGTGAAGCCGTATTCCAATCCCGATGCCGAAGCAATCGTCTGGAAATCTTTGGAAAGGTCTATAAGCTCGTCTTTCTGGGGAATGATGTTGTGCAAAACGTTCAAATAGGCCTCGGCCTTGCTCGTGTAATCGGCCCGCAACGTTGCAAGCGATTGGAGAGCCACCGTTCTCAACGCAAGCTCTTCCCTTGCCGCCACGATTTTTTGGGTGAGGTTTTTGATGTTAAAACCGAAAAAAATGAGACCTGCAACCAAAACGCCCACAATCCCCAAAGCAATGGAAACTTGCACCGTTATCCGCTTTTGCGCAGGAGTCATTGTATTAATTTTATCACAACTCTATCACAATGAGGCCGTATTTTTTTAATTTTCTCCGAATACTTGGGGAAAACCGCCGTAAAGCGTCTGCCCCCAGTCAAATATTAATACCTTTGTCAATTTTATGCCCAGCCACTTCCTATTTCAATCCCCGGTGGTATACTTAAGTATACCACCCATGCCGAGAACTAATAGGAAAAATTTTAGCGAGGGATTGAGAAAGGAGATTTGGAAAATTTTCTGGGCCGAGGTTGAAAAATCCAAGAAATCCGGCCCGGCGGATTTTCTTTCAAAATTCCTAACCGAAGAAGAAAAAGTCATTTTGGAAAAAAGATTGGCTGCTCTTTATTTCCTGAAGCAGGGTGAAAGCTTGAGAGAAACTAGCAAGAAAGCTGACGTCGCGAGAAAAACCGTGATTTTCATCAAGCGCGGCCTGAAAAAACTCAATTATAAAAAGAAAATTTACTCAAAATTTCCTAAAAGGAATAAATTTCAAAAATACCCCGCTTCCTACGGCCGAGGCCGCTGGAGTTCCCTGCACTCCTAGCTAATAAGGCTCTGGAAACGAAAAGCAGTAACAATAAGCTGGGTTAAAAACCTAAAAAACTTCAGTAAAAATCAAAAAACCAAGGTGGTATACATATGTATACCACCTTGGTTTTAGTCACTAAATTCTTAGTTGCTGAATTTTTAGTTATTAACCGATGTAACGGAACCGCGGTAATTTTTGGCCGTTTACTTCCACTTCTTCCGTGAACATTTTGAGCGGCCGGACCCAATAATAAGGTTCTCCGGCGCACTTGCCGGTGGTGTGTTTGTATATGACAAACCCCTCCAGAGTTTCACTGTGAAACGCATTGCCAAAAACCTCAACTATATCTCCTTTGAAATGCTCGTATTTGCCTAATTTGATCTGTTCCATGATTATTTAAACCTCTGCCACTCCGATTTTACGCCTTTTCTTTTATTTTCCACCATCACCAATTCATCATAAATTCCGTCAATGAGTTTATAATTTTTAGCTTCGTCCAAGCTCACCCAGGCGAAACTATCCGTTTCTCCTTCTTGTAAAACAACTTCCCTTGACTCGTAATCGGCCATACATGAGATTACGAGCGAAGGATTTTTGTCTTCGTGAACTCTCGCCAGACTCGTCACGTATTCAATGTTCTTGATTTCCAATCCGACTTCGTCGCGAACCTCTTTTCTCAATACTTTCTCAAGCACGTTATACCAATAATGTTCGGTTTCTTTAGGCAGATGGACGTAGTCGTCCGTTTCCAGCTTCCCGCCCGGCACCGTCCACATGCCGGGGAAACGTTTCTCCTGCATGGAGCGCTGGGTAATCAAATATTTACCGTCTTTCACGATAATGGCGGTGATCACTACTTCGTGGAGCTTCTGATTTTCCATACTCCCTTCAAAATCAATCAATAAGCAGGATTGTTTCTTTGGGATTAACCTCGGCAAACCCGCCGCCGACCTCATAAACGCTGCTTGTCTCGTCAAAACCGCTGCCCTTTCTTATTCTTATCTTTCCATTGGCTATTGAGGTGATGAGCGGGACATGGTTCTCTAGAACGCTGATTTCCCCGTCCGCGGTGGGCAAGGACAGTACGTCGGCCTCGCCTTCATAAATTGTCTTCTTCAAAGAGTAGATGAAAACTTTCATGCCTTTATTTCACGTCGTCAATGCTCCCGACCATATAAAACGCCTGTTCCGGCTTTCCGTCATGTTTGCCTTCGATTATTTCTCTGAAACACCGGACGGTCTCCTTAATCGGCACATAAACGCCTTTGCGGCCGGTGAAAACTTCGGCCACTTGGAAGGGCTGCGACAGAAATTTTTGGATTTTGCGGGCACGCCCAACCAAGAGCTTATCATCGTCGGAAAGTTCCTCAACACCCAAAATAGCGATTATGTCCTGAAGGTCCTTATAGCGCTGCAAAATTCTCTGAACCTCGCGCGCGACTTCATAATGTTCTTCTCCGACAATCGACGGTTCAAGCGCCGTTGAGGTTGAGTCGAGTGGGTCAACGGCCGGATAAATACCCAGTTCAGTTAGGTTCCTCGCCAAAACGATTGTCGAATCAAGATGGGAAAAAGTCGTCGCGGGAGCCGGATCGGTGATGTCGTCGGCCGGCACATAAATCGCCTGAACCGATGTAACGGACCCTTTTTTAGTGGAAGTGATGCGTTCCTGAAGTTCGCCCATTTCGGTCGCAAGGGTCGGCTGGTAACCGACGGCGGAGGGCATCCGACCTAAGGTGGCCGAAACCTCGCTCCCGGCCTGGGTGAAACGGAAAATATTATCAATAAAAAGCAGAATGTCCTTACCCTTCTTATCCCGGAAATATTCAGCCATCGTGAGCCCCGCGAGCGCGACGCGCAGGCGCGCTCCCGGCACTTCGTTCATCTGGCCGAAAACGAGAGCCGTTTGCGGCAAAACGCCGGAGTGTTTCATCTCGTTGTACAAATCGTTGCCTTCGCGGGTCCGCTCGCCCACTCCCGCAAAAACCGAGTAGCCCTTATGGACGGCGGCGACGTTTCTGATGAGTTCCTGAAGCAAAACGGTTTTGCCGACGCCGGCACCTCCGAACAAGCCGACCTTGCCGCCTTTAACGAAAGGCGCAACGAGGTCAATGACTTTAATGCCGGTTTCAAAAACTTGTTTTTCCGTGGATTGTTCCACGAATTCGGGAGCTTTTCGGTGAATCGGCCAATATTCCTTTATACCCTCAAGCGGCGCTCCTTCATCAACCACTTCGCCCAGCAGATTGAAAAGCCTTCCCAGCGTCTTCTCGCCTACCGGTACGGAAATCGGCCCTCCCATATCAGTCACTTCCATGCCGCGGCGCAAGCCCTCGGTGGGCGTAACCGCGACGGCTCTCACTTTGCCGCCGCCAAGATGATAGGCAACCTCAAAAACGCTTCTCTTCCCGCCCCCCTTGATTTCCAAGGCGTTATGGATTTCCGGCAATTCCCTTTCGAATTCAATATCCACCACCGGTCCGATAATTTGTAAGATTTTTCCCGTGTTCATGTTTGCATTATTGGAGCGCGGAGACGCCCGCCGTTATTTCCGTAAGCTCCTTGGTTATTTGCGCTTGTCGGGCCTTGTTGTAGGAGAGCGTAAGCGCACTTATCAGGTCTTCTGCGTTATCTCCGGCGTTCTTCATCGCCACCATCCGTGCCGAATGCTCCGAAGCGTTCGCTTCCAGGATGACGTGGTACACCTGAATCTCAAGAAACATCGGCAGGAGCCTGTTTAAAACAGCCTCCGGCGACGGCTCGAAAAGATATTCGCCAAAACCCGTTCCGCTCCCGCCTAAAACTTTCGGCGCTCCCGCGTATTTCCCCCGTCTCGGAATGATTTCGTCAATCCTTTTTTTGATGCTCTCAGCCGAAAAGGGCAAGATTTTATCCACCACAACCTCTTGTTTCATGACCGACAAAAAATTCGTATAAACCGCGTAGATTTCGTCGTATCTCCCGCTTTCATAAACCTCTCCAAGAAGGTCGGCCAAGAACTTCGTTTCTTCTGTCGCGCCGAAATCACCGGCACCCGTGATTTCCTTGTAAAGCTTGAAATTTCTTTTCTTTAGGAAATCGGCGCCTTTCTTGCCAACGGCGATGAATTCCACCGGAACTTTGAAATTGCCCACCAAATCCACGGCCTTGCGCAGAACGTTGCCGTTGAAAGCGCCGCACAGGCCTTTATCGGAGGTGACGGTGAGCAAACAGATTTTCCTCACTTCCCTTTTTTCCAGGAGCGGGGAGAAAAAATCGGCCTGCGTTACTTTGCCGCTTAAATTCGAGAGAATCTCCAAGGCGGCGAGGGCATAAGGCCTTGAACGCAGAGCCACTTCCTGACTCTTCCGCATCTTCACAGCCGAAACCGCCTCCATCGCCTTCGTAATTTGGGAGATGTTTTTGGTCGAACGGATTCTTTTTTTGATGACTCGGGATGAGGACATATTTTTATGTATATAGTTTAGATTTTTCCGAAATAATTCCGGCTGAAATCTTCCGCCGCGGATTTCAATTTTTCTTCAAGACCGTCCGCAAGGTCGGCCGTCTCCCGGATTTTGTCCAAAATGCCGCTGTGCCGCTCATGCAGGAATTTCAGGAACCCCTTTTCAAAATCCCGAATTTCCTCCACCGCTACGCCGTCCAAGAAACCGTTCACGGCAGCATATAGCGAAGCGACCTGGTTCTCGAAAGGCATCGGCTGATATTGCGGCTGTTTCAAGAGCTCGGTAAGCCGCCGTCCCCGTTCTATCTGACGCTTGGTGGCCTCGTCCAAATCCTGGCCGAATTGAACGAAAGCGGCCAGTTCGCGATACTGGGCCAGTTCCAGTCTTAACCGGCCGGCGACTTTCTTCATCGCCTTGGTCTGCGCCGCCGAACCAACGCGGGAAACCGAGAGGCCGACGTTCAAGGCCGGCCGCACTCCCTGATAAAAAAGTTCCGGCTCAAGATAAATCTGGCCGTCGGTGATCGAAATGACGTTGGTGGGAATATAGGCCGAAATATCGGCGAGCTGGGTTTCTATTATGGGTAGGGCCGTAAGCGAGCCGCCGCCGTGCGCTTTGCTCATTTTCGCCGCCCGCTCCAAAAGTCTTGAATGAAGATAAAAAATATCGCCCGGGTAAGCTTCTCTTCCCGGCGGACGTTTGAGAAGCAGGGAAATTTCCCGGTAGGCCCAAGCGTGCTTTGTCAAATCATCGTAGATTACCAGCGCGTCTTTTCCCTGGTCCATGAAATACTCGCCGATGGCGCACCCGGCGTAGGGGGCCAAAAACTGCAAAGCCACGCCCGAGGAAGCGCCGGTCAAAACCACAATGGAGTAATCCATGGCGCCCGCTTTTTTCAAATCCTGGACGAGTTTCGCAACTTTTGACTCCTTCTGGCCGACCGCCACATAAATGCAGACGGGAGTTTTGTGGCGAACGTCTTTTCCCTGATTGATGATGGTGTCAACGACAAGTGCCGTCTTCCCGATTTGCCGGTCGCCGATAATGAGCTCCCGCTGGCCCCGGCCGATGGGAATCAGGGCGTCAATGGCTTTGACGCCGGTATGAATCGGCGTGTTCACTGATTCCCTGGTAATCACGCCGGGGGCGATTTTCTCAATGGGATAGTTCTTTGCTTTTTCAAAATTAATCGCCGGCCCGCCGTCCAAGGGTTCACCCAAAGGATTTATCACGCGCCCCAAAAGGCCCTCGGAGACCGGAATGGAAAGCAGCTTGTTGGTTGATTTCACAACCTGACCTTCTTTAATGAGTGTTGCATCACCCAGCACGATCGCGCTCACGGAATCCTCAAGGAGATTCAAGGCCAAACCCCGGACTTTCTTGTCGCCGGCTTCAAACTCCAGTATTTCCGAGTACATCACGTTCGATAAACCCCTGATTTCCGCAACGCCATCGCCAACTTTAAAAACCTCTCCGACGTTTTCCACCCGAAGTTCCCGCTTCACTCCCAGAATATCCTTTTTTAAATCCTGTAAAATCTTGTCTTTATCCATTGGGCATTAATGATTCTTTTAGACGGCGAAGTCTGCCGTGAAGAGTGTTATCAACCATTTCATCGCCGATTTTGATTTTGACGCCGCCGATCAGCCCCAGGTCTTTTTTGAAAACGCTATCCCCCTTGATTTTTTGGTTTAAAGATTTCCCAACCCCTTCATCGGCGGCGCTCACTTCAACCCGCCGTATTCCGCTCTCTTCGTAGTAAATTTTTTCAAACTCCTTCATGATTTCCTCGCTTTTGGACAAATCGTTGTTTTTAAGAAGCGTGTTCGCAAAACCCTTGAGAATGAGGGGCATCTTTTTGGGAGATTCCGCGGCCAACTCGTATAAAGCGCGGGCGTATTGTTTTGAAGAATACCTTGTCATCTTTTTGAAATAACAAATTTTAATGCATCCTCAACCATTTTCGCCTTAAGTTTCTCGTCGGCCAAGTCGCCGATTGTTCTTTCAACCGCCGCATAGACAAGGCCCGCGGTTTCGTTTTTCACCTCTTGGAATATTTTCTCGCGCTCGGCCTGGACTTTTTTGAGGGACTCGGCCATGAATTTTTCGGATTTGCCGTAGGCCTCTTTTAAAGCGTCCTCTTGAATCTTATCGGCGGCTTCCTCCGCTTTTTTTATAATCTCGCTCGACTCCCGCCTTGCCTCAACTAAAATCTTTTCTTTCAATGCCTCAATTTCAGCCATCTTTTCATCCACGCCCTTCGAACGCTCGATGGCTTCCTCTATCTTTTTCCGCCTATCGTTTAAAACCTTCAAAATGGGCTTGTAGGCGAATTTCTTGAGGACGAAAAGAAGAATCGCAAAATTAACAATCTGTGCGAGGAGAACCTTCCAATCTATGCCGAGATTGTGGAATAGCTCCGACATTAGACATTCCGTCTTTTAGACGAATTTAATGATCAGAGCTACGACCAGAGCGTAAATGGCGATGGCTTCCGCGAAAGCAATTGCCAAAATCATCGCGGTCTGGATTTTCGGCGCCGCCTCCGGGTTACGGCCAATCGCCTCCATGGCTTTTGCCGCAAGCAGGCCGATTCCCAAACCCGGGCCCAAGGCGCCCACCGCGATTGCGATAGCCGCCGCCAATGATTTCATGTCTAAACTTTCCATAATTTGTTCAAATTATTTTTATTTGTTTAGTGATGCTTCGTTGCGACCACCAGAAACATCATGGTTAACACCGCAAAAATCAACGCTTGAATGAAACCCACGAAAATCTCCAATCCGTAGAACGGCACCGGGGCGATGACTGGCACGAGAAACGTGATGATTACGAGCAGCACCTCGCCGGCAAAAACGTTCCCGAACAACCGGAAAGAGAACGAGATAATCTTAGCAAATTCGCTCACAAATTCAAGGATGCCGACGAAAAAGCCGATGGGGTTTTTGAAGTTGAAAAACTTGCCGGCGTGCTTGAAGGCGCCGAGGCCGGCCACGCCGAAAAAATGACTTAAAGTGACGGCAATCAAGGCAAGGGCGAGCGTCATGTTCAGGTCGGAATTGACCGACCGGAAAAACGGCACAAAAGTTTTCCCATCTTCATAAAAACCGATGCTCCCCACGCCGGGGATAATGCCGGCCCAATTGGCGAACAAGACGAAAATAAAAATCGTGGCGACGATCGGAAAAAACTTTTCGGCCGTTTTCCGGTCGCCGGCGATGGTCGTCATAAAGCCAAGCAGGCCGTCGATTACGAACTCCGCGGCATTTTGAATCCCGGCCGGTATGGCCTTTATCTTTCTGCCCAAGACGTATGCACCGACCATTAATGAGATGACGACCAGAAAGGACGTTAAAAGGGTGTTGGTGAGCGGAAACCCGAAAACATCCAGTATTTTCTCGGCCGACAGGGATATGTGAACACCTTCAATCATATTTTATTCATAATTTATTCGCATGTGTCTATTCGTTAAGGCTATTCGCATACTAAAATTGAGACAAAACTTTCTTCGTTTTCCGGTAAACCAGGAAACTCGTAAGCAGAACGGAAACGAAGATGCCGACGAGCAGTAAAATCGGACCCGTGCCGAAATACCTATCCAGAAATCTCCCGCCCAAAGCCATAACAACAATCGGAATAGCGATGGTGTAACCAAGCTCCCAAGCGAGAGCTAAGGGGCGGATAAAACCCTTGGAATGCGCCGAACTGGCCTTGTCCTCTTTGGAAATCATATCAATAAAGCCGACATCCCAAGTCTAAAATATGGAGCCCGGCAATTCAAGCTAAGTTTGTATTTTATATCTCCTTCTGCCGCCGAACATACTTCAGCCAAACCTTCTTAAACCACGGCATTGTTAAGGTTGAAATCATAAAAGCCACCGCCGGCACGATGGCATTCAGCCATGGCTACGATATTCTTATCGCCCAGAGATAAACAGCAATAGCTAAATAAGTAAATATTGTCAGTAAAACCCGCCTTGTCCAGCTCGTCTCCCAACCCTTATCGGCTTCCACTGCTCTATTCCTCTCCTCAATTTTTTGAATTCGTTGCTCTAAATTATTTTCCATGGCGTTTTTGCTTAATTACTTCCCTTTCTGCGGAGATTTTTCTTTAACTTTCTGTAACACCCCTAATCTCAAAAGTACGACATTCGCAACGACGTGAAGAATCACTGCCCATAAAAGCCCGTAGCTTACCATTACAAACCAGGCAATAAATCCCCCCACTAACGCGTACAACACAAACCATCTCCCAAAATACCAATGAATTGCGGCAAATAAGATAGAGCTTACTATACCAACTGTATAGAATCCGCCGTAGGCAACATAAATCTGATACGGAACAAACCGGAAAATGAATTCTTGTATAACAGGCGCCCCAACCAGCGTCCACCACGGCTCAATCTTGCTGGTAATATTTTGCCACTTTTTAATCATTGCATTTTCTATGGCATTTCATACCCACTCCCGCATTTCTTAATATCATGCGGACTTTATAATGATGCCAAATTCTTTGAGATTTTCGATTTCTAAATTTACCGAACCGTCGTTGATATCCGCCGGTTTGATAGCTAAATGGCTGAATATTTGTTTTTCGATGCCCTCAAGACAGGATACAAGCGTCTGAAACGTTCTTTCGTCACCGGTTGGTTTTCGTCCGGATGCCAAGAAACGCTTATGACCCTCCCTGATTCTACCTTTTAAAGATAAAACGCCAAATGGCCCTGTTCTTTCATCCGCGTATGTACAAATTTTCTCGGCAAGATCGTCGTTCTTATATCTCTCGCATGCCTTTCTAAATCCTATTGACCGAACTATATCACACACTCTATCCGTGACACCTATTTCTTTCGCAATCGCGTATGTGGCCTCATGTTCATCTTCTCCATACCGATCTTTAAAGTTTTTCTGAATGCCCAACCAGTAATCTTTGCCTTGCGGCTCAACTAGCTCCGGCAAAACATCAAAATTAAATTTTATTATGTTGCCCATATCATGCAGCAGGCAAGCCGATATAATTTCGGCGGTTTCCATTGTCTCCTGAAAATTTCGGCAAATTATGGAACCTACCGCCGCGACTCGATACATATGCGTCTGTAGGGCCGGGGATATATCATATTCATCGTATATTTGTTTTATACTTTTCTTTTCCATATTCTTATCCTCACGAGACCCAACCAGCTCAGCTAGTCCCATGGCGCTTTTACAACCTATAAGTATCTTCTCGCCGACGTTCAACGGACAGGATAGAAATATTTTTGCCGTTTCTGGAAAAAATAATCCTGATTTTGCCTTTGCGAACGCGAAAAATGTTTTGATACCCCTTAAGCTTTTTAACGTCTAAACCGCGCCAGTTCAAAGAAATAACTTTCTCAATCAAAGCTTCTATTATTTTTCTTTCCGCCTTGTCAAATTTAGAAAGAAGTTTTCTAAGAGCGGGCATTCAGTTTGCGGAGTTCTTTTAAGACATCTCTGGCGGCGACTCCGTTTTTGTTTATCTTAGTGAAATCAGCAACGGTTTCCCAAAGCCCCTCGTCGTCAGGGGAAGAAACTTTAAGCACCGGTTTTGAGCGGCGCACTACAATAAAGGATTTGCCCTTTTTAACCTGGGCGATGTAGTTCTCTATATTTTCTCGGAGCTCTTTCAGACCGACAATATTATTTTTCATATTTTAAAGTTTATCTTTAGATAAACTTGTTGTCAATAGCGCTGTGGATATCTTATTTCCTATGACGCTTTTACGCTTTATTCACTATCCCATGCGGAATTTCTTTTATAAATTTCCTAATGTTTCTTTCTTCGGAATTAAGATATTTTCTCCATTGAGGCAATAATCTATTTTTAATCGATTTTAGATACTTGTGTCCCACAAATGGCGGGTATTTACCACTGTTTAATTGAGTCCGCAATTCTTCATCCGTTATCAATTCAATTACCGCATGCCCTTTTTCTGAATATCCGATATATGAATGAAGAATTTCGTGCCATAAGTATATAGTTGCATAATTCGGCCAATCTTCATTGTGCCCCCACTCGATTGTGTTATTTCCTACATACCTTCCATTTTTCAAACCGGGATGAGTAATGTATACCGCAATTTTTTTATTCAATTTCAATCCCATCAATTCCTCTATTATTTTACTTGCAACAAGATAGTTACCATTCCATTGATTTTTACAGAATCTAAAATATTCCTCTGTCTGCTGACGAATTTTTTTGTACTGCTCACTCCTCTTTAATTCATTTAAGAATTTCGGCAATTGTTCTGCTGTTTTTTGTAATCCCCCCTTCACTATCTTTGTTGTTTGAAACCTTCCAATAAGTAAGTTATAGCATGGTTTGCATTTTCCCCACGCGTAATTCTGAAATGCCACAATATCTTTCTGACACTTCGTTGAAGAAAATTTACCCTTTCCCATATTTGATAGCGTGTGAACTATCAAGTAATCGTCTTCTATTTTGAAATCCAATTTTATAGCCATATTCACATTTTTCCTATCCTCACACCCCATGGCACTTTTTGAACTTTTTGCCTGAACCGCACCAGCAGGGATCGTTGCGGCCGATTTTTTTGACGTCGGCTGGCTTGGCCACTTGCGGTCTAGCTTCCATTTTAAATCTATTCGCGGCCCCTTCAAAAAACTGAAAGATTGTGTTGAACGTAAGCGACTCAAAATTGAGATTAAGCTCGGTGTAGAGCTTGTGCGCCTCGCGCCGGTATTCCACCAATGGCTCGTGCTGGCCGTAAGCGCGGATATTAACGGAGTCCCGCAACGCCTCCAGGTTTTCCAAATGCCCAATCCACAAACTGTCCAAAATCCGCGTCATGTGCTGACCAACCGCCTGCGCCCGCTCCGGTTCAATTTTTTCAGGGATCGTGTTGAGTTTTTGCCTCAACTCGGCAATTTTCCCTTCGTCTTCCCGCTTTAACGCGCCCGCTTCTATTCCTTTTTTAAACCCTTCCTCAGCGATATCCACGAAGTGCGCGAGCGTTTCAATGAGGAACGGCCGGATTTCGCCTTTCTCCCCCGCCTCCAGAATTTTCGCCCGTTTCCCGTAAACGGCGATTCGCTGTTTGTTCAATACGTCATCAAAATCCAAAAGATGCCGCCGGATGTCCAAGTTCGCGCCCTCAACGCGGGCCTGGGCTTGGTTCACCGACCGGGAAACCATTTTTGACTCAATGGGCATGTCTTCCGGGAAATTCAAAGTTTCCATCAAACTTTTGATTCTGTCGCCGCCGAAAATGCGGAGCAGGTCGTCCTCCAGCGACAAAAAGAATTGCGTGGAGCCGGGGTCGCCTTGCCGGCCGCTCCGGCCACGAAGCTGGTTGTCAATTCTCCTCGCTTCATGCCGTTCGGTACCGACGACGTGCAAACCGCCAAGTTCCTTAACTTTTTGCGCTTCTTCGGGATTGGGCGGATTACCGCCTAAAACAATGTCCACGCCCCGGCCGGCGATGTTGGTCGCGACCGTGACCGCTCCGGCCCGGCCGCCCTGGGCGATAATCTCGCCTTCCCGCTCGTTGTTCTTGGCGTTCAAAACCTCGTGCGGAACGCCCACGCGCTTCAAATACTCCGAGAGCAACTCGTTGTGGCTAATGGAAGCGGTGCCCAAAAGCACGGGCTGGCCACGCAGGTGCCGGCGCTTCACTTCTTCCGCGACCGCTTTGAATTTCCCGTCTTTATCCTTATAAACGGCATCCGACAAATCCTGCCGAACGAGCGGTTTATTCGTCGGAACCGTCACCGCATCCAGATTGTAAACCTTGTGGAATTCTTCGGCACTCGTGGAAGCGGTACCGGTCATGCCGGCGATTTTCTTGTAGAGCCGGAAATAATTTTGAATCGTAATCTGGGCGTAAGTGCGGTTCTCTTCCTGCACGGAGACGCCCTCCTTCGCTTCAATCGCCTGATGCAAACCGCCCGAATAGCGCCTTCCCAAAAGCATCCGGCCGGTGAACTCGTCAACAATTATCACCTCGCCGTTTTTGACGACATAATCCTTGTCGCGCTTGAAAAGCGCCTTGGCCCGCAAGCTCTCCTGCAAAAAATGGACCAGCCGCACATTCTCCGGCCCGAAGATGTTTTGAATGGAGAGAATTTTTTCAACCTTATCGAGACCCGCATCGGTGATGTTTACGACTCTCAATTTTTCGTCAACGACATAGTCGTCTTCCTGATTCAAACGTTCAACGAGTTTCGCGAACGTCCGGTAATAGCCGCTTGACTCAACGTCGGGCGCCGAAATTATAAGCGGCGTCCGCGCCTCGTCTATCAAAATGCTGTCCACCTCGTCGATAATCGCGTAGTTGTGTTCCTTTTGAACTTTGTCGGCGAGGCGCAAAACTAGATTGTCCCGCAGATAGTCAAAACCGAACTCGTGGTTCGTGCCGTAAGTGATGTCCGCTTGGTAGGCTTCCCGCCGGCTTATCGGCCGCAGGAATTTTTCCAAAACTTTGAAGCTCGCGACCGCATCGCGCTCCTTGTCCAATTCGGTGCCCTCAAATTCCGGGTCGTACTGGTAAGCGGTGTCGTGAACGATGCAGGAAATCTTGAGTCCCAAGGCGTGGTAAATCTGCCCCATCCAAACGGTGTCGCGCTTGGCCAGATAGTCATTCACCGTCACAACGTGCACGCCCTTGCCGGATATGGCGTTCAGATACACCGGCAATGTTGCCACAAGCGTCTTACCCTCGCCGGTCATCATCTCGGCGATTTTCCCTTCGTGGAGCACGATGCCTCCCATAAGCTGGACGTCAAAGTGGCGCTGGCGAAGCGTCCGGCGGCTCGCCTCCCGCACCAAGGCAAATGCCTGCGGCAGAAGATTATCCATTGTATCTCCGCTATTCTCTATTGAATCTCCAGTAGATATTTTTTTCCTCAAATCCAAAGAAGCCGATTTCAGTTCCTCGTCGCTCAATTTTTCCACTTTCGGCTCTTCGGCGTTAATAAGCCGGACGGCATCCTTCAGCCGGCTTGTCGGGTCCTTGAATAAAAATCCCAAAAAATTAGACCGCATGAGCGACCGCGGCGGTGACCTCCAATTTTTTTATTACTTGGTGAGTGCTCGAATCCGCGGCCGCTCAAGCAGTCCAATCACCTCAAAATAAGCATAAAATAAGGGCTTTTTAAAAGCAAAAACCACAAGCCGCCTTGCGGCGGCTTGTGGAATTGGGGTAATTCCTTTGTCGATGTGATCGCCAAGGGAATTAACACATCACCAATAGCATTGTATCACGGCATTCCTAAAAACGCAAGTCCTCTTTGAGCATCTCCTCAATCCGGGCGGTGTCGGGGTGAAATTCCAATTCGTCGTCGCCGTAGCGGACGCGCGGCTTGAAACCCAAAGCGCCGTTCTTGATTCCCTTTTTGATGTAATGGAGCTCTATGATTTTCACGAACTTTTCAAAAACCCGGCCCAAGATCCAGCCCTGCAAAACAAACTCAAAGAAAGTCTTTAAAATCCAGGTGGTATACATATGTATACCACCTGCAGGATTGGGGTTTGTGCTCTGCCAGTACTTTTCGCTGAAAATTGTCTCGCGTGGCCCCTGCCTGCCGGCAGGCAGTGCCCAATCGTTAGCCCGGAAAAAATCCCTTACCGCCTTTTCTCTGCCATAAACCGGCACGAGATTCTGGTAAAGCTTCACCCAGTAATCGTTGTAGGGCGGCGAAAGCCGATAGGCCTTCGGTGTCACGAAGTGATTGAAACAAACTTTATCGCTGGACGCTGCTTTGTGGTCTATCCCCCGCCGCCGCAGGCCTAAAATCCCGAAAACGAAAACGCAGAAAGCCCGCACCGTGAAAATCTTACCTTTTCGCGCGCCCACAATTACGTCAAAATCCGAATTCTCGTGAACGTTACCGGTGGCTAAAGAACCCGAAACAATCACGAAATCCAGAAAAGGAATGAACGAAAAAACCGGCCGGAGGCGCAAAAACTTCCGCCATTTCTTTTCCAGCAACTTATTCCGTTTCGTCTGCGCTTCTCGGTCCATCAATGCTTATTGGTTCAATACCGGCGGCCCGACCGCTGATGCGCAAAACGTCCTTGTCAATTTTGCCGAGTTCTTTGGAAGCGCTGTTATACATATTAACCGTGGTGCCCAAGTGCGTCCCCAATTTCTTCATGTAGGTTTCGTAACTGCCCAAGTGCCGGCCCAACTCTTCCACTCTTTTTCTGATTTCCTTAGCCGACTCTTCAATCTGGAGCGCTTTCAAACCCTGAAGCACGGTTTGAAGATACGCGAGAAACGAGGTCGGCGAGACCACAATCACTTTTTTATCCACTATGGCGTATTCAATCAAATCCCGCGCCTCAACCGAACCGACTTTGTTGATGAGTAAATCGTAATAAACGGCCTCGGCCGGAATGAACATGAAAGCGAAATCCATCGTGTTCTCCCCCGGCTTGATGTATTTTGAAGTCTCGTCAATCCTGGTTTTCAAATCGCTCCGAAACGCCTCTTCCAACCGCTTTTTCTCGGCGTCATCGCGAGTAGCAATGAGACGATTGTAATTTTCCAAGCTGAACTTGGAATCAATTGGAATGATTTTTTCTTTGACGAAAACCACCGCATCCACGATTGTGCCGTCCTTGAACTCGTACTGCATCTGGTAAGTGCCCGGCGGCATCACGTTTTTCAAAACCGTCTCCAGATAATACTCTCCCAAAACCCCGCGCTGTTTCGGATTTTTCAGGATATCCTGCAGGGATTTCAGCTGGTCGGCGAAATTCACCACCTGTTTGTTCGTTTCATCGAGCCGCGTCAGGCGCTCCGTCACGTCGCGGATGATTTTCGCGCTCTCGCCGAACTGCCGCTGCATCGCTTTCGTTGATTCGCCGATTTTGGAATCAATAGTGCGGTTGAGGTTATTTAATTGCTGCTGAAGCATTAGCATCGACTGATTGTCGCCGCCGGCGCCACCACGCTTGAAAATAAACCATAAGAGCGCTGCTACGGCGGCAGCAAGGACAAATACGGCTATGATAAGCAGATTATCCATGTCAGTTGACGGAAAAAATAACGCCCAAGGCGACTAGCACCAGAACCGCAAACAAGAGATTTACGCCGGCAAAAACGTAAGCGAGCACCCGCTCCCGGTGGAAAAAGACGCTAGCGAGGAGCGAATTCAAAACCAGAAGCGCAAACCCGCCAGCCCAAATTCCCCAGACGTCGCTTTTCTCGCCCAAAAAATCAATGCCTTTCAGTTTGTCAAAGTGAAGAATGAGCGGCGCGCTTAGTTCATTGACGTTCAAAAGGACCAAAACCAGGGAAAAAGCCATAAGTGCCATGGCGGCGGCGAGCAAAACGAACATCACTTTTCTTTCTGAATAAATTTTACCAATAATCCCCAGCATCGTTTGCTTATAAACATTAAAACTTTATCATAATTTTAATGCCCTTACCAATTAAGAAAATATCCCTCGCCGATAAAATTTATCCGACCCTTTTGAAAGAAGTTAAGGGTGCGCCGCAGGAACTTTACTATTTAGGGCATTTACCGCAGAACGAACCGCTCATCGCTATTGTCGGCACCCGCAAAGCCACGAACGACGGCCTCGCTGTTGCCAAAACCATTAGCTACGACCTCGCCCAGGCGGGCATTACGATTGTAAGCGGTCTGGCGCTCGGGATTGATGCGGCCGCCCACGAAGGGGCGCTCGCCGCGGGCGGACGGACTTTCGCCGTGCTCGGCAACGGCGTGGATATAGTTTATCCCCATTCCCACTACAATCTGGCTCAGAAAATCCTGAATCAAAACGGCGGCATTTTATCCGAGTATCTCCCCGGCACGCCGCCAATGCCCCATCAATTTTTGGAAAGAAACAGAATCGTAAGCGGCCTATCGCTTGCGGTTATCGTCCTTGAAGCGCCGATTGACTCTGGCGCACTCGTCACGGCCAAACACGCTTTGGACCAGGGCCGCGAAGTATTCGTCGTGCCCGGTCGGGCTGGCCACCAAAACTACGAGGGTTCGCATATGCTCTTGCGGAACGGCGCAAGAATCGTCACTTCCGCTAAAGATGTCTTGGAAGATTTAGCCGAAACGCTCGCGCCCTACAACTTAGCCGCCAAAAACGAAACAAAAAAAGCGGCGCAGGACGAAGCATCGCTTTTGATTTTGGAAACGATTAAAAACTCCGCCGAACCGCTTCACGTTGACAAGCTCGTCGAAATCACTAAACTTGACCCAAACGTTGTGACACAAAAATTAACGTTCCTGACCCTCGATGGATTTATTGAGGAAAGCAACGGAAAATTCAGAATACACCAATGAACCTCGTAATCGTTGAATCACCGACCAAAGCCAAAACAATCGGCAAATTTCTTGGCGACAAATATAAAATAGAGTCCTCTTACGGCCACGTCCGCGACTTGCCGAAATCCAAGCTCGGTGTCGACGTGGATAAAGATTTCGAGCCGCACTACATAGTTCCCGTGAAATCTCGGAAGACCATCACGGCCCTGAAAAAACTGGCGGCCAAATCCGACAAAATCATTCTCGCGACCGATGAAGACCGCGAGGGCGAAGCAATTGCCTGGCACCTGGCAGAGGCCCTGGGCTTGGAAAATTCAAAATTCAAAATTCAAAATTCAAAATTACCGCAGGTGGAGCGGATTGTTTTTCACGAAATCACCGAGCGGGCCATTGAAGATGCCCTCAAAAACCCGCGCGGCATAGACATGCACATGGTGGATGCCCAGCAGGCGAGAAGGATTTTGGACCGCCTGGTCGGCTACCAGCTCTCGCCTTTTTTGTGGAAAAAAATCGCCCGCGGGCTCTCCGCCGGCCGGGTGCAATCCGTCGCTTTGCGCCTCATCGCCGAACGCGAAGAGGAAATCCGCGCTTTCAAGCCCGAGGAATACTGGTCAATTGATGTTCTTTTAAAATCTGGTAAAAAAGAATTTGAAGTGTCGCTCGCGAAAGTTGACGGCGAGGTTCTGGATAAGCTAGGGCTAAAAAACGAAAAGGACGCGAAGAGAATTGCCAAGGACTTGGAATCGTCCGATTGCCGCGTGACGAGCGTGGAGAGCAAGGAAACGCACAAATACCCCCTCCCGCCCTTCACCACGAGCACTCTCCAGCAGGCGGCATCCCAACGCCTACGGATGAGCGTGAGGCAGACGATGATGTTCGCCCAGCGGCTCTACGAAAACGGCCACATTACCTATATGAGGACGGATTCGGTGAATCTCTCCCGCGAGTCGCTTGAAGCCGCCGCAAAAACAATCGGAAACGAATTCGGCGAAAAATATCTCCTCTCCTCGCCGCGTATCTTCAAAGGCAAATCCCGGCTCGCCCAGGAAGCCCACGAAGCGGTTCGGCCGACAAATCCACTAATTACGCCGGAGAAAATAGAATTAGAAGAAGCAGGGGAAAAGAAACTTTACGAACTTATCTGGCGCCGTTTCATCGCCTCCCAGATGCCCGAAGCAAGCTTTGATTCCACCCACATTGAAATTGCCGCCAAGAGTTCTCTATCACCTATCAGCTATCAGCTATCAGCTAATGGTAACGTTCTCCGCTTTGACGGCTTCCTCAAGGTTTGGCCGCAGAAATTTGAAGAAAAAGAACTGCCGGAAGTTTCCGAGGGTGAGAATTTAGAGGTGGAAAAAGTTAATCCCGCTCAGCACTTCACCGAACCGCCGGCCCGCTTCAACGAAGCGAGCTTGATCAAGCGGCTGGAGGCCGAGGGCATCGGCCGGCCGTCCACCTACGCGCCGACCATCTCCGTGATTCAGACGCGCAACTACGTGGAAAAGAACGAAGGGCGGCGGCTCCAGCCGACCGAACTCGGCGAACTCGTGAACAAAGTCCTCCGCGAGCATTTTCCGGTTGTCGTGGATATCGGCTTTACCGCCAAAATGGAGGAGGATTTGGACAAAATCGCCGAAGGCAAAGAAAAGTGGCAAAAGGTAATCAGGAATTTTTACGAACCGTTCGCCAAACACTTGGGCGAAAAATATGAGGAAGTTTCCAAAAGCGATTTAGTGAAGGAAGAGAAAACCGAGGAAGTTTGCGAGAAATGCGGCAAACCGATGGTGATTAAAACGGGACGTTTTGGCCGCTTCCTCGCCTGCTCCGGTTTCCCTGAATGCAAAAACGCGAAGTCGCTCGTGAAAAATGTGGGGCTAAAAGACGAGAACGGCATAAGAATGAAATGCCCGAAATGCGGCGAGGGCGAGGTCATCCGCCGCCGCACCCGCAAGGGCCGCTTTTTCTACGGCTGCACCCGCTACCCCGACTGCGACTACGCAAGCTGGCAAAAACCCAGATAGTAGAAAAATGAGAAACGGCTGCGTGATTGCTCACGCAGCCGTTGACTGCCAAGAACTAGATGATCTTCTACTTCTTGTGGACACCAGCGAAGGCGTAGAACCGATCCCACCGATATCCAAACCAGAGCAGGTCCAAATTCCGCCTCGAAGCGTACCCGCCCAGGACGAGAACGACGCGGTCACCACCCGGGACAAGCACCGGCTCATGTAGGAAGACGATTGGGCGCTTCTGTTGCTCTCTAAGATACTTCCTCCCGAAGTAGAGAGCGTCTTCGGCTGTGGGCCGGGCAAGACCGCGTACCTCCAACTCACGGAGCACTTCTTCTGAGGTCGATTTGTTGGCGAGTTTAATGAGCTCAACCACGCGCTCCTCGGGGTCGTGCCTTACGAGCGGAAATCGCTCGTCCGTCACGAAATCATTTACCCGGTCGTATTGGCCGAGCCGGACGAGTTCGCTCGCTGTTTGATCACCCCAGCAGTCGATGCGGAAGACGCTCTCAACTTCCCACTTCGGGCCGACCGCAAGTTCACCCGCAAGGAGACGCTTCACGCCATCCATGCCGCCGACCTTATTCACCATCGCCTCCACCTGGCCCAGCGTAAGTTCCCCGTACTTCATACGAACCTGCCTTTCTCGGCTGGTTGCCAAAAAATTCGCCTCTGCCCGAGGCCGGGGCCGCCTTGCACGGCTGCAGAAATAACTGTCTTAAATAGAATCAAAAATTACGTTATTTGTCAATAGTTTTAAATTGTGTCTGGCTTAGGAAAGAAAAAGTTTATAATTGAAAAATGATTGAGAGTTATCTAGAAACGATTAAGAAATTAGAACCCGCCTTTATTGAGGCGGGTAAAATTGCCGTGAAGATGCAGCGGGAAATATCTCCTAAGAAAAAGAAGAGTACGGGAATCGATGAGGTTGACGTGGTTACCGAAGCGGACTTTGCAGTTCAAGAAGCGGTATTGTCCGCCATCAGCAAAACGGAGCTTATTCAATGCCGTCTGATTGCCGAAGAAAAAACAGATTTGGTGGACAAATTTGACCCGGAAGGGGAATTTTTACTGACAGTAGACCCAATTGACGGGACGTATCGCTATGCCGCCCGTGAGCCGATTTACAGCCTAATTATTAGCATTCAGAAAGACGGCCTGCCTCTATACACCTTTGACCACTACCCGGCAATGGACTGGACTCACAAATTTATCGGCAAGGAGCACCAAGAATCCGGAAAACGGCCAACGCTGAATCTTTCAGCAAACGGAAATAAGATCATTACTTACCCGTACGGCGACCCAATCAAAAAGATACCCGAAGCTATGTGGCAAGAAATTGAAAAGCGCGGCTACAAATTTATAAACGGTAAGGAACTATCACTCGGTTTTGGAGCCAAGGTTACGCTTCTTTCCGACCAAGTTGACGGTTATTATTGCGAAAATCCTCCGGCCGAGGATGGTCTTGTCGGTTTGCATTACGCGATGACTCATGATTGGGAAATCAACAACCAATTGGAGAGCAAAGAGCCGCAGAAGGGTCTCCATGGAATGGTATACCCGGGGTTTTATTTTATTATCAGAAGATAATCCCCCACTATTTCAAAATCTGGCTTAGAAAAGAAAAGGTTTATATAATCAATCTAATATCTCTAAACATGACACCTAAAAATTACAATTATGCTGAGGTGGTTGCTTCTGCACTTATTGTGAATAGAGAGAAAAAAGTTCTACTCATAAAATCACACAAATGGGGTGAGAAATATCTTCTCCCCGGAGGACATGTGGAGCTCGGCGAAACAATTTTAGAGGCCGCAAAAAGAGAGGGTGAAGAAGAAACAGGACTGAAACTTAAGCCCCTCTATTGCGTGAATATTGGAGAACTGATTAATGACCCCGCTTTTCATAGAAAAGCCCACCTCGTATATTTCCATGTTCTCTGCGAAGCGCTGACGGATGATGTAAAACTGGATGATAGAGAACTTAAGGAATTCTTTTGGAAATCACCGGAGGAAGCTATGAAATTAGGGGTTCATAAATCAATAGAAAATTATATCAAGGGAGTGAAAATTGAAATCAGCAGCAAAGTCTTTTAAAAAATTTCTCAATGAAGAAAAAAATTGAAACTCCAAAAGCCCCAAAAGCAACTGGTCCTTTCTCGCAGGCGGTTGTAGACGGCAATATGGTTTTTACTTCAGGACAGGTACACTTAACGCCGGAGGGGAAACCACTTGAGGGGAGCATTGAAGAACAAACTCACCAAGCAATGAAAAATTTGCAAGCGATTCTTGAGGCGGCTAGGGTGTCATTTAAGGATGTGGTCAAAACTACGATTTACGTAACCGATATATCTCTTTACGGCGAGGTGAATGAAGTGTACGGAAGCTATATGTCGGAGCCATTCCCCGCCCGCGAAACGGTTTGCGTCAAGGAACTCCCCCTCGGCGCCCGGGTTGAGATAAGTATGATTGCTGTTAAGAGTTGAAGAAGGTTGGGTATCTTTAAAATAAATTTATACATATAATTTAACCGTGATGGATTATTATATCGTTTTCGCTGGGATAATTGAACAGGGTTTTGGTAATAGATTGCTAAACGCAGTTAATAACGCTACTCAACAAGGTGCTAAAAAAATTATTTTATTGTTTTCTTCATTAGGAGGGAGTACGCAGGAAGGATTCACGTTAGCTTCTGTTATTCAAAATTGCAAAATTCCCATTTCTATCCATGCTACTAATAATATTGATTCTATTGCGAATGTGATATATCTTTCCGCAAAAGAGAGAACGGCAGAATCTTATGCAAAATTCTATATGCATGGAGCGACAACACAAGGTATATTTGACGAGAAGGGACTTAATGAACAACTTTTAGCAGTAAAAACAGAGAGTACTCGTATAGCTTATTTTATTTCCGAGAATTGCAGTTTAGATCTTCAAAAAGTTCAAAACATGATGAAAACCGGAACAAGTATTACTGCACAACAAGCACTTCAATGTGGGATTGTGCAAGCCATCAATCATCTAGAAATACCACCGAAAGGAGTATTAAGAGAAGATATAGTAATTATTAACTAAAAAATATGGATAAAAACGATATCTTAATGAAAATTAAAGAGGCTTTAGAGAAAATGGGTTGTACTAATATTATTTTTCCTAACCCAAAGGATGATTTTATTGTCGCGACATTTGATTGTAAAGAAGTTACTAGCTTTGTTGCTGATATTCCAGGATGGACTTATTCAGGAATTCATCTTGACCCATCTAAAGAACGTCAATATAAAATAGATTTTATTAAAATTGAGACCACTTCTTAGTTAGTATGGAAATTTATAAAATTTCTAGTGTTGAAGGTTCATTTATTTGACTCTTAAAAGAACCTGTGGCACGCTGGATTTGGCACACAAATCACGGGAGCTAATAATGAAAAGGGCTCGAAAAGGACGGTCGGCGGGGCATCGGTTGCAGTTCCAGTTTTCAAATGAAACCTACAAGCGCTTGAAAGACGTCAAGGCAAAATCTGATGCCATCACTTTCGCCGAATTAGTACGCAACGCCCTTCGCATCTACGAGCACCTGCTCGACGAGCGCGCCCAAGGTAACAAAATCATGGTCGCCCAGAACGACCAACTAGTAAAAGAACTGCTCTTTTGAACCCCGCGACGGAGCAGTTACTGCGCCAAACGGCCCCGAGAAATTTTCGGGGCTGTTCGCATTTTAAAAACCCAAAACGCCGGCCCGATGAAATGAAAATGAGCAACGCCTTGGTCCGATTTTCTGGACCAAGGCGTTAGGCTACCCCTCTATCGCTTGGCCGATTGAGAGCTCCGATTCCCCTTTGTTTTCCTTTGGACGGAGATTTCCTCGGATTATAACCCCGCAACCGGGGTAATGGGGGCAGAAGGCGGTCTCGTTGATAACGGGCAGATTCCAAGCTACCCATAACCCAGAGGTCGGACTTAACCGACGACCGTCAATCTATTTATATTAGAAATAAAACCAAAAATCCAACTGCTTAATAACCCCCCACCAACCCCATCCCGGAAAGTTCCCGGAACGGTAAAAGCGACTATTCGCCAATTCGCGCGAATTGGCGAATGGAGAAAACAAAACCCAAAACGCCGGCCCGAGGAATTATAAAAACAAACAGGGCCCGGGAGTTTTGCTCTCCCGAGCCCCGTCGCTACCTACGCTTACCACCTCACTGCTGTGCCGAGTCGCTCTTGCATCTGGTCCGCTCTGTACAGCAACACCTTACCCCAGTCGACTTTATCCTGACCCGCACGCCGCATGCTCTCCACGATGATGCGGAGAGTCTCCTCGAAGAACGAGCTCGTGCTCTCGTGCTGGACAACGTCGGCGTCACAGAGCAAGCGCCCTGTGTAGCCACGAAGGGTTTCATGTATAAAGCCATCTACTCGTGTGAGTTCCAACCTCATCTGCTCGAGTAAGAAAAGACCCCGCTCACTGAGAAGGATAGTCGTCCTGAGTTCGATGTTACCGTCTAGTGAGTACTGAAGACGCTTGATGTCGGCAACTCTGAGACGACTATCAACGCCGCCACCCCAAGCATTTTCTTTAAACTCAAGATTGACGACGTTGTCACCGACCGGCCTTCTTGTCCGGTCAGACTCCTGTGAAGAACCTATCCTATCGCGGAGAGGACGAAATGTGGGAAGATACTGGAAATAGGTGCGTCCCCCGTTAATCCAGTACCTCATGACTCTAACCCGCTCTTCGGGCGATAGGTCGCCGGGGTTGACTTGCAAACCCTCGGTTAAAAGCTGAACCCTGTTGGACGAATCCATTGTCAGGCTCCTCTCTTGGTAGTGTCGCCACAGGACGAATCCCGTATCAGCGACGGTGGAATGGACTAAAATCGTTATAGTTTATCCCCGACCAAAAATCAATAACCCCTCACAGTAGACAGAGTGGTAGTATGACATGTCATACATTAAATATGTTAAACTTAACTTGTTTATGGCTAAAATCAACAATATGGGCGCGGGTTCGTTCTTATTGCCGCCGAGAAGTGAATATTCTTCACGTAAAGATTGGGAGAAAGCTTGCTGGGACAGAATAACCAAATCCGGAAAATTTTTGGAAACACTCGTCACCGCCAATGAGCGCCGCAATATAGTCATGCGCGCCGCGGTGGCAGAATTTGTAAATTCAGGGAAGAGGCCGCAGCAAATCTCAAGAGGACTCCTAATTTCCCGGCAAACCATAAATAGCATAAGAAAAGCTATCAAAGAAAGGAATTACAAGAGCTACCGGGAACGAGGTAAAACAGAGCGGAAAAAGAAAGTATGGAGCCGCCACCCTTCCAAAAAGAAACCCTATCGAAGATACCGACGCACCAAGTACGGGAAAGTCTACCTGCACCCTTCGTTGTGATAGTCAGTATGACATGTCATACTGACATAATTTATCGCTTTGCTTCCTACTTGCTTCCTGATAAAAAACCGGAAATTAAACCAACCGAGTAAGGATTTCCGGTCCTTTCTCGGTTATCGCCACCGTATGCTCAAAGTGGGCGGATAAGTCGCCTTTTTCGGTCACAAAACTGTCGTCTTCTTTTTGCAACACCCGCGAAGATTTCACGGCCACCATCGGCTCAATTGCGAGCACCATCCCCGGCTCCAAAACTATTCCCTTCCCCTTCTCGCCGAAGTTGTAAATGTCCGGCTCCTCGTGGAGCGCAAAACCCACGCCGTGACCGGTGAGATTTTGAATGACCGCGAACCCATGTTTCTTAACAACACTCTCTATAGCGTGGCCGATATCGCCAGAGCGGTTACCAGGCACACAGGCCTCAATACCTTTTTCCAGGGCTTCTTTAGTCGTCTGAATGAGCTTTTTCGCCTCACTGGAAACCTCGCCCATCGGGACGGTAATCGCCGCATCGGTGAAATATCCCTTGTAATTTACGCCCGCATCAAGCTTCAAAACATCGCCAGATTTCAAAATATAGTTCGTAGGCAAACCATGCACCAGTGTTTCGTTTACGGATGTGCAAATAGAGGCAGGGTAGGGCTTTAGAGCCCCCTCCGGCCGGTAACCAAGAAACGCGGGCTTGCCGCCCGCCTCTTCAATAAGACGGCGCGCGAGCTCATCCAAATGCGACAACTTCACGCCGACTCTGGCCGTGTCTTTCAAAAGTTCCAAAACAGAGGCGAGAATGAGCCCCGACTGCCTCAAAGCTTGCAGGTCTTTTTCGTTCTTTAATCTGATCTTCACTTTAATTTCAAAGCTCTGATAACACTCGCGTGGACTTTGTAAGGTGCGGGCTCGCCGTTTATCTGCACGACTTTCAAACCCAATTTTTTCGCTTTCTGAATAATCGGCAAGGTGCGGTCTTCGTATTGCTTCAACCGCACTTTAATGAGCTTCGGATTGTCAAAAATCCTTTTCCGGGCGGGTGCGCCGCACAAAGCGCAATTTTTAATCTTGGAGGCCGCAAGAATCGGCAAGCCGCAAACGGAGCAAACAAGCCGGCTGGAATTCCTTTTGATGGAAGTTTGCGGCCGGACAGAGAGCTTGAGAATAGTGATGTTTCTACGACCAAAAAGATTAATGAGCGCCGCCAAAAGCCCGCCGTGGCTCCTGTCGCCCAACGCTTCAAAAAGCGTTCTCGGCGAACCGCTGAAAATTATGCTGTAGCCCGCGCGGGCGATTTTAATCGTCGCATCTTTTACGATGCTAAGCACCCAAGCCGGCGTGTTAAGTGTTCCACTATCAAACAATTTTTTCTCTCGCTTAATAAGCGAATTTTTCCGGAGTTCCGGGTCATGAACCAGCGACTCAATATACTTGCCGGTGTCAAAATGAATGAAACTGTATTTGCTCTCCAGGAGTTCCGCCTGCGTCCCCTTGCCAGAACCCGGAGGGCCATAAATTACAACTGCTTGTTTAGACATTAAGTTTATTGTAGCAATTATTAACTTAGAATGCTTCAAATTGACTAAAAAACTGAATTATAATATTGTGTTTCAAGTTGACCAATAGATTTTGACCACACACCAAAAGGAGCACTGATGCCCAATACTAACTGCCGGTGCCAAGAAGTTGAAGCAAGCAGCTCCCGTTGGCCTTTCGTACACCCGGACGAAGACCAAGACCCATTCGCACACGACGAAATGAATTTCTTCACGTGCCCTTGCGGCCAACGCTGGTGGCGCTACACCCCAACGGTGCTTCCGTGGTTGTGGGTCCGAGTCAATGATGACAAGACCTGGCTACGGGCGATCAACGGCTTCGGCCCCATCCGAGTGGAGGGCGGCTTAGCGGTAGCTCTCTGACGCACCGAACAAGCAACACCCCCGCGACACAGTTCGTCGCGGGGCGTTTTTTATCCAAATTACACAAGCTAAAAACCTTTTCTTCCCCAAAGCCAGACTTACCCCTCAACTCTTCGGCGGAGTCCCGACCGCAGTCGTGGATGAGCGAGCTATTCGGTGATATGACGCATCATATCACCGAATCTAGTCCCGCCGAAGCGGGACGAAATCGCCCGAGCCGAAGCCGTCTGGCGTGGGGAAGAAAAGGTTTACAAAATCCCCTCGTATTCGCGCACCGTCAGTTGCGATTCAATCTGCTTCATCACTTCAAGCGCAACGGCAACGACAATGAGGAGCGCCGTGCCCCCGATGGTCAAGGTCTGGATTCCCGTCACAAGCTGGGTGAGGTTCGGCAGAATAGCGATAAACCCGAGGAAAAAAGCTCCGAAAATCGTGGTCTTTCTCACCACTTGGCTGATGGCTTCCGCCGTCGCTTCCCCCGGCCGGATGCCCGGAATGAAGCCGCCGGAACGCTGCAAGTTTTTGGAAATCTCCTTCGGGTCAAAGGTGATGGCGGTATAAAAATAAGTGAAAACCACGACCAAGAGGAAGTAAATCACGCTGTAAATCACCAGATTGTTGAAAATATTAACCACGATTTCGTTCAATTTGAGCGACAATTCCGGCGAGAAAATGGAAGCGGCCTGGGCGATGAACTGCGGGAAAAGCAGGATGGAAATCGCAAAAATGATGGGAATCACGCCCGCCTGGTTCACCTTGAGCGGCAGATAAGTCGCCACGCCCCCGTAAAGGCGGTTGCCGCGGACTTGTTTGGCGTAAGAGACGGGAATTTTCCGCTCGCCTTCGTTTACGAAGACGACGGCGGCAATCACGACCACGCTCAAAATCAAAAAAGCAATGTAGGTCGGCAACACGGAGGGCGTATACGTAAGGACGCTCGAAACGATGAATTGCGGCAGGCTGCTTACAATGCCGGCAAAGATGAGGAGCGAGACGCCGTTGCCGATTTTATATTCCGAAATGATTTCGCCGATCCACATGAGGAATATGCTCCCGGCCGTAATCATGGCGACGTTGGTTAAAAGTCCGGTGGTGGTGAGCGCCGGCAGGACCTCTCGGGAAGCCAGAAGATTCAAAAATCCGTAGGACTGCAAGGCGGCAAGCGGCAGAGTGAGCCACCGCGAGTAGCGGTTGAATTTGGCCCGGCCCTCGGCCCCCTCTTCGTAGTAGGCCTTTTTGAGCTGGGGAAAAACAATAGTGAGGAGTTGCATGATGATGACCGCCGTAATGTAGGGACCGACGCCCAGCATCACGACCGACAAATTGGAAAGGCCGCCGCCGGAGAAAATGTTCAAAAAGCCGAAGAGCTGGTTGGAGGAGAAAAATTCGTTGAGACGAAAGGCGTCAATTCCCGGAATGGGAATGGCCGCCAAAACCCGGAAAACCAAAAGCCAGAGCAAAACCATCAGGATTTTTTTCCGCAAATCCGGAATCCGCCAAATCTGAAGGATTTTATCCATAACCCTATTTTACACTGCCGCCGGCTTTTTCGATCTTGGCCCTGGCGGAAGCAGAAACCCTGATTCCGGAAACGCTCAAGGCGCTTTTCAATTCGCCGCCGCCTAAGATTTTGACCCTTTCTCTTTTATCCTTGATGAAATTCTTTTTCAAAAGAACGTCGGGATTCACAGCACCGCCCTCGGCATGGCGCGCCAGAACGCCCACGTTAATCACGCGGGAAGGCGCAGTTCTGGGCTTGTTCTTCACACCTCTTAATTTCGGCAACCGCAATAAGAGGTCGCGTTCGGCCGGCCGAATGCGGTGGCCGGCTCGCGCCTTCTGGCCCTTCTGGCCGCGGCCGGAAGTAGTGCCGCGCTTGCCGCCCCGCCCAACTCTTTTGATTTTCCTTTTTAAGGGATTTCTAAGATTGTGGAGTTGCATTTTCTTGCTTTTTTTCTGGGACCTTGATTTTCTTCAGGGCTTCGAGCGTCGCCCTTGCGTTCGAGATTTTATTGGTCGTCCGGCCCATGATTTTGGCGGAGACGTCTTTCACGCCCGCCAGTTCCAAGACCGGCCTCGCGGCGCCTCCGGCGATAAGGCCGTGGTTCAACCTCGCGGGCTTCAGGCGCACCACCGCCGCGCCGTATTTGGCTTCCACGTCGTAGTAGAGAGTCCGGTTGTCCTTCAAGGGGATTCTAATCATATTTTTCTTCGCCTTGAGCTTGGCCTTCGAAATGGCGGAGGCGACGTCCAAGCCCTTGGCCACGCCGAAACCGACCCGGCCTTTCAGGTCGCCCAAAACTACGGAAGCCCGGAAGCTGAAACGCTTGCCGCCGGCCATGACCCGCGTCACCCGCCGGATTTCCAGCGTTTTTTCCTTGAATTCGCTGACTTCCCGCGGCCGCCGCGGTCCCCGGCCGAATCTGTTGAAATTCTGGTTCATAAATTTAAAACTCCAGACCTTTCTGCCGCGCCGCCTCGGCGAGCGCCTTTACCCGACCGTGATAGCGGTAAGCGCCGCGGTCGAAAACAACCGCTTTGATTTTCATGACCTTGGCTTTCTCCGCAAGAAGTTCGCCCACTACCCCGGCGATTTTGGTTTTCGGGATTTTTGTCTTGGATTTTTTCATAAGTTCCAGGGAGGAGGCGGAAACGAGCGTCTTTTGTTTTAAGTCATCTATGATTTGGGCGTAAATGTGGCGGTTCGCCCGGAAAACCGAAAGCCGGGGCCGCAGAGAAACGCCTCTTACCTTGAACCGTACTCTTCTCCCCCGCCTTGTTCTTAATTTGTTTAAAGATTTATTTCCCGTCATATTAATTTTTGTTAGGCGCCGCTTGTAGCAACCGCTTTCTTGCCGGCCTTGCGGCGGATGACCTCGCCCTCATAGTGGAAACCCTTGCCCTTGTAGGGCTCGGGTTTTTTGAGAGCCCGGATTTCGGCGGCAACCTGCCCCACTACTTCCTTATTCACGCCCCGGATTTTCAAGGTCGTGTTCTTGATGACCTCAAACTGGATGCCAGGGCACGCCTTGTAGCGGACGGGATGCGAAAAACCAAGGTTCATCTCCAGATCTTCGCCGGTTTTAGTGATGCGGTAGCCCACCCCTTCCAAAACCAAAGTTTTTTCGAATCCTTTCGTGAGACCCTGGACGGCGTTCCAAACGAGCGACCGCTCCGTGCCCCAATTACTCTTAGTCTGCTTGGTGACGTTCACGAGCGAAAAAACGAGTTCCTTTTTCGCGGCATCGTAGGAAATCACCACTCCCGGAAGCCGGATTACTTTCAATTCGTTCTTGTCTTTCTTTAAAATGACGAAATCGTCGCCTACCGCGACTTCAACGCCCTCCGGAATGACAATTTTTTGCTTGCCGATTTTAGACATGATTTTTACCAGATTTCAAAAAGCAGTTCGCCGCCGACTTTGGCTTTTTTGGCGTCCTCGCCGGTCAAAATTCCTTTGGGCGTGGAAACGATAAGGAGTCCACGGCCGCTTTTAACCCTCCGGAAATCGCGGCATTTGCCGTAACGCCGGAGCGAGGGCCGGCTCAAGAATTTCAGACCTTCAAGCGGTCTTGCTTCCTCCAAATCGATTTCCATTACTTTTTTGAAAGACCGCCCCTTAATCTCGATGTCTTTGATAAATCCGAAACGCTTGAGAAGCAGGGCAACCGCTTCGTCGTTTTTGGTGTAAGGAGCCTTGACCGTTTCCAAACCAGCCATCTTCGCGTTTTTGATTCTAATCAGTAAATTTATGTACATATAAGTTCTATTACCAGCTAGCTTTTTTCACGCCGGGAATTTCTCCGCGGCCGGCCATTTCCCGAAAACAGATTCGGCACATGTTGAAATCGCGCATGTAGCTCCGCCTCCGGCCGCAGCGGAAACAGCGCCGCACGGTGCGGCTTGAGAATTTGGGTTTTTTGCGGGCTCTGGCCCTTACGGAAGTTTTAGCCATGAATTTTGATTTATTTGTTTTTTAAGGGTACCAAAACCCTCCGGTAGAAATCAATCGCTTTTTCGCGGTTCTTCAAATCCGTAACAAACGTCACCTGCAGGCCGAAATTGACCGATGCCTTTTCGGGAACTATCTCCGGAAAAACGAATTGGTCCTTAAAACCAATGTTCAAGTTGCCGTCGTGGTCGACATTCCTCACATCCAATCCCCGGAAGTCTTTTACGCGGGGCAGAACGAAATTAATAAGCCGCGCAAAGAAATCCTCCATCCGCTTACCCCGGAGTGTCACCTGCAAACCAATGGTGTCGCCTTGCCTCGTCTTGAAACCGGCGATGGATTTTTTAGCCGGCCGATAAGAAGGCTTCTGGCCGGTAATGAGGGCGATTTCTTTTACAACCTCGGGCAAAACCTTATCCTCGAAACTGGAAAGGTTCCGAAACTTGCCCAAGCCGACGTTCACCACCATTTTTTTGATATGTTCTCTTATGCTTTTCATGGTTTAAATTGCGCTTTTGCACTTTTTGCAGTATCGCTCTTTTATTTCCTTATCAATCCTAAATCCAACCCGGGAGGCCTTGCCGCAGGAAGAACAAACGAGCATCACATTCGAGACGGCAAGCGGCCTCGCGACGGAGACGACTTCGCCTTTTTCACCCTGGCGCTTCGGCCGGACGTGCTTTTTGAAAAGATTTACGCCTTCCACCGTGAGGCGGCCTTTTTCCTCGTCAACTTTAATAACCTTGCCGGTTTTCCCCCGGTCCTTGCCTTTCATGATTTTTACGTTGTCGCCTTTCTTGATTTTCATGGATTTTTAGACGAGTTCTTCCGCAAGGGAAGCAATGGTGTCGTAGCCCTTTTCCTTGATTTCTCTGGGAATAGGCCCGAAAATTCGGGTCGCTTTCGGTTCCTTTTTATCAACGAGGACCACGGCGTTGTCGTCAAAGCGGAGACGGGTGCCGTCCGAACGGCGGATGGGTGCCCTCTGCCTTACAACGAGCGCGCGCACCACATCCTTTTTCTTCACCGCTTTCCGCGGCTCGGCCGTCTGGACGGAAACCACGATGACATCGCCAATCTGTGCGTAACGGCGCTTGGAACCGCCCAAAATCCGGAAGCAGCGGACGAGTTTTGCTCCGCTGTTGTCGGCCACTTTTAATATGCTTCGCTCTTGTATCATCCCGGTACAATTACACCGCCATTCTCTTGAATGACAGAGTAGGTTTGATACGCATTGACCTTTGGTGAGTATGCAGC